>Ga0207646_10005012_pt1 | contig 14108 bp, 10 predicted proteins | sample KBSK5502metaG_FD_184343 | JGI IMG/M metagenome (GOLD analysis project Ga0207646, IMG submission 184343) | Corn, switchgrass and miscanthus rhizosphere microbial communities from Kellogg Biological Station, Michigan, USA - KBS K5-50-2 metaG... | ecosystem: Host-associated > Plants > Roots >... | reverse complement strand
AGCGGGAGTAAGGTTTTGAATTCACGGTGAGTCAGACCAGTGAAGGCGAGAAATCGTCTCGCTTGTTTCTTCAATCGCTTATAGCTCAACATGCATCGAGCTTAACGTTTATTTCCGATAACGTCTAATTCTCTTGCATCGCCAGTTCAGAGAGCTTAAGCTGACCTGCACTGCGGCTTGCGGCCCCCCTCACCCCAGTGCACCAAACATCAGGAAGACAGACACAGGAGTTATGAGAGTAAAGATCTGCTATCACGGGAACTGTTTCGACGGAGTCTCATCGGCGGCCGTTTTCGGCCGCTTCTATCAGGAGCGCGTCCACCCCGGCTGGGAGCGCGTCTACCAGCCGATGATGCACCGCGCGGGGGCGTTATTTGACGAGGACGCTTTCGACGGGGACGAGAACGCCATCGTCGATTTTAAATACAGCGCTTCACCGAAACTGACCTGGTGGTTCGACCATCATCAGAGCGCCTTCCTCACGCCCGAGGACGAGGCGCACTTCAAGGCCGACCGGAGCGGCAAGAAGTTCCTCAACCCGGCCTACAAGTCCTGCACCCAGTTTATTGCGGCGACCACGCAGGAACGCTTCGGGTTCGACCCGGCGCCGATGACCGAGCTGATCCATTGGGCCGATGTCATTGACGGCGCCTCCTACCGATCGGCGGCGGAGGCCGTGGAAATGAAGGCCCCGGCGTTGCGCCTCGCCCTGGTCATCGAATCGGATCACGACCGGCAACTGATCGAGCGCATCATCACCGACCTCCAGGCAAAGAGCTTGACCGAAGTCGCTACTTTGCCCTACGTCGAAGCGCGGATCGAACCGCTCTACCAGCGCCACCTGCGGGCGTTGGCCACGATCCGCGAGCAAGCGCGGGTGCGCGGGCCAGTGGTCTTCTTCGACGTGAGCGGGTATGACATGGAGGGCTACAGCAAGTTCATTCCATACTACCTTCATCCTGAATGCACCTACAGCGTCGGGGTCAGCCATTCGACCTTCCGCTCAAAAATCTCGGTGGGCTCCAACCCTTGGGCGCCGCGCCCGCGGACTCACGACCTGGCGAAAATCTGTGAGCGTTACGGCGGCGGCGGGCACGCCGTCGTGGCGGCGATTTCGCTGCCCCCAGAGAACCTGGCAGAGGCACGCCAGATCGCTCAAGAGATCGTCGAAGAATTGCAGCGCTAGGGGACGCGCTCAGTCCTTGAGTCCTAGACCTCGGATCCGAAAGAACTCGTCCTTCTGATCAGAGGTCTTTTGCTTTCCATCCGGCTCTGACAAAAACCGGGAAAGACTTTAACGGAAATTGTTATTAGCCCGCTCGTCCTCTGGCCCCACAGCCCTCTAGTGATCAGCAGGATTATTTAAGGCTCATACACTTAGCCCCGGCTCAGGCCGGCAGGGAAGACTTGGCACCGTGCTTGCACAAGTTCCGGCCAGAAGCCACAAGCGGCGGCTTCAAGGGTTACAGGCTAGCGTGGAGTCGTCAAGACGACAACGACGCTCAATCTAATGTTAAGGAGAATGAAGCTATGAAGAAACAGCAGGGCTTTTCATTGATCGAGCTGTTGATCGTGGTGGCGATCATCGGCATTATCGCGGCAATCGCAATTCCGAACCTCCTCAGCGCGCGCAAGTCGGCGAATGAGTCGGCGGCCGTCGGCACGCTGCGCACCTGCGCCAGCGCCGAGGTCACCTATGCCAACAGCAACAACGCCTACGCCGCGCTCTCGGCGCTCAACTCGGCGTCGCCGAGCTTGATTGATTCGGCGGTCTCGGGCAGTTCGATCACCGCACCGAAGTCTGGCTACTATTACATCGGCGCCACCGCCGACGTGAGCGCGAGCCAGTTCAACATCTCCGCTCTGCGCAGCGGCGCGGGCTCAGGCGACAACGACTTCCACGTTCAGGAAGACGGCGCCGTGCGCAAAGTCACGGCGGCCACTCCGGCGACGGCCTCGCTGGCGCGCGATTCGGGTACGCCGATCGGCAGCGGCTCAGGCAGCTAGTCTTCACCGCCTAGCACCAAGTTCTAAAGAGGGGGCAGCCGAATGCGAGCTGCTCCCTCTTTTGCTATTTCCCAGGTTGCGCCCAATTGAGCCAAAGTCGAGCCAAAGTTGATGTTGATAATGCCGCTTCCACGCCGTGGTATAATTGGGCCGGTGAGCCTGGGATGCAGCCGGAGTCATCTCCTAAGAGGCGACTCCAGTGGCCCCACCCGCGAGCACGAAGGCCACCCGATTGAGAAGGGAGCAGTATGAAAATCAAAATGAATTTGTCTGTGAACTCGCTCTGCCTGCTGATCGCGCTCTCCGCCGTGGCCGTGGCCCAACAGCCGCAGCGGCGATCGATGCCGACGCTCACTAGTGATGATGCTCCTTCGGTGAGGCCCGTCACCTCTGACCCGCGCGATCCGGGGAAGGCTGCCGGCCCGATCAAGTCATCAACCACAGAAGGCTCAGACTCCACCACGCCACAGACTGCAAGTGAGAAGGCGCGGGCCGCGGCCGAACACGCCTGGAACGAGAGACTCGGCAAGGCGCGCGAGAAGGCTAAAGAGCTTGAGCGCCGCGCCGATCAGACAGAGCTTGAGATCACGCGCCTGCGCAACTTTCAATTCAGCGCCGAGCCGCGTGATCCGGGCACCAATGCCAATATCAACGCCCGCGTCGCCGAGCTGGCTGAACTCTTACGCCGGCTCCGGGCTGAAGCCAAAGCGGCGCAGGATGAGGTGGAAGCCATCCTGGGTGAAGGGGCGGCGAAGGACTTCAAGGTCGAATCGTTGTCACCGACGACCAAGTCGGGTCAGCCCAATCTTGAATATTACCGCTCGCGCTTCGCCGAGCTGCAGAGTGAACTGCGCGATGCTGAGGCCCGCGCCCAGATTTTGCAGTTGCGGATCAATGACCTCCGCTTTCGGATCAATAACAACGCGGTGACCGGCGATAATTTCTTTATCGGGCGGCTCCGCGACGAATTGCAGGAGGCGGAGACGGCCCTGGAGTCGGCCCGCGCGCGGGTTGCCGCCGCCACCGAGCAACTCGAAGAACTCAAACGACAGGCCCGTCTCGCCGACATCCCACCAGGCGAATTAAGATAAAAGACAGTTTTCAATGATCCATCGCCCGCAGCAGTTGATCACTGAAAACTGAAAACAGTCTTGGCTGACTGCCGAGGGCTCACTTATAATGGCCAACTATTTCGCTGTCATCTTGATTGATGGGAGAGAGAGTTGGCCCTCAAGGACCTGATTTCGATCAACGATCTGACCGTCAAGGAAGTCCGCCGGATTTTCAAGACGGCCGCTGCGATCAAAGCCCGCCCGCTCGACTTCAGCACGGCGCTCGCCGGCCGGAGCGTGGCCTTGATCTTCGAGAAGCCCAGCCTGCGCACTCGCGTCACCTTCGACCTCGGCGCGACGCAGATGGGCGCCTCCTGCGTCTACCTCGATCATCAAGGCGTGCGGTTGGGTGAGCGTGAGTCGGTCAAAGACATGGCGCTCAACCTCGAACGCTGGGTGGACGCGATCGTCGCGCGCACCTACAGTCACGAAGTGGTCATCGAGTTCGCCGCCCACGCCTCGGTGCCGGTCATCAACGGCCTCTCCGAATTCTCGCACCCATGTCAGGGGCTGACGGATTACTTCACCTTGACCGAGAAGGTGGGCGATGACCTCAGCGGCTTTCGCCTGGCCTATGTCGGCGACGGTAATAACACTTGCCACTCGCTCATCTTCGGCGCCGCTAAAGTGGGCGCCCAGATCGTGGCCGGAACTCCGAAAGGCTACGAGCCGGACGAGCAGGTCTTGAAGCTTGCCCGGAAAGAGGCGCGCGCGACCGGGGCGAAGATCGAAGTCGTCAACGACCCATACGAGGCGGTCGCAGGGGCGGACGCGGTTTACACCGATGTCTGGGCCTCGATGGGGTTCGAGGCGGAGACCGAGCGGCGGCGCGAGATCTTCGCCCCGTTCCGCGTCACCAAGAAGCTGATGGCCAGCGCGCGCCGCGGCGCCTTCTTCATGCATTGCCTGCCGGCACACCGCGGCGACGAGGTAGACGCCGCCGTGATCGATCGCCAAGGCTCGATTGTCTACGATCAGGCTGAGAACCGCTTGCACACGCAGAAGGCGATCATGCTCTTGCTCGTGCAGGCCAATAAACAAGTCTAGAGTCTGGAGTCTGGAGTCCGGTATTGTGAGAGATGAGTTTTGGAATAATGAGTGAAGCAGCAAAATGCGAGCAGGGAGATGACCCGGGACAGGCCACTTCCCGGACTCCAGACTCCAGACTCCAGACTCCGGACTCCCCACGCCGCAGCATCGCGCGCTCGGCCGGGATCGTCAGCCTCGCTGTCATGGGGAGCCGCGTGCTCGGCTTGGTGCGCGAGCTGGTCTTCGCGGCCTTCTTCGGCGCCGGGTTTGCCACCGATGCCTTCATCATTGCCTTCCGCGTCCCGAATCTGTTGCGCGACCTGTTCGCCGAAGGGGCGCTCTCGGCCGCCTTCGTCACGACCTTCTCCCAGTACCTGACCAAGCGCGGCGAGCGCGAGGCCTGGCGGTTGGCCAATCTGGTCAACAACGGGCTCATCGTGGTGATCTCGGTCGTTGTGCTCGCCGGGATCATCTTCGCGCCTCAAGTCGTAAATCTGTTGGTCGAGCCGAGCCGCGTGCCGACTGACCCGGCCAAGGCTGCTCTCACCTTCAAGCTGGCCGTCGAGATGACGCGGATCATGTTTCCGTTCCTCTTGATGGTCTCACTCGCGGCGGTCGCGATGGGGGTGCTCAACACGAAGGACCGGTTCGGCATTCCGGCCTCGGCCTCCACGCTCTTCAACGTCGGCTCGATCTTCGGCGGGCTAGGCTGCGCCTACTTTCTCTCGCCCACCTATGTCACCGGCGTCGCCTCGGCCATCATTCACCGCCAGACGCCGCGCATGGATGAACAGGGGGCGGCCCAGGCGATCATTGGCATGGCCATCGGCACGCTGGCCGGCGGGCTGCTGCAATGGCTGGTCCAGGTGCCGAGCCTGCGCGAGGTTGGCTACCGCTGGCAACCGATCTTGAGTTTCCGCGACGAGGGCGTGCGGCAGGTCATGCGGCTGATGGCGCCAGCGATCATCGGGACGGCGGCCGTGCAGGTGAATGTCCTGGTCAATACCAAGTTCGCTTCGGGTTTGGGCGAGGGGCCGGTCTCTTGGCTCAGCTACGCCTTCCGCCTAATGCAGCTCCCGATCGGAGTCTTCGGCGTCGCGATCTCGACGGCGACTTTGCCGGCCGCCTCCCGCGCGGCGGCGCTAGAGAAGCTCGACGAGTTCCGCCGCACGATCGTCGCTTCCCTGCGGCTGACCTTTCTGCTGACGATCCCTTCGGCCGTCGGGCTCATCGTGCTGAGCCGCCCGATCATCGGGCTGATTTACCAGCGCGGCCGGTTCACCGCCTTCGATACGAACCAGGCGGCTGGGGCCTTGGAGTTCTACGCCCTCGGCCTCACGGCCTATTCGGCGATCAGGGTGCTCGCGCCCGCCTTCTATGCGCTCAAAGATACGCGCATCCCGATGGCCGCGAGCCTCCTTTCGATCCTCACCAACTACCTTGTCGCTTCAGTCACGGTCAAGCAATTCGGGATCGGTCACCGCGGCCTGGCGCTCTCGATCTCCGCCGTGGCCGTCGTCAACTTCACCATCCTCTTCATCTTCTTGCGCCGGAAGCTCGGCGGGATCGAGGGTCGCGATCTGGCTGTTACTTTCATCAAGGTCTTCTCGGCCTCGGCACTGATGGGGGCGATCTGCTGGTTCCTCAGCAGGCAGGTGACGGCCTGGCTTGGGGCCAGCTCACTGCTGGCGCGGGGGGCTAACGTCGGTGTTTCAATTGCCGCAGGCGTGGTGGTGTTCTATCTGGCGGCGCGGGCGTTGAGAGTCAGTGAACTGGACCAGGTGACGGCAGTCATCCGGCGGCGTTTGGGAAGGTCGCGGCGCGGCGAACAGGTGCGGTGAGTATGACCTGGTCATCCCAGGGCCGAATAAATGCATTTTCCATTTTCCATTCTCCATTTGTCATTGGTCATTGAAGAAGGCGGCTCAATCAATGATCAATGACAAATGGAGAATGGAAAATGAAACTCTTCATCCATTTCGTGATCTACCAAGAATACTTTGGGGCTACCTTCCCGCCTCCGCGTCTCTCTGGCCGGGAACTTTCCCGGTCAGCGATTCCAGGAAGGCAATCAGCTCACGCTGCTCATTCGAGGTCAGGTCCAGCGGGCTGAGGTCCCACTCGCGGTTGAGGTTGTCTTTGCCGCCCGCGTTGTAGAACTGCACGACCTCAGCGAGCGTGCGCGCACTGCCGTTGTGGAAGTAAGGCGCGGTGAGGGCGACGTTGCGGAGCGAAGGCGTCCTGAACGACCCGATGTCGAATTGCTGGTAGCTGACCAGAAGGCGGCCGAGCTCATCCCCGCCTTCCAGGTGTCCGAGCGCGTCTATCTCCCGCTCCGTGTGCGGGCGCTGGGCCAGGTCGAAGGCTCTGCGGGCGAGGGCCTTGAAGGCGGGGTGATTGGCCGCTACCCCGGTGTTGTGATAGGCGAAGTCGGTGAAGAAGGGGACTTGATCGCTGAACGTGTGGCAGCGCGAGCAGCGTGCCTTCCCGCGGAAGAGCGCAAATCCCCGCTTGGCCTCTTCGCTGATCGCGCCTTGGTCGCCCGCGAAGAAACGGTCGAACGGGGAGTCGCCGGAAACCAGCGTCCGCTCGTAAGCCGCGATCGCTTGAGCCAGGCGGCTGATCGTCGCCGGCCCGCCGAAGACCGCCTGGAATTGTTCGCGGTATTCCGGAATATGGACTATCCGCGAGACCACCTCGTCGTGTGATTGGTTGCCCATCTCAAGCGGGTTAGTGAGTGGCAACCGGGCCTGGTCCTCCAGGCTGTCGGCGCGCCCGTCCCAGAACTGCCCCCCGCTGAAAAGGGCATTAAGGATGGTGGGCGAGTTACGCGTGCCGCGGCGTCCGCCGATGCCTTCAGCCACGGCCTTGCCGTCGGTGAAGGCGAGCTTGGGGTCGTGGCAACTCGCGCAAGCCACGGTCCCGTCCGCGGAGAGCCGCGGGTCGAAGAAGAGCTGCCGCCCCAATTCAATTTTAGGCGCAGTGAGAGGGTTGCTCTTTGGGATGTAATAGTCCCAGGTATCGGACGGGAGGCCGAGTGGGATGTCTAGTTTGAAGAAGACGCCCTGCGCCGAGCGCAAGAGTTGCCCGCTCGCTTCACGAGCCGCCCACACGCACGTCACCAGCAGGAAGATTGATGCGATGAGGAGACGCGCCGCGCGGTTAACAGGATGTCGGATTCGGTGCCTCATGGTCACTCCACATTCGTGTGTTGCCGGATGCTCACGTTACCGTGAAGGTTGTGGGCCACAGTCGAGTCCAGCAGCGGGGGCGAGCCCGTTCTTAAGAGCAAGGCCCACCACAGCATCTTGCGCCGTTGCTTTGAGGCCAGCAGCATGACCACGGCCAGCAAGATGTAAGTGGCGCTGAAGCCGTAGCGGACGCTCTCCCAGGGCGAAAGCATCTGCGCCAGGAAGAGCGCCAGCAAGATCAAGGCCTCTCTCAGACTGAAGCTGAAGTCGGAGAGGATGACGGCGGCAAAAAGCGACTGCGCCGAAGTCAGCAACAACTCCTCCTTCTGCCGGTGATCAAGCTCCATCGGGCTGACCGCCCCTAAAGAGATCGCGTAGACTAACGGGATCGCACCGACCAGCAGCGTCCACTGGTTGACCTTCGACGAGATCAGCGCCCCGATGCCGGTCGAGCCCTTGCCCTTGAACGCAAAGACCAGCGCGATCACCGCCTCCGGCGACTCCGAAGCCAGGGGCGCGAGCCATTGTACCAGCAGAAACTCATCCACCCCGTATCCCTTGCCCGTCGCCACCAACCCTTCGGCGAACGGCTCGGCCGAAAGCCAGATGGCATAGCCGGCGTAAGCGAACATCGCCGCCACCACCGCCCGCCGCCCCGCCGTGCTGAGCCGGCGGTCGAGTATTTCGGCGACGCCTTCTAAATTCTCATCGTGCCGTTCGCCCTTCGCCGCCCGCCCGGCATAGTAGAGGAACATGGCGAAGAAGACGGCGACATCAAACAGCGAGAGCGTGCCCTTGAGCGGGATGATGAGCGAGTAGATCGTCGCCAGCAGCAGCAAACTCAATTCCAACCCTTGCGACGGGTCGAGCGGGATCTCACGCTTGCGGTGCTTGAAATAGTAGACGATCGCGACCAGCGACCAGCCGACCCCGATCAGAATCCGGTTCGCGCCCGTCATATTGGCGACGGCGTAGGCGCGGTACTCAGGATTCTTGCCCGCCTCCCAGGCAAAGTGCAGGTCCACGGCGTACTCGGGCAACACGCTGATCAGGGCGAGCACGATCAGCGCCAGCGAGCGCGGGATGTCACGCTCGGCCAGCTCCGTCCCCCAGCTCAGGATGAAAGCCGCACCCACGATTGCGACCCCTGAGAGGAGCGAGCGCGAGACCGGACTGAGGTGGTGGCCCACCCCGGTCCAAGCCAGCACCATCCAAGGCAGCGGAACGAGAGATGAGATAATAAACCAAAAGAGACTGCTCATTGAAATCCTTTTGCAAGGTCGGGCCCCGCCACGCCCGTGCCGATCACTCACCAATGACCTTGACGATCACCCGCTTCCGCCGCTGGCCGTCGAACTCAGCGTAGTAGACCTGCTGCCACGGGCCAAGGTCCAGCTTGCCCTCAGTGATCGGGAGCAGCACCTGATGATGCAGCAAGAGGTTTTTGAGGTGCGCATCACCGTTGTCCTCGCCTGTCTGGTGATGGCGGTAGTCGGGCCGCGTGGGCGCAAGCTGCTCCAGCCATTCGTCAATGTCAGCGATCAGCCCCTCCTCGGCGTCGTTGACGTAGACCGACGCGGTGATGTGCATCGCCGAGACTAAAGCGAGCCCTTCAACTATGCCGCTTTCGGCCACCGCGCGCGCGACTTCATCGGTGACGTTGATGTAGTCGCGGCGCCTCTGTGTATTGAAGGTCAGATACTTGGTATGCGCCTTCATCGCTGCTTACCTCATTTGAATTTTGGAAGTTGCCTGATGGCCCGATTATGGCCCTTTCGACCCTGTTCACGCAACGTGTCCGGCGAAGCATCGTCTCCGCAATGGAGAGACTGCATCCCTTCACCTCGAGTCGTCGTCGGGGTAGTGGTAACTCATCAGATTAACGATTTTCCGGTTGACTGCCCCCTCTCCTTACCATTGGTCTTCCCGCGACTTCAAGGGTCAGATGATCTCGCTTTGGTTAGGCTATCCATCATCAGTCCACCATCAGGTGACGGCTGCGCATCTCTCATACTTCGGGGCGCGACTTCATAAGCCGTCGTCGTCTTTGGGTTCGGCGCACGGCTGACGTTTCGCAGGGGCGACTACTTCATCTCATTCACATCCTCTCTCACTTTGCCGGTTACTGACGGCCAGGGGAAGACCTTCTTCACTTCTGTGCTGCGGTACCACAACATGGAGGAGTGTCTTCATCAGGCGAGTCCTGCCTGCTGGAAATGGCAAGCGGCGCAGTTCGTGGCTATCAGGAATGGGCAATCACGGAAAGAGTCTGCGGATTTACCTGAAATAGGCTAAGCCTTCACACTCCCAAAGACCGTCCAGCCGCCGTCCACGACGATAGTCTGTCCCGTGATGTAGTCGCTCGCGTCAGACGCGAGCAAGACTGTTGCCCCGGCTAGGTCCGCCGGGATGCCGGGCCGGCCCACGGGGATCACGCTCACGGCGCTCTCGTAGCGGTCAGGGTCGGAGAAGACCGCATCGGTCATCTGGGTCCAAAAGCGTCCGGGGGCGATGGCGTTCACGTTGATGCGGTCCTTCGCCCATTCGATGGCCAAGGCGCGGGTCATCTGCCTCATCCCGCCTTTGCTGATGGCGTAGAGGGCGACGTTGGGGACGATGATCTCGAAGGCAATCGAGCCGACGTTGATGATCTTCCCCTTCCCCTGTTGCCGCATCACACGGGCGGCCGCCTGGGAGAGAAAGAAGGCACTCTTCAAGTTGATCGACATCAAGCGGTCCCAATCCTGCTCGGTGAATGAATCGGCCGGCTGCCGGATGTTGATGCCGGCGGCATTCACCAGAACATCCAGCCGCCCGAAGTGATCTGCGACTCTGCGCACAAGCCCCGGGAGCGCGGCGGTCTCGCTCACGTCGGCCGCAAGCGCCAGGGCCTTCCGGCCGAGGGCGCGCACGTGGCTGGCGGCTTGCTCTAACTCCTCCTCCGTCCGCGCCACTAAAGCAAGGTCTGCGCCCGCATGGGCCAGGGCAAAAGCCATGCCGAGTCCAAGGCCGCGGCTCCCGCCGGAGACGAGGGCCACGCGGCCGTCGAGGCGCAGGCTGGGCATCTGGAATTCTTCGTCGAGAGGTCGCTGTCTTTGCGTGCTCATAAGCTCGAGTGTCTTCAGTGATCGCTCCATGCTGAACCAGGGCCACGGGCATGACACCTTCGCCTTCCGGTCAGAGGCAAGATCACGCTCAATCCTTTCATCGCTCTTCTCACCTGAAGGCTAAGCCTTGATCTGGTACCGCTCCAACTTAAGGTAGAGCCCCTTGCGCGTCAACCCCAACTCGGCGGCCGTCTGCGAGATATTGCCCCGATGTCTCTCCAACGACTCACTGATCAGCCGTCGCTCCAACTCCGCCACCGCCTCCGCCAACTTCTGCGGCCCGAGCACCGGGCGTGGCACCACAGGTGAGGAGACCTCGCTGAGCGATCCTCGCGACAACACGTCTGTCATCGAGCTGATCTCTCTGCCCCGAGCCACACGCCGGATCAAGGGCGAGAGCTGCTCTTCGGTAATCTCCCCACCCGAGGGCGTGTAGGCCACCAGCCGCTGAATCTCGTTCGCCAACTGCCTCACGTTCCCTGGCCAGTCGTAGACGATCAACTGGTCCAGCGCCTGCGGCCTGATCGCCAGCTCCTCCTTGTGCGCCTGCTCCCCATATCGCTTCAGCAGGTGTTCGACCAGCAGCGGTATCTCTTCGCGCCGCTCCCGCAACGGCGGCATGTGCAGCCGGATCACGTTGAGCCGGTAGTAGAGGTCTTCGCGGAACTTTCCCTCCCCGACCAGCTTCTCGATGTCACAGTTGGTCGCCGCGATCACTCGCACATCGACCCGCACCGGCTTGGTCTCCCCGAGCGGTTGAATCTCGCCCTCCTGCAAGAAGCGCAGCAGCTTCGGCTGCACCTCCAAGGCCAGGTCCCCGACTTCATCGAGAAACAGCGTCCCCCCGGCGGCGCTGCGGATCACGCCTTGATAATCGGTGCCGGCGCCGGTGAAGGAGCCGCGGCGGTGGCCGAAGAGTTGCGAGTCGATGATCTCCGTGGGCGCGATCGTGCAGTTGAAAGCCACAAACGGCGCCTGGCGCCGGTCCGAGAGGGCGTGGATAGCGCGGGCGATGACCTCCTTGCCGGTGCCGGATTCGCCGGTGATCAGAGCGGTGACGCTGCTGGAGCGGATTTTGTGAATCTGCTCGACGAGGCTGCGCATGGCGGCACTCTGATAGACCAGGCCCGGCAGTGTGATCTGAGCCTGCCCGGCGCCGAGGTCATAGGCTTCGACGGTGCGGACCTGGCTGCGGAGGAGACAGAGTTCGAGGCCGAGTTCGACGAGTCTGATGAGCGACTCGATGAACTCCTGGTGTGGACGAGCCGTGCTGCGTGGCTGGCCGAGGTAGAGCACCAGCGGCGTCTGATCGCCGACCCGCAACTCATAAAGCGCGGCCCGAGACAATGAATGTGTCGCGACTGTGCGGGCACGTTGAACCTCCGCGCCCAAGTTCGTGGCCTCCTGCTGGTCGCATCCCTGGAAGGCGACGGCGGAAGGCGCAGCGTCCGGCCCTAGCTCATAAACCACGACCGGCGTGGCGGCGAGATCTTGGTGGAGAATGAGCGCCAATTCGTGAAGGAGGAGTTCGCGCGAGGAGGCGGCGCCGATCAGGCGCAGCATCGCCGCACTGTTGAGTTTCGCAGACTCCGAGATCCTAGTGCGGGCAGAGTGAACGGGGCCGGAAGCGAGCCCGATCAGCACGGCCTCGGTGCGGGCAAGCATGGGTTGTGCGCCGAGCGAGACAAAATTTTCGCGCGCTTTACTCAATTCTGTCCGCGCACGGTCGAGGTCCCCCGCCTGCGCGAGCGCACAGCCGAGATGATAATGGGCGACGCCGCTGCGATAAGGATTGGCCACCATTTCGAAGACTGAGATGGTTTGGCCCAGGTATTGGATCGCCTCAACGTATCTGCCTTCCTCCGCTGCGAGCCGTCCGGTCAGCTCGCGCAGGTGGCCGATGAGGGAGGTATTGGCCCATCGTTCAATCACTGGGCTGATCTCAGCCAGCAGGCGGCGTGCAGCTTCGGCTGCCCCGGACTCTAAGTGCGTCTCGGCGAGAAAGAGTCGCGCGGCCACCTGACTGCGTTTATCGTCGATCTGCTCAGCCAGGGCGAGACTGGTGGCGAAGGCCTCGGAGGCGCCGGCGTAATTGCTTTGGAGCAGAAGGCAGCGGCCGAGCGTGAGGTGGGCTTGGGCCTCGTTGTAAGGAATGGAGAGGGCCTGAACAACTTCGATGCCCAGCCGGAGCGAGGCCTCGGCTTCGGTAAATTCTCCGCGGATGAACGCGAGCTCGCCTAATGTATCGAGCGAGTTCGCTTCTGCCACACGCTCGCCGATCTCTCGCGCCAAGGCAATGGAAGCCTCAAGGACCTCTTTGGCGCGACGCAGCTCACCCAAACGCAGCAGATTGAATCCCAGATTGGTATAAGCTATCGCCAGCAGCCGCTTGTTCTTTGCCCGCTCGAAATGAGTGGCGGCACGCTGCAACAACTCAATGCCCTCGCTCGCCTGCCCCTGCTCCTGGAGCAGCACCAATAGTGCCAGCCCCATATAGATGTTGCCGAGCAGCAACGGCGAGTCCTGTTCATTCAGCAGCTTGAGTGCCTGACCAAAATGATTACGGACGCTGACAAAATCCCCTTCGCCATGGCTGACCATCCCGAGGCCATAGTAAGCCTGGGCGAGTGAGGCGGGGCGGCCGGCAAGGCGGTGGTGCTTGAGTGCTTGGAGGAAATGATCGCGGGCGAATCGCGTCTCGCCGATCGCCCGGTAGATGCGCCCCAGCACCAGGTGACAGGCCCCCGCCTCTCCAATGTCGTCGCGCTCCTCAGCCAGCGCCAGCGCGTTCTTGGCGTATGAGATCGCCTTCGGGCGGTCGGCCGTGTAGCCGTAGATCGACCCTAAACGCAGGTAGACCTGGCAGAGCACGACCGGGTGGAGCGTTGCCCGCGTGGCCGTCTGCTCGTACTCGGCTATCACCTCGAGAGCCTCGCGGTAGCGGGCCAGATTCTCTAAGGCTTCAGCCAACAGGCAGCAGACCGACGCCCGCTGCTCGGCAGTCAGCGAGTCGCTCACCAGCGCCGACTCGAAGCGGGCGATGGCTTCTTCATTCTCAAAGCGCCCCAGCGCTTCGCGGCCAGCCTCGATCAGATCGGCCAATGCCTCTGCCCGCATCAGCACAGGCGCTTTGCGCGGGATGTGGGGGGGGAGTGGGCTTAAGGATTTCATGTTACAACTCTACGCCTGAGATTTATGGGCGAAATTTCCGTTCTCACCTGAAGGCTAAGCCTTGATCTGGTACCGCTCCAACTTGAGGTAGAGCCCTTTCCGCGTCAGCCCCAACTCGGCGGCCGTGTGCGAGATGTTGCCTTGGTGTCGCGCTAGTGACTCACTGATCAACTGCCGCTCCAACTCGGCGACCGCCTCCGCCAGCTTCTGCGGCTTCAGTGCCGGGCGATGCGCTACAGGCAAGGGTGCCTGTTTGAGCGCCCCTCGCGACAGCACGTCCTCTACTGAGGTAATCGGCCGTCTGTTCTCACCTACTCCCACGCGCCGGATCAAGGGCGAGAGCTGCTCTTCGGTAATCTCCCCGCCCGAGGGCGTGTAGGCCACCAGCCGCTGAATCTCGTTCGCCAACTGCCTCACGTTCCCTGGCCAGTCGTAGACGATCAACTGGTCCAGCGCCTGCGGCCTGATCGCCAGCTCCTCCTTGTGCGCCT
>Ga0207646_10005010_pt1 | contig 14114 bp, 10 predicted proteins | sample KBSK5502metaG_FD_184343 | JGI IMG/M metagenome (GOLD analysis project Ga0207646, IMG submission 184343) | Corn, switchgrass and miscanthus rhizosphere microbial communities from Kellogg Biological Station, Michigan, USA - KBS K5-50-2 metaG... | ecosystem: Host-associated > Plants > Roots >... | reverse complement strand
TGAGGGGGCCTTGTGCTTGTCCTCGGTGGGATGAGACCTGTTTGCCTCACGGAACCCAGACGAATCGTGTTGCCACGAGGACAAGCACAAGGCCCCCACTCATCCCCACGTCCACCCCTTGTCCCTACAGGATGCCGGGTGCCTCTATTCCTCCATTCGGTTGTCAAAATTCATCAGGCTACCTCGCGCGGATAGCAGGTCATCTGCGCTAGCACTACGATTCCAACATATCGTCTGCCTTGAGTTGTGCCAGCGCCTTTTGTGCGGCAGTCGGTGTGCCCACTCGATAGGCTGCGCCATGCATGTGCTTTATAACTGGTTCCAGGTAGGGTTTCAGCTTAGGATTGCGCTGGACCTGGTTATTCAATACGTATGAGGTAGTCTCTACCAGCCAGGGCGACACCTCTGCCTTCATCAGCAGCTGGAGCACCGGTTCCACGCTCAGTCTACCAAAGTAGACCAGGCCTTTAGCACCCATCCAGGCTACTGAATGATCGGAGTCAGAGAGAGCAGCGACTAACACCGGCAATGCCCGACGGTCATGTATCGCTCCCAGAGCGCGCATACATTGCCAGCGCACCCAGGCTGTATTACTTGTACTCGCCTCCAAGAGTGCTGGAACTGCCGCGCGGTCCAGGCGCACTAAGGCTGAGAAAATCTGGCTTCCCACCTGTTCATCTGATCCACGAAGCGCGTTGAGCAGGGCGGGCACGGCTGCCGGATTACCTACACGTCCCAGGGCCTTGGCTGCCTGCATGCGTACAGAAGGAAGCGGGTCATTCAAAGCCTCGATCAGTACGGGGGCTGCAACCGGACTTTCAAGGATGCCCAGGATATAGATGGCGGTCTCGCGTACAGCGGGCCGTTTATCACGCGCCGCTGACATTGCTACGCGCTGGGAACGTATGGAATCGATGCCCGCGCCGGGGAGGAAAAGCGTACGGAGCCGCGTCCTGGTATACTGAGAACGCAGGGGCGCAGGAATGACAAAGGGCTTTCCCGCCCAGGTTCCCATAGCGATAAATTCCAGGAGATTCTGTGCCAGGCGATCATCATCCAGTGAGGAGACAGCGACTACGGCGCGGGGATCATTCTCCATGATCCAGTGCAATAGACGCCAGGCTGCACCACGCCGACCGGCGGCGGCGTCCTGGGCTAAAATCTGTGGTGGAGTTATGCCTATTGGCGGAGCAACATCGACAGGTGACTGCTCAGGCGGAGCGGTAACAGAGGCTTCCGTCACATTTGTTTTAGGCGAGGAATCAGAGGATGCCATCAATCAAGCTCCTTCGAAGGTCAGAGGCTGCGTTGTTGGTGCGTGGGAAACCCGGTAACGCAACCAGTGGCCGCTAGTGTTTCCTTTTCTCACAAACACAGTACGGACACGTCACACAAGAGCCATGCGTGATATGAAGATATTTACAGTATAGCACATTAGTGAGAGGGGCGAGGGAGGTTGGCCAAAGTGGATGAGAATGATTGGGTGAGGGGGCGAGGAGATGGCAGGACGAGCAAACGGGGTGAGCAACCAGGATGAGCAACCAGGGCGGGGGCGAGCGGGGGGGCAAGTGGGCGGGGCTTGCCCCGCCCCTACGATACATGTGATGGTGGGTTATTGCATGGCCATGAACAGGCGCTCGGAGGTGATGGGGAGGTGCGTCATACGCACGCCGACGGCGTCGAAGATGGCGTTTGCTACCGCAGCGCCCACCGGCACGACGGGGGGTTCACCAACGCCTTTGGCTCCGAAAGGGCCGAGAGCGGAGGGGACTTCGACCAGGATGGACGTGATATGCGGAATATCTACGGTATGCGGCAGCGCATAATCCATGAGGGTGGAGGTGAGTAGCTGTCCATCCTCGTCGTAAACGAATCCTTCAAAGAGCGCCCAGCCAAGCCCTTGCGTGACCCCACCGTAGATCTGGCCTTCAACCTCTGCGGGATTGATGGCAAAGCCTACATCCTGGGCAGCGAGGTAATCAAGCACGCGCACCTCTCCGGTAGTGGAGTCAACTGCTACTTTCGCCACATGTACAGTGTACAAGGGCGCGCTTGTCCTGAGAGCAGAACGACCGCGCCCATAGATGGGTTCGTACTTGCCCGCAAAACGCATGGATGCCGAAGCGATGTCCTTCAATAGGACACTCTTACCGGGAGAGCCACGCACTACTACTTTGTCCTCCTCGATCTCCAGGTCGGACGGCGAGGCCTCTAGCATATCGGAAGCGATCGTTAAAATCTGGTTGCGCGCATCCTGCGCCGCGGTAAGCACGGCAGCACCCATCGTAGGGGTGGTTTTGCTGCCGCCAGTACCGCCGCTGTAGGGCATAGTATCGGTATTGTCGTGCGCTGTGTTGACCGAATCAACCGGCATACCCAGAACTTGAGCAGCGATAAGCGAGAGCGTTGTATCGGAGCCGGTCAGGTCAACGGTACCGACGATGACGGTGATTGTACCATCGGACTCCAGGCGGCAGGCGGCTGCAGCGGGTTCGGTACCACCGGGCCAGTATCCGGCGGCTACGCCTATGCCGACCTTCCAGCCTTGTAACTCGTCCGGTACAACCTGCTGCTCCTGGCGGTTGGCCCAAAGCGGGTGCGCCTGGGTTTTTTCCAGGCACTCGAGAAGGCCGATACGGGGCCAGGTGCGATGATCCATAGTTGGATCCCCCTCTTTCAGGCCATTCTTCAGGCGGAAAGCAATGGGATCCATCTGCAATTTTTGGCACAACTCGTCAACGGCTGATTCGAGCGCAAAGGTGGCTTGAGGCGCACCAGGGGCACGGTATGCACCAACCCCAACTTTATTGGTCATCGCCTCGTAGCAGCGGAAATCGTAATTGGGGCAGCGATAGCTGCTGCCGAGGAGGAGACCACCCAGGGAAACCGCCGAACCGGCGTATGCCCCGGTATCAAAAATGACTTTGCCCTGCATTGCCACGAGCGTACCATCTCGCTTTGTGCCAAGCTTAAGAGTGATGATGGATTGCGGCGCGGGGTTGCCGGCAGAGAGGTCCTCAGTGCGGGTGTAGGCCAGGCGAACAGGGCTGCGCGAGGTGTAAGCGGCGGCGGCAACCAGAGGCTCTACCAGCCCAAATTTCCCACCGAAAGCGCCACCTATGGGTACGGACTCTACACGTATTTGTCGTTCAGGCATCTCGAGCGCCTCGGCTACACCTGAGCGTACTGAGAGCATACCCTGTGAACTGGGCCAGATGGTTAGCTGGGGTCCCGAGGCAGTGGGGGCAACAGTAATCGACTGTGGCTCTATGTACGACTGGTGTACGACACTGGTTCTAAAAGTGCGTTCGACGACCACCTCGGCTTCGCGCCAGCCCGCTTCCATATCGCCAGCGTGGAAGTGCGCTTTATCGCTTACGTTTTGTGAAAGCTCTTCCTGGTCGGTCTCTACCACCTGTTCCTCTGAGACAGCCGCATGGGCACCGCCGCCGGCGATCTCAGAAGAAGTTTCTTTTATGTAGACTCGTGTTAAGGGCGCGCCTGGCTGTATCGCAGCAACCGGGTCCATAACAACCGGCAACAGCTCGTATTCAACATCCACGGCGGCTGCGCCATCTTCAGCAGCGGCCTCGGTCTCCGCCAGCACGATGGCGACGGGGTGGCCGCACCACAGCGCTTCTTTGGAGGCGAGTGGAGACTGCGAGCGCGAACTACTTTCGGGGTCCGACATACCCAAGGTCTCGCTGGTATAGACAGCTTTAACGCCCGGCACTTCTAAAGCGGCAGAGGTATCGATACTGACGATACGCGCGTGGGCATAGGGGCTAAGTACCAGTCGAGCATGCAATAAGCCTGCCGGCGCTAGATCACCGGCAAAGCGGGTACGTCCAATGACCTTATCGTAACCGTCTTGCCGGCGTGTGCCCTTGCCAACAGTGGTGTGTTCTGTCGTCCTGTCAATCGTCTGTGCCATGAATTACTCCAATCCTTGAATCCTTGTTCCCACTATTTGGGGTCTGGCCCGAAAACTGTAATCACCCGGCCAGAAGGCATACCTCGCCTCTCCTACCCAAACTCCTGTGAAAGTGTAGCACATATTTCAGCTTGCTGTCAGTATGCAGATGGTTCTGATAGACATTACAGGGTTTTATGGCAAAATAGTGCGCTCCTAATAGTAACCTCCGTCAAAAATAGTACTGACAGGTCTACAATTTGCCCATTTTTTATGGTATAAATTCTTATAGGCTGATCTTTATCTTCAGTGCGTCCTCGAAGTGCGTCCTCGAAAACACCTTATTTACTCAACCTGGCCAACGATTGTCCCATGTGCGTGTAGTCAGCGCACCAATGCTCCCCTTTCTCCTTCTTGTTAACTACGTGAAAGGATCGATCAATGAAGAACGGATCTTTTGTCTTCGATGCACACACTGGCTTCTGGGATGCCAGCAAGGAGAACTGCAAGAACCGCTTTGGCGAGGCCTTCATCGAGACGTTCTATGCTTTCCATACCGGCTTCAATCCACCTGATAAGAAGTGGACGATGGACTACGAAACACAGTTCCGTAAGGTTGACCCTGACTGGTATCTGGAGGAAATGTTTATCAAGGGCGACGCCGATATGACCATTCTCTCCACCCAGGTGCTGATGGATTTTTACCACACGGGCTTTACGAATGCCGACCGCAACGCCACCTTGCGGGATCGTGCCCCAGAGCGCATTATTTCTTTGGGGGGTGTTGACCCGCGCATGCCCAATGCCGTGAAAGAAGTGGAACGGCAGATCAAGGACTGCGGTGTAAGGGGCTTCAAATGGTATACCGCCGAGTGGCGTGGCACCTCGCGTGGTTGGAGCGCAAACGACCCCATGGTCTTCCCTCTCTATGAGAAGTGTATCGAGCTGGGCGTGAAAAACATGCACTTCCACAAAGGTCCTGCTGTCGAGCCACTCTCCCTCTCCAAGTTTGATGTTCGAGACATTGACGAGCCAGCCTGGCTGTACCCTGAACTGAACTTCATTATCGATCACGTGGGCTTACCGCGCCTCGACGATTTCTGCTGGATTGCGACGCGCTGCCCCAATGTATACGGTTCGCTCGCGGTGGCGAACATGTTTGTTCACAACAATCCCCGCCACTTTGCCGAAATCATGGCCAATCTGCTCTTCTGGATCGGGCCCGACCGGATCATATGGGGGACCGATTTCCCCATTTGGTATCCGCACTGGCTACTCGATGATTTTATGGCTTTCGAGTTGCCAGACGATTTGAAAAAGGAATATGGAGTGGATCTCACAGAGGAGATCAAGCAGAGAATCATCGGTACCAATATTGCTCGGCTCTATGGCATTGACATCGACAGCAAGCTCAAGACAATTGCCAACGATGAGATTGCCCAACGCAAGCAGGCCTATGTTGCATCGCGGCCAGCGACTGAGACTGGTGTTGCAGGGACAGGATCACGATGACAATTGATGTTGAGGCCGTGCGAGCAGCGGCAGGCTCGACACGTGATCCCGAAATCCGCCGTTCGCTAGCCGAAATGGGGCTACTGGATGACGTGCAGATCGAAGGTGGTCAGGTGACTGTATATTTTCACCTGACCAGCCCGCTCTGCCCATCGAAATTTGCCACCAATATCGGACAGGAGATTCGCAAGCGCGTGGAAGCTGTGCAGGGAGTAGAGTCGTGCAAGGTAGTGCTGCGCGATCATTTCCTGCGCGAGAAGATCCAGGAGCAGATTAATATGAGAGGCCGCCGATGAATGTCACACGTGTCCTGGCTGGCCGTCGCGAAGGAGAATTGCTGACCTTCCCGTCGGTCTGCCGCATGACGGATATCCTGGCACAGCGCTGCCGGGAGCAGTCATGGGTACGTACCTCGGTAGCCAGTCTGGAGCGGTTTCGCGCCATGACCGGAAATTACGATCTGGAGCTGCTTCTGGAACGAGCGCTTGCAGAACCACCGGTGGCCGAGCAGGCGCTGGCTTCCTTTGCGTCTGCCCTTGCTGGATACACCGAAAGCCAGGTCTCTGCTCTCGTAATGGGAGCAAAGATTTGGTTTCGCTTGAATGGAGTAAACGTACCCTGGCGGTCCTTGCCGGGCAGGGTTGCGCCCCCTGCTTTGATTGCTTCTGAGCAACAGGGGGTAGAGCGTTTGATCCTCCTGGCACTGATTGGCAGCGGTCTGAGGCTGGCCGAACTGCTGCGGCTGCGCTGCCGAAATGTCGGCTCCCTGGACAGCGAAGGTCGCATCATCCCAGATATCCAGGCGGATCCTCTGGGGGTAGAGTATACGCCTCGACGTGGGAAACCTCGCCCATACCTGACTTTCTTGACCTACCAGGCGCGGCAGGCATTACTAGCCTCCCTGGAACAACGCACAATACATCAAACTCCCACAGAGCTTATCGAACTGGACGCGCCGCTGATCGCCCAGCCGGATGGCTCACCGGTGAGTCGTGCCAGCGTAGTGCGTGCCAGGAAGCGCAGCCAGTCATTGATTCGCACGTGCAGCGATGTCAACGTCGCATTATGCCGTGCTACCGGCGATTTCTTCCGCGAGTGGGGCCTACCCGGTTCGCGCTTCGCCGGGCCAGAAGATCTGAATATCGAGCAGTACATCTAGCATCATCCCTCCAACGCCGCTATGGCGTCTATCTGCGCTCAGGAGGGATGAAAGGAGGTACATATGAAAGCAGTTCGTTTGCACCAGTATAAAGAACTTCCAAAGGTTGAGGAGGTAGGGGAACCGAAGGTAACAGGTCCGCACGATGTGATTGTGCGCATTGGCGGTGCAGGACTGTGCCGGACCGATTTGCATATCATTGAAGGGCAATGGGCGGACCGATCGGGGGTCACCCTGCCCTATACGTTGGGCCATGAGAACGCTGGCTGGGTGCAGGAGATCGGATCGGCGGTCAGCAATGTGGCCGTTGGTGATACAGTCATTGTTCACCCATTGATTACTTGCGGACTCTGCCGCGCTTGCCGTGCTGGCAACGATATGCACTGCTCCAACCAGTCCTTTCCAGGCATCTCAGTTGATGGAGGGATGGCAAATTTCTTGAAGACGAGCGCACGCTCGGTCGTCAAGCTGGACCCGAGCCTGGCACCTAAAGATATCGCCGCTCTCGCTGATGCTGGTCTGACTGCCTACCATGCGGTCAAGAAGGCTGCCCCTACCCTGTATCCCGGTACGAAAGCGGTGGTAATTGGCGCAGGTGGTCTGGGTCATATTGGCGTTCAGTGTCTCAAAGCGCTGACCCCAGCTGAAATTATCGTGGTGGACCGCTCGCCCGCAGCGCTTGAATTGACTCGTAGCTGGGGCGCCGATCACACCGTGGTAGCCGATGGGACGCATGTCGCGAAGGTGAAAGAACTTACCGATGGGCAAGGAGCCGAGGCAGTGATAGACTTTGTCGGCGAGCAGGGGGCCGAGCACGACGCGGTTGCTATATTGCGCAACGCGGGCAGTCACTATATCATCGGCTATGGTGGCACACTGAATGTCCCGATGATTGACATTATCTCTAGAGAGATCAACTTCATCGGCAACCTGGTCGGCACCTACAATGACCTGGCGGACCTAATGACCCTGACTGCCCAGGGCAAAGTGAAGCTACATACCGCAGTGTACTCACTCGATGCCGCCCTCGATGCCATCCATGATCTAGACAGCGGCAATCTGCGCGGTCGCGGGATTCTCGTTCCGTGATGCGCGTTTAAGATAGGTGAGATTGCTGATTGACAAAATGACCGAGCGCACGACGAACGTAGATGGTGGCAAGTTGCTTGCGGTAGTTCATGGACAGGTCGGCATTGTCCAGCGGCTTGGCGCGTTTGGCGGCGAGGGTAGCCACGGCATCGATCTTCTCAGGGGTGAGATGCTGACCGATTAAGAGGGCCGCCGCGTCTTTGGCCTCTACCGGGTGGGAAGCGACTGCGCCAAGCGTGATGCGTGCATCAGCAATAGAACCATCCCCGGCCGGGCGCAATGCCACTGCGACACCGAGAATAGGGAAGTCGAATGAGCCGCGCCGGCGGAGCTTCAAGTAGACGCTTTGCCAGCCGGTGGCGGGGGGCAGGATGACCTCGGTGAGTATCTCGTCTGCTGCTTTGGTGTAGGGATACATGCCATCATCGCGGAACAGTTCGTGTACGGGTATAACGCGCTCGCCTCGCGCGCTCACCAGGTGCACGGATGCACCCAGGCTGACCAGTACCGGTGCGGTATCTGCCGAAGAGATGGCCCAGCAGCGCGGGCTGCCAGGGGCCACGAGGCAAACATCGCCATCCTTCTTCATGCAGTAGCCGATTGAGCGGCGCCAGAACTCGGTCTGGTTGTAGTAGTTGCAGCGTGTGTCGAGCAGCAGGTTGCCGCCGATAGTGCCGGCGTTACGCAGTTGCGGTGTCGAGACCGAGCCAGCAGCAGTAGCCAGCGCCGGATACTGTTCAAGCAGCGCCGGATACTCAGCAAGCCGGGTGAGGGTAACGCCAGCTCCTATGTGCATACCCTGCTCAGGGGAGCCGCTGATGGTTTTTAACTCGGGAAGAGCGTGCAAGCCAATCAGCACCGGAGGGGTAAACTGGCGGCGTTTCATGTTTGGGTAGAGATCGGTACCGCCAGCGACCAGCATAGCCTGATCGCCTTCCTCTTCTAGCATTTGCGCGGCCTCGTCGAGGAGGCGAGGAGCCAGGTAACGAAATGGTGGCAATCGTAACATCAGGAGACTCCTCCCTGCACAGGAACATGGCTTGCCTTGCTTTGATCTTCTCCCTGGCTCCCATTGTGTTGCCAGGAGATAAGGCGAGTGGGCCAGGGAGAAGAAAGTTCAATAGGCGTGGGCTGGAGTTCCGTCCCCTTCCCTTGTGCCAGGTTTTTCAAAGCTCTAAAGACCTTATCCGATGTAATCGGTACCTCGTCGATGCGCACACCTACGGCATCGTAGACAGCGTTGGCAATGGCCGGGATAACCGGGTTCAGAGGTCCCTGGCCCGCTTCTTTTGCTCCAAATGGGCCTTCGCGGTCGGGGATTTCGACGAGGATGGTTTCGATCTCTGGGGTGTCCAGCGTTGTGGCCAGTTTGTAGTCCAGCAGGGATGGTATCTTGTGCAGTCCCTTGCGGAAAATTTGCTGCTCCATGACAGCCTCCCCGCAGCCCATGTAGGCGCCGCCTTCGACCTGGCCCGCTACGAGTAAGGGATTGATAGACTGTCCCACGTCATGCGCGAGCCAGAGCTTTTCCACCACCAGGTCGCCTGTTTCTACGTCAACTGCTACCTGTGCTACGCAGGCCGAGTAGGAATAGGCGGGCGAAGGACCAACGCCAGCGCCCTTGTAATCACCATGAATACCTTCGGGAGGAGCATACGAGCCAGCAGCGACCAGGGCGCCAAAACGAGCCTCGGCAAATTGCACTGCGTGTTCAAAGGGCAAGGCTACGCCGGGGTCATGCTCATCGTAGATAACATCATTGGCGGCTTGCAGGCTTTCAGAGGGCACATGCAGGCGCTCGGACGCGACTTCGAAGAGCTGTTCTTTTAATTTGCGAGCGGCGGCGATAGCAGCATTGCCCGCCATGAAAGTGACACGACTGGAATACGAGCCGAGATCGACGGGCGTAAGGGTCGTGTCGGCGGTCTCCAGGTGAATACGTTCAGGCTGGATACCCAGCTCTTCGGCAACGATATAGGCAAGAATCGAGGTCGAACCCTGCCCGATGTCGGTAGCGCCGCAGTAGACGGTAACACCACCTCCACGGTCGAGCCTGATCTGCACCGCGGAGTGGGGCAGGTCGTTCCAGTAGATCGGCTTGCCAGCACCACAGATGTACGCTGAAGCAGCTATGCCCAGGCCGCGCTTGATTGCCGGCTGGTACTGCACGCTCCCATTTGACGCGTGAGGATTTGCTGCTGCGGCTAATTTGTTAGGATGAAACTTGGAGCGCTCAACGACTTGATCGAGGCATTCACCAAGCGCGCAACTGGTGATGCGCAGGCCATTAACGGTGTGGGTATACGGTTCAACCAGGTTACGGCGGCGCAGTTCAACGGGGTCGATGCCGAGGTCATGCGCGAGCTTGTCGAGATGGACCTCTATGGCATAACGCGGCTGCGTCGTCCCATGACCACGCTTGGGGCCACACGGCGGCTTGTTGGTGAAGAGACGTATCCCTTCGAACTTGTAGCAGGGAAGTTTGTAGGTCACGGTCTGCAATGCACCGGTGTAGTAGGTAGTGGCTATGCCATACGAGCCGTACGCGCCACCATCCAGAAACGAGCGGAAGTGCATGGCTGTCAGCGTACCGTCGCGCTTGACGCCGGTCTTGATCCACATTTTCACGGGATGGCGGCCGCGGTGGATCAAAAACACTTCTTCGCGCGTGCAGGTGATCTTGACGGGCCGGCCAGTCCGGCGAGACAGCTCACAGGCGCAAATTTCGTGTGAAAATGGATCGCTCTTGCCGCCAAAGCCACCGCCCACATTGGGGGCTATGACGCGAATATGTGACTGGGGTAGACCCAGTACTTTGCTCAATTCACGGTGGACGTAGTGCGGTGTTTGTGTAGATGACCAGAGCGTCAGTTTGCCTCCAGCGGGATCGCTAGGGTTTGGTTCCCATTGGGCGACACAGGCATGCTCCTCGATAGGCGCGTGGTTATTGCCTTCGTAGTAGGACCAGTCTTCGCGAATGTAATCCGCCGCGGCAAAACCGGCCTCGACCTCGCCAAACTCGTAGGAGACCGCCTTGTGGATGTTGCCGATACGCGCCTCGTCGTTGATCTTTACTTCGGGGTGCGCCAGCGCCTCCTCGATACTCATGATCGCGGGCAAAACCTCGTACTCTACATCAATGAGCTTGATGGCTTCATCGAGGATATCGGGGTCGAGCGCGGCAACTGCGGCTACGGGATCGCCTACATAGCGCACTTTGTCGATTGCAAGGGCGTACTCGTCCTGGCTGGAGGGGAGAATGCCAAATTTCTGTGGGAGGTCTGCGCCGGTGATGACGGCGAGAACGCCTGGCAGCGCCTGTGCGCGGCTGGTATCGATGGAGAGTATACGGGCATGTGGATATGGCGAACGCAGCAGCCGCCCATAGAGCATGCGTGGAAGCATGATGTCATCGGCGAACAATGCCCGGCCAGTCACTTTGGCGTAGGCATCGACTTTCGGCCTGGGCGTACCGATGATCTTATATGCACGCGTTTTCTGTTGCTGATCTTTAGCCATGATATCCCTCCACTGCAGGACGAATCGCCTGTTCATCGCCACCGGACATGCGTTGGGCAGCAGCTTCGACGGCTTCGTAGATTTTTGTGTAGCCGGTACAACGGCAGAGGTTCCCGGCGAGGTATTCTTTCATTTGCTCGCGGGTGGGATGAGGATGCTCTCGCAAAAGGGCAGCGCCAGAAAGCAGCATACCCGGTGTGCAATAGCCGCACTGAGCTGCGCCCAGTTCAGCGAACGTTTCTTGCAGGGGATGTAACTTGCCATTTTGTTCCAGGCCTTCGATGGTGGTGATTTCGCTTTCCTGCACTTCCAGCGGCAGTGTGAGGCAAGAAAGCACCGGCATACCATCGATCAGTACGGTGCAGGCACCACATTCACCCAGTTCGCATCCATGCTTTGTCCCGATTAAGCCCATATCTTCACGCAGCACTTCAAGGAGCGTGTGATGGGGCAGCACCGCTACTTCGTGGCGCTCGCCATTCACATGCAGCGTAATCAACTGGCGCATGTTGACCTCCTTTCGGATACCAAATTCAAGGGAACCTGGCATCCACAAGGGATGCCACTACATTTCACCCATCATAGGTGGGAACCTGGCATCCACACACCCTGGCATCCGCAAGGGATGCCACTACATTTCACTCATCATAGGTGGGAACCTGGCATCCGCCGGCACCTATCCGTCTTGCCAACGCTGGTTCTTGCCCATCTCGGCAACGCGACTGCGTCGCTAGCGCTACGCGCTCAGCCGAGACGAAAGGCACTGCGCAGCTAGTGCTCCGCACTCAGGCAAGACGAAAGGAGAAGGGATGCCACTACATTTTCCCATCACCTGGGCGTTGATCGAGCAGTTATCGTGCTCCTAGTGAGCGTGAGATTGCTTCCGCTTCGGTACGCAACTGCTGGGATGCACGTTCAATGGCTTTGTCTCCGAAGCTCGAGGCAAAGCCGACGATCCAGAGTAAAGCAACTAACGTCCTGCCTGCGCCATAAACAGGTGCCGCTACCGCGTTGACGCCGGCCAGGTACTCTTCACGGTCGATGCTGATGCCTGTACGGGCGGCCTCATCTACCAGCGACAAGAATTGTTGTGGTGCCGCGATCGAATGCTCTGTGAAGCGCGGCAAGGGATGCGCGTGCAAGAAGGCTTCGCGTTGTGCCACTGGCCAGCTCGCGAATACCAGGCGACCTGTCGCTCCGGCCATCAGGTGAACGCGCGTGCCTCGCGGGGCAGAAATGCGCAGATTGAGAGCCAGGGGCCGCTCGCCCTCCTCCATGATACATTCGATGATACGCACGCCATGCTGCTCAATCTTGCCCAGAAATACGGTTTCGCCGAGGCTTGCTGCCAGGCGGCGCATGGCGGGTAGAGCAAAGTGACGCAGGCCGGCGCGTTGTACGTAGGCCTGCGCAAGGTCGTAGATGCGAGGTCCGAGGACGTAGCGGCGGTCGTCGGACTGCTCGACCACCTGGCTATTCTCCAACGTTTTGAGTAGCCCGTGGATGCTGCCTTTGCTCATGTTTAGCGCGCGCGCCAGGTATGAAAGGGTCAGGCCTTCTTCCGCTTCGCTCAAGAGATCGAGCAGGCGGAAGGCGCGTTCGACCATCGGCGCAGGTGAGACGGACGCCGGAATGTTCTCTTGCTGAGTGTAAGTTGGTTCACTATACTGAACTTTCTGTTCTTTCATGAGAACAGCATAACCAATGGAGAGGGGTTTGTCAAGGCTTGACGAGTGTTGATATCAGGCATGCTATTTTCACATGAGGCTGCTCCGTAGTATAGCATCATTGGAGCTGAACGAGTTAGGAGCTGTGTTCTTGGATGGCAACGTGTGTTTCCCCTTTGGGGATTCATCAAAGGAGGAGGGATAGCCATCTCTGGGAACCTAGATGCTCTTCCTCCAAGGTTATGTTGTATCGCTGACATACACAGTGATGTGCTGAGTATCACTTTGCTTTCAACATCACTGTCGGAGCGGCTCACCCAAAAATGATTTGGGTCAATAGATGGAGCCAAAGAGAGATGCCGATCTACTTCAGCAGCAGCTTGCCAAGAAGACATTATTACTTACTCAATGACTTCTGAATCACCGAAGTTATAGGAGGACCGTATTGTTCTCAGCCAGGAGGTTATCAGCAGTATTGAATCTGCGGGAGAATACATAAACTGTAAAAAGAACTGTCATCAGTTATAGCTCATAGCTACAGATAATCATTCAAGCAAGGCATAGGCATTTTCGTGACATCGATGGCCGGAGGAGTATGTTCCATCTCCAAAACCGCAAAGATTCGGCGTAAGATCGTCCTTTTGGGCAATGTCAGCAAGTTCATTTACGTGGTCATTATGACAATCGAGTTGCTGCTGGCTCTGAGGCTACTAATCGGTCCAATTTGAATTCATATGAATGGATAGAAGTCATGTTGTTCGTAGAATTAATTTTCCGTATCTCGACACTAACTTTTCGCTGTATTCCTACATTTTTGATGTAAAACAAGCATATTCCGACACATAAAATTTCCTTGCATCTTTTACCACCTTTTGCGAATAATCATTTTCCTTCTTTGATGCCATCGATGCTGCGTAGCGAAATGATATTTGACACAAACGAAAAGATATATACGTGGCACTATTTCTGTCACAATCTGTTGGTAAATAGCGCGAATGTTCGACGATTTGTGAGGTGAATGGGAGGAAATCGGCGCGAAACCTGGGAATCGACCTTGCAGACCTCCGTAAAATGGCTTGAGAAGGGGGTGACGGTACGCCATTTCTGGTAATGCAAGCAATCGGCAAAAAGAGTAGCTGACGCTTGATCAGCATCTCACGGCTCGAAAAAGCGACGTGGAAAATCGGCACAGGCGCGCCTCCTCGAATTGCTGTTCACCAATCTGCCGATTTTCCCCCGTTCGCGCGTGGTGCGC
>Ga0207646_10005009_pt1 | contig 14119 bp, 13 predicted proteins | sample KBSK5502metaG_FD_184343 | JGI IMG/M metagenome (GOLD analysis project Ga0207646, IMG submission 184343) | Corn, switchgrass and miscanthus rhizosphere microbial communities from Kellogg Biological Station, Michigan, USA - KBS K5-50-2 metaG... | ecosystem: Host-associated > Plants > Roots >... | reverse complement strand
TAATGGGATATATGTTGAAAGCGTAGGAGAGTAGCAAGTATCCCGCAATAGATACTACTGCTGCGATTATAATTAACGGCCAAGGCTGCATTTAGAAACCAAGGATATACCGTCCGACTAATAATCTCATAGGCCTCGAATAGATTTAGAAATGATACTGAAATACTGCGTTAACACGTTATATTTACGCTTGTCCGACGATGGTTAACAGCTTGAAAATCCGACGCTATGTTAACAGAATCCTATTAACTGATCTAGTTTCTCAGTTGATACACCACATTTCTACTACTTCAATACCTACGACGAGTACACAAGTCTTTCATTCACAGAAACAAAACAACTAGCTAATAAAGCTAACAAGCTCTGAGTTTACCCTATCACGCTCTTCATAGTAGAAACCGTGACCAGCTTTCTCAACTTGTACAAGCTGTGAGCCTTTGATATCCTCGTGCATAACTTTGGCCAAATCGAATAGACATACGTGATCATTAACTCCATGAAGAATGAGTGTAGGCACATGAATGTTAGCCAAATCCTTACGCAGATCTGCATCTCGGAGTTCAATTGCACAATGGATTGTCGCATACGCTGACGCCGCCAATCCCAGGCTTAGGTTCCAGATCTTGAATTCTGGGCTAAGCTTATCAGGGGAAGCAAAGAAGATCTGGCTAAAGTTTCTGAGCATAGAGGGGCGGTCTTCATAGGTTTGACGGATAAGATCATCTACTGCGGCCTTGTCAATACCATAGGGAAAATCTTCTCGTTTAGTAAAGCATGGTGCGGCTGCTGCTAGAAGAGCGAGCTTTTTAATATGTGCTCCATGGTGACGGGCTACATAGCGAATAGAGATCGGCCCACCCATGGAAAAGCCTACCAAAGTCACATTCTGGAGATTGAGAGTATCAAGCACGGCCTTGACATCATCGGCCATAGTATCATAATTATAACCATCCCAAGGCTTATCAGAGTCTCCAAAACCACGCAAATCTATACCAATGCATCGGTAACCGTGCTTAGGTAATTCTGTAAATTGGTACTCAAACATATTGTGGTTGACAGGCTCCAATTTTGCAGGAATCACGGAGGCTACAGCTGACAAGGTGACTTTAGGTTCTTTTCTTACGTAAGACCATCTGACCATAAGTCCACTGTTTATTCTTTCAACATCTGGATTGTTAGATAAGTCAGTAAGATAATACCCATTTCTTTCAACTGAGGCTTCAGCATTATAAGCAAAACAAATTTTCGCTAAAGATTTTTCAATCAAATATATCGTTTCCTTTAATGCCTCTTCTTTATGGGGTGAATAATTTGTAACTGTACCAACCAACTCGGTTCCACGGAAATGAAATTTTGCTTGATCAACTACAAGCTCGGAGTTTTGTTCTGTTATAACATCACGTAACCCCTTGATCGGAATACTTATTTTGAATTGACTCAATCTTCCTAACGTTAATCGATTGAAAGTAGATTTTATCTTTCCTTTCATTTCTCACTACACACAGATAAATCTGAAGGAAGGTTTGTCGAATTTTGTCGAAGTTAGTAGATTCCAACATCTGGTCAGCAGCCGAATTACCTCACAACTCTAACAATCATCTACTTGCCGATGGCAAGTCTCACAATGTACTAGCTGCGGCCTACCTATACTTCGCAGCAATATATTCACTTTATACACCTTAATAGTTGAGATATATTCACTTTGTTCTGACTTGTGTGTCGATTGACAGATTACTTCCTTATTCCCTTAATAATCCTGATTATTCTATCTTGTTCTTCTCTTCTAAGTCGTAATTGCCTCAGCCTGTCCTTATCTCTTTTACTAGTTGGTGACATTCGTAACGCCATACCGCAACAAGGACAGAACATATTAACATCAGCTAGTGTACCTGTGAATCAAATAACACACTATCGCTTACAGCTTAATTCACAATAATATCTTGAATCCTATCGTTCAGCTATTGAACGGGACAGAAAGGCGATGGAAAATCTCAAACGCAAGTAAATGCTAGCATTAGATCTCGTCGTCTGTGGTGCCACTGGGGGCGGTAGAATAATGATAATAAATTGCAAATTGGCCGTGAGCGTGCAGACAATAGTTAGTGGTTAACCTTAGTATTACTTTGTATGACCTATTATTAGATTAACCAAAATAGCTATCCAACAAAGCAAGGTTACTCCAAATTGAAAGCTATTCCGTCTCCGGACTTTCGAAGAAAGATTGCAGTATGATGGTTTTGCAAAAGTTCGGCAATCCATTTTCCACGTTTTCTTGGTTCAATTTCTTCAACTGAATAACTACATAGCAAGGAACCACCAAAGCTACCAAAAGTAGAATGATAAGAACGTTCGACATCTAATTCAGCTGCTATCTGCTCTTCTTTCTTTACTTCAGGGATGGCTCTTGATACCATCCTAAAAATAGAAGGATCTTTTAAATCGCCCAAGATGGCGTTTACAATACTGTCATATCCCTTCACTGATCCTTCTCGGAAGTTCCCAGGGTCTGGAATTTGACAAATAAGCAGTAAATTCGTTTTCTTTTAGCCTTCAACGTCTATACCACTATTTGTCATTTCATTTTCGATAAGCGGTATATCCATATTTTCATGTATAGTATAGATACAGTGCTGTCCTTTCAATAGTCCATTTTTTATAAAACGAAATTGAATCATTCGTCCAGATTCAGGTTCCTCATAAAAAAGTACAATATGCTTGTAATCATCTATGCTGTCTAGAAACTTTAAAGGATTACGATTAAAACTATCGTCAGTACTATTGATTTCTGGCTCGTTTTTCATATCTTATCTCCCACATTTGCTGCTCTAAACATTACGAATGATTCGTCAAGAATCACGTGGTCATGAGCCGCAATCATGGTTTTGATGTTTTTGCTATCAATATTTTCATTACTAACATTTGAAATATTATATCCACAAAGAACAGACACACTGTCTTGAAGATATTTACCCATTGATTTTTCAAAGCCTATATAATAACCAGTAAAACCATTTCTTACCCACCACATTGCATCCTCGGTTGCAATCCTTAGTGTTGCAATATCAGTATTGTTTTGTTGTTGTTGTTGTGATTTATTCGATGAATTCAATTTGGCTATCCAATCAGCAAGTCTCTTTGCAACTACTTCATATTCTCGAGGTTCCAGTAAGAGTTCGTCATATGACATGTAACTAAGGTCGTCGTTAGTTGGTTTATTAGATGATAAAAGTCCCTTTGTAGCCTTACCAGTTATCTTCGCATCAAAAAACGCAGCTAATATGTCAGCTTTAGAATTTTCGTCTCTGTAGAGAAAGGCGATATGCTTACGTGAGGGAATTTTACGAACAAATTCAAGTGTTTCAACAAGACGAATACGTTTTAGAATATCACCTACTGCGAGTCGTGGATTACGAATGTTGCTGATTGCTATATTCGGGTCTATCAATACAGCGCGTACCAGCAATTCTCTTTTGATATCATGAAGAATAACAGCTGACCCTATTCTGAGTGCTCTGTACAATGATTTTTCAAATAAGTCATAATTCGTAAGTAATTCCTTTTCTGATAATCCATTAATCGAACAAATATGATCTAACAAGGCTTTAGAAGCTGACTCTCCAAATTGCTCGAGTGATTTCTTCGCTGCATCATAAAGAATCTGGTCAGCTTTAGAAGATAGCGGGATGTATCCTACCTCATCTAAGACGTTCGAATACTGCTGAAATTGCACGTCCTTATTCGAGTGACTATCTTCTACCAGCTGGGCCTACCAATTTGTATACGTCTTATCTTTCTTATTTAAGCTAAGCTGTCGCATCTTCGAACAGGTTAGGGGTTAGACTTTCAACTACTTGTGGTGATGTTACGTCAGAATACTTCGTGGATAGGTTTCTGCCTACTCTAAGAATCTTCATCTTCAAGAAATTCGGTAGTCCAACCTTGATGACCTGTCTCACTCAGATGCCACATTTCTAAATCTTTAAAATATATGCCATTATCTACTTCTTTCTCATAACCACAAACAATGCATTTTATCTTCATTCTAACGCCCAACCCAGCTGGCTCGACCATGTTATCAGTCATATATAGTCCTTAATCTATTAAACTGCTTTTGTTAGATGACCATTTAGGAAACGAACTTGACCCGACAGTCACAAAGTCATATCTTCTCTAGTTTAGAATTCTCATCTACCTTGCGTATATCTAACAAGGCTGGGATAGTCGAACCGTCAAATGGTTTTAAAACTGTCCTACTTAGGTGATGGTTTATTTTCTTTTGTCATACTTGGACGCCAACATTCAGTCCATTCGTACCAACAATGTTTGCATCTGAAATTGTAATTATTTCCAAGATATGCAGTAGCATTCGTTATCATTAGAATCACATCTAGGACACTCCGAATGGGATAATACCTCTCTGAGAGACGCTTTTTATGGTTTAGCTCAGTCATTCCCGACACCCGTCATCCGTCAACGGAATATCGAACCTAACCCTTGCAGCCATATAAGCTGTATATTTCATTACCTGGATTCCTTCTGGGTTAGTCTCTCATATAACTAAATTTGAAATTGCAACGGAATACCTTAGGGCAAACAATCATCTGGAGTATACTGCATTAAATCGAATTGATATTATTCCAAAAGATTTAACAGGCCTTCGTTATGATCGTTTCATGTTAATATTACCGGCCAATTTCGAAGCTAGATTATCGATATTTTATTCTGACTTTCGAACTAGAGATACAAATGATATAGAGATAATAGAACCCCCAGATGTGAATGAGAGCGACCTCCGAGCTGCCATAGAGGGGCTTGAAAATCTTGTCAATCAACAATCTTTCAGAGCATACGTGGCAAGTAATATGGCATAGGGAACGAAGGAAAAGCGGTGCATCCACGTCGTCTTTCGGTAACATTCAGAACTAGTGTTTTGATATATTAACGCGTTATCTACACTACTGTATCTCATGAACGTCTAGTGTATATATTACTTTGAATGAATGAGTACAACTTTAGCAGGACGATATCCCGTTTCATCATTAAATCTTACAAGCAATCTATGATCTGTTTTGCCCGTTTTTGTCAGTCGAAAACAATATCGAGTCGGCAGCAAGTGTTTGAGCAACGGCACTCAATATATCCTACAAAGTATCTAGTGTTATAATATAATCGAAATGATTTTATGTTCTCAAAAAAAGCAATAAATTGTGAATCAAACTTTTATCGATATTTTTCTTATTCTTTGTCTATCGATGCTGATTATCTACAGCTTCTTGGGGACTAATCGAATTTCATTTTCTGTCAACAATTCTGCAGATATCATGAAGGAAAATAATAGTCCTATTTTCAATATTACCAAAGCATATGAATACTTAGTCAACCGTTATGATGCACATTATGGTTTGGTCAAGGAAAGTGAGAATATAGACAAGTACTGGTTATGGTCAGATAATATACTGGGTGCTCAAGCCTTAAAAGACTACAGTTATGTGCTATACATAAATATCACAAATACAATCAGAAATTACATTCATAATCACCACATTAGTCTCAACAGCGCATGGATCGCATTGGTAAATCCGACCTCTACAATTCAATCTCCGTCCTTTAAGGCACCTATAAACAAGAATTTGTTAAATAATATATGGTATTCTGATTATGTGGGCCCAACCGAATTAGGATGCACAGACTATGCAGATATCGCATTCCTTAAGTCCATCTACTTTTTTGAAGTTAACAACCCTGATAAAAGCAAAGAGTGTTACAATGCAGGTCTAAATATGTTTGACGGGATAGGCTTCAAAGACAAAGCATTCATTTCAGATGGCTACGAGTATGCCACTTACAAAGTAGCACTCTGGAAAATTGTTACTAACGTCACTGGGTTGATTAACACTAAGGAAGCTCCAGAGGTAATTTCAAAGATACAAAATGTCATAATCGGGAAAATGCAAAACAGAGTAACGGGAGGAGAGTATACTCACTATTCGGCGAATTTGATCCCCAATAACCAGACGAATGTAGAAACAACTAGTCTGGCTATAATCGCTAGCAAGAGAATACTACTGCCTGGGATCTCAAGACCTTAAAGGCATTCCAAAAAAGTATGATCCTCACTCAATTTCAAAAGATCAGTAACCTGTACTATTTAAGGGATCTCAAGCGTATATTGTCAAAGGAAGCATTATTACCGACCATCACCACGCCGCTGACTTACGCCCATAGTTTCTCTCTGAAAGTCCATTTTTTATAAAGTAGAAAGTTGCCCAAAGAAGCAATTGCAATAGCTGAGATCAATGCGAGATTATATCCAAGAATACCTGGTTCAGCTAGCGAATATACTATCAGTAATTGCAGAGCCAATCCTAAGGAACTGATACCAACATACGTACTATATTGCTTCAGTGCATGACGGACAGAAAAATCTCTATCATTAAAAGTCCATATTTTGTTTAGAAGAAAGTTTGAAGTCATTGAAACTACTATTCCTATCAAAGTAGCTTTCATATACCAAAGACTTGATAATGTTCCATTAGAGAGCGAAACCGCTATCAAGTAGTTTATCATGATTCCACTTATTCCAACTGCCGAGAACTTACTCACCTTTGAGAGGAATTTTAAAGAGCTGTGCTTCTCTGTTACATGCCGCAAAGACAACCTTGGTTTTTGTTGTGGTCTCTGTTGCTTTTCTTCTTGTACTTGCTTTTCTTCTCTTTTAAACCGGTAGAGATCGTATACTGCTTTTGCGTAATCTAATACTACAGTGCTACTAAGCTTACTTTTACCAAGCTTTCTGTTATTAAAAGTATACGGAATATCCTTTACTTCTAGGTCTTTGCCCTTTACCAGTATTTCAAGCAATATTTTATAGCCTGAGTTCTCAATTTTGATATCTCTGATTGCATCATGTTTGAATGCAAAGAATCCAGATGTAGGGTCTTTGGTATTCCTGACACCAAGACCATATTGTGCTATTATGATAGCGCCATTACTAATCAATCGACGCTTTAATGGCCATCCTTTCACTGAACCGCCATGTGTGTATCTCGATGCGACTACAATATCAAGCCTAGGATTTTTTTGTAGCTCCTCTACCATTCTGGGTATAAGATCATACGGATGAGAAAAATCTGCATCCATCACTACAATGTGTTTGCCTGTAGATGACTCTACTCCCATCAATATGGCAGAGATTAGACCATTTTTTTGTCGCCTATGAAGTATCTTAACGATAGTAGAATTGTTCTCTACCTGTAGAAGCTCTTGCTGTTGTTGATACAACGGATCTGAAGTGTTCACATTCTTTGTGTTTTGTATATAATCATCTACTATCTTACCAGTACCATCAGGAGAATTATCGTCTACAACTAATATCTCTCCAGAAAGGTTGTGGCTAGATAAATTATACTTGATGGAATTGAGCAGCTCTATGATATTTTCACATTCGTTAAATGTCGGAATTATGATAGAGACATCGATAGGTTTGGCGCTTAGTACAGTCTGAGACGAATTGTAATATTGCTGTTTTTTTTTGTCATGCTCTGACGTGTATTTACCTTGGGTTGAAATCTCAATACTAGACAAAAAACACCAAGACTTTGAAACAGACGTACATATAGTACTGAACTACATTAAATGATAAAGGCCTTTGTGGATATTATTAGAGAGATTTGACACATATCGCATGTTTGATTATTTTTCTCCAATTGTTTTCTGTTATTTCATAATTCACCCAAATATGCAAATTGCACACTCTATTACAAGAAGTGGCACATACGAGTAAGAAATCGCTGAACCTGTCTTACACTAAATCATCGATAAATATAAGTAGATACTATAGTGAGAAACGATAATAGACATGGGAAGATATATCCTAGGATTGCTCGCTATGCTCTTTTTTATTATCGTGTTATCAGCAATACCATATTATGCAATTTCACAGACAACATATAACAAAGTTAACGGATTAAATATTACCAAACCCACGCCATATAAACCAGTGAGGTTGGTGGGGCCAATTCCTGCAAAAGATATTACTCGTCTGAGAACAACCGATGCAAATGTATCAGACCTTCAATTCACGACATCGTATAATTACCAGTATATAACATGGGTTGAACACAAAGGCAGACAGAATGTGGTATTTGTTGCATCAAGCAGAGATGGGGGCCATACTTTTGATGCTGCAGCTAATCTGAGCAGTTCTACGGGAGATGCTTCTAACGATCACTTTGTTGTAGATCTTGATCATATGTATGGGGTGTTTGTACAACATGAACCTGGTCTTAATGATGTGATAAAATTTATTGCCACTGTCGATGGCGGCACGCATTGGAGTATATCTACATTAAGTGAGACACAGAAGCTAGTAAAAGAGCTAGCTATAGCATTACAAGGCGACGAAGTGTCTGTTGCCTGGTCTGATTCTGATGGCATAAAAACTGTTGATCAGTATGTCGTAAATCGTTGATATATACATAATCTACCATTGTCTATATCGCTACCGAAAGTAATTCGTCAGTATGCATACTAGCTTGAAGGAAGCTAGATTAGCAAAAACAATCGGGCCAAAGTTATTAGTAGTGGATGACTCTGATGAATCTTGGCACACCAAAAAGTGATATCCTGATAATTGACATAGGTTAGGGTGTGTTAACGCAATTATATCCATATTTATGACAGTCATACGTTCTGAGTGCTTGGACACTCGTAAATGTGGTCTCGGCATTACTTGGTTTAATATCTCCATTTTCATCTGGATGGTTAAATAGCCACTCGAAGATCTGTTTTATTTTACTTACAGTTGCTACGTAAGTGAAGGACTCTTTCCAAGAAGTGTAGAATCCACCTATAGCATTGCTTCTTTCATATTCGTTAGTCATTCCCGAGCTGACATCATATAGAGAAACTAAACCGTCGCTTTTTACTTGTGTTAATTGGATCACGTGAGTGGCAATATCTGAAAAATGTCTACTCCGGGTATCACCATAGTGATATCCCAAAATTGTTTCCAATACATCAAAGACCGCTGTTCTAACACTACTTGCTACAGTTTGATCATAAGGTGATTGAATTCCAATCCCTATCCACTTTGTTTCTGCGAATCTAGCTACCTCTCTTGGGGACCACCAGGAGTCACCGGTATAATGTTCTGTATCAGGGCTTCCATACTTGTTAAGCATATGTATTGCCCATAGAACAGGGACTAGCCAGTCGTTATTTTTTGAGTACCATATGTAAAAATCCACGCCAAAAGTACAAACTTTGCTGTGATATTGGTATGAATCCTGTTTTATTTGCGGCTCCATGTAACAATCGCGATATACGCCATTAGGACCACTTTCATAAAGGTAATTGTCAGTGAGATTTTTATCTGTTCCAAAGATTGGTGTGTATATGTCGTTATGCAAGTAATATCCCTCACTTATAAGCTCATTGGAAAGTTTTTTCGCCTTTGAGAGGTCGCCATTAGCTAAATACCATTCGAAGCCGAGCTCTGTACTATGTCTTTCAGTATATCTTATGCTTCTGAGAACCAAATCATTATCGCCTGTATAAACATAACCTCCTAAGGCTTGTCCATTTTTGTTTGGTACTGCCTCACCAATATACAATGAACCCAGATAGACATCTGCATAAGACATAGGCGGTTGTTGCTGGATACCCTCGAATGATTTTTGGATCACAATCAACTTTGTTCCGTAAGTAGAGCCTGTCCAGTAATTGTGGTTGATGATCACATGCAAAACTAAAATATCGTGAATCACAATTAATGATTCCTTCCATCTGAATGTAATATCATAATTTGTATCGTATTTGGTATTGTGTATGTTTGAAATTGATGTTATCGGTGATAAAATTGAGGTTATCGGTGATAAGATACCTACTAATTTTACATCATCGCCACTTCTGATAACAACTCCATTGGGCAGCTTTACGATTAATGGAACCGATGGATATTCAGACATTAGTGCTTCATTCGGACTATCGACTTCAGCAGGATAGTTAGCCTTGTATAGTGAGTCTATATAGCTCTTGGCTAGATCAATACAAAGCTCTATTGCAGGATGACCCAATTGTACTAGCAGCCTTTTATCCGCGATAATTAACGGATTTGTGTTCTCTTTATGATTTGGAAAATTGCCATAAATGGACAAAAGGACTACTACAGCAGCTCCTACTAAGCTTACCAGAATGGTAAAGCGGCGATGTCTAACGATGATAGTTATGAATTTTTTCGTTATTGTTGATATATTTATTATTAATTAGCCCCTATACACAGAAATTGGTCTACTGCTATTAAGAAATTTCCATCCTGTTATAGTTTAGGCTCCCAAGCTGCTCAGAATGCTGCTCCTGGAAGTAGCTGCCCTCCTGGTCGCACCATCGTGGCAATAATAAACTTCACATCGTCCGCATCGTCTACAGTATTTCTTACCGCCTTCATAATGACTCTTACCAAAAACGATTTTGGAATAGAACCTCTCACATAGATTTCTGCAAACCATAGTGAATTGTTTGCAAAGCCCGCTAAAAATAGGGGAGCTACTTACAGAGAGTGGGAGGGTAGGACTTATACAGATACATACATACCTACTGTATCTCTGCATTTATTCTTTTTACCAAATCATCCATATCAACTGGTTTTCGGATGAAGCATCCAATATCATCAGAAGAAGGAAATACAGCTCTCAGAGCTTGATAATTTATCTCAAATGCGGTTATAAAACAAACCTTAACTTTGCTGTCTATTTTTCTAATTTCTTCGTATAGGCTGAATCCATCCATTTCTGGCATTACAATGTCTATAATTAGCAGATCATACGAACCTGCCTTGAAGTTCTTCAAAGCTAACGTAGGATCATTAATTGTCTTAACCTGTTCGAATCCCTTGTCCCTTAGAGCTTTTCTAAAGGCTAAAGTAATATCGGGTTCATCGTCTATTATTAGAATTCTTGTTCTCCCGTGATCTTGCATCCTATATTCTTCTCCTTTACTTGGAGTTTTGTGTTCTTCTCCTTGTTTTTGTATCAACATTCCAGAGGCAGCCTAAACGTAAATGTAGCACCCTTAGCATTGGCATTATTCTCAGCCCAGATCTTACCACCATGAGCTTCTATGATGCCTTTAGAAATAAACAATCCTACCCCTGTCCCTAGAGGTGAATTCGTAACATATTTTGAAAATAGCTTTGACATAAGCTCTGGTTGTATTCCTGAACCAGTATCTTTGATACTCACAAGAACTTGGGTATCTTGCTTTTCTGCGTTGATCGTAACCTTTCCTTCCTTGGTGAATTTAACAGCATTACATAATAGATTTGAAATAACTTCAAATATTCTAACTTTGTCTGCGTTAACGAAGATTGGCTCTTTTTGTGACGGTGTGAACACAAGCTCTATTTTCTCGTTCGATAAGCCATTCCCAAAATCATTAATCACATTCTGTATTTTTTCAATTAAATCAAATCTTTCTTTCTCCAGCTTTAGAGACTGGCTATCGATTCTTGCTATATCCAAGATGTTCTGTTCGAGTCGAAGCAGCCTCTTTGCATTTCTAATGATAATGTCAAGGAGTGTGTCATCGTCTTGTTTACTGACGCTACTACTATTACCACTGTCACCTTGATCTCTTTTTCTATAGCGAAGAATCTCTGCTAGGCCCAATATTGGCTGTATAGGGGCGCGCAACTCATGAGCTGCTATATTAATGAATTCATCTTTTAATTGATCTTTGCGCTTGAGTTCTTCGTTTGCTGCTTCAACCTGCCTTGTTAAATCACCCTGTTTTTTAATATAGTCTCTTAAGAAGGCTATCATGGAATTAAAAGATCGACTAAGAACAGAAAGCTCGTCGTTACCTTTTTGTTCTACTGATACATCAAGATTCCCCCTTTCTACTTTAGATGTTGCCTGAGTGAGAACGAATATTGGTCTGAGCATTCTGGCAACAAGATACAATATTAATACCAGAATACTGACAATCACGATTGCAAAAAGGATTTGTAACAGCATTAGATTCTGGGAATTCTTATCTGTTTGTTGTCCTAGTTGTGTAGCCAATTTATCAGAAGATTCAACCAAGTCGGCTGCCATCGATTCGAATACTTTCCTTGTTGTTGACTGATCCATAGCGGTTCTTGCTTGAGGTGGTGTAACCAGTCTATTAGTAACATAGGTTTTGAAAATATTCCATTTTCCATCAGCAGTGTTCCAGAGATCCAAAAGGTTTGAAGGAAGAGGTTTTAGATCTATACCTGAAATCATCCCTCCCTGTTTCAGGGCTATGATATTTGATTTCAAGCTATTCATAGCAACCTTTAGCTGTGAGGTATCGGATGATAATCCATACAAATATTTTTCAGATTGGAGTAAAAGATTTGCAGTTAGATATCTATTTTTGCCTGCAATATTGATTGAATTTCCTAGTGATGATTGCTGGGATTGAAAATAGGCAAGCACACAGAAGCTGCCAACAATTAGGATAATTTCTATTACAACTAGAAAGGTAATTTTTAAGAGAATTTTAGAATTTATACTTTCTAACGGTTTTAACAATTAGCTTTACATGCTCCTGTTCCTAGTACGCGTTTGAGCTCCTAATCTCACCTCATTCATCATCTAATCCAATTCTGACTTGATTCGTTTAATCAAGTACTCTATCGTAACTGGCTTTCTGATAAAACATCCCAAGCTTATTGCTGGATAAATTTCCCTTAACGCTTCACGATTTATTTCTCCATTAGACATAAAGCAGACCCTCACATTAATATCGAGATGTAATATCTTTTCGCATAGCTGAAATCCATTCATATTTGGCAGATTAATGTCGATGAGTACAAGATCATAAAAATTAGATTCGAATTCTGAGAGTAATGTCAAAGGATCGTTATATGTATAAACTTCAATTCTTTTGTTGTCGTGAGTGTAATTATTGCTGTTTTCAATCCCCACTTTAAAAGTTGTCGTAACATCCGGATCGTCATCTATAATCAAGATTCTCTTCCAAAATGGCCGTTTCTCCTTTTCCGTAACCGTGCCATAACCAATATCTCTTGTACTTTCAAAAAATCTATCAGTCATCCAAAGTGTCATTTTAGCAACACCCTACGTTTTCTTGAGTCTCCGATGCTCGATGCCATGTTAACTTCAGGTTCATCATTCACCAGCAAAAAGCCTTTTCGATATTTTTGTCTATCCCGTCCCGTACTTTTGTAATTCGTGCCCTCCACTTCGCCGAATTCCATAGATCATTCTCTATGATTATATGGTTACTAGGGCTAGCTTCAGCTGCTTGTACATACACGGCTTCAGTGTACTGTCAGGTATTCTGCATGCTGTGAAGTGCCACGCTGCTTCAAGTCCTAAGAGGGTTCCTACGAATCCAATTACAGGATATATTAGATTTTCAAACATATGTATATTGTATTTAGGCTGTTATTCTAGTTTGGTAAGCTGCCTCTATGATAAATCATAAAGTTCATTACTTCAAGAACACATTAAAATCCCCTTACAAGGACTATTTGTGCTTTGGTCATAAATGACAGTGAACTAAACTGCAACAAAAATATCTATTGGAACAGACCATACAACAGCAGGAAGTTTGGGCTGTCTTTGGGATTATTATTGATAGCTATACTTGCATTAACTTGTTTATCTACTAGTATTTTCAAACAACAAGACCAAGCTCTAGCTCAACATTACATTACATACAGACAATAAAATATAGAAATCTAGTAATAGACTTAGGGAATGGAGTAAAGACTAACGCTCAATTAACTCTTCCTACTATAGGAAAAGGACCATTCCCTGGTGTTCTTCTTATCGCTGGCTCTGGTGCTCAAGATAAGAATGAAACATTGGGATTTGTTCACAAGAATGGTCCTAAACCGCCTACCCTATGTATTCTATCATTCATCAACATACGTGGTGTGGTAAATGTATATGTGGCAACTAACTAAAAATATGGGAGCTACTTACAGAGAGCAGGGGCAGACGCAGTCAGCAAACTATATCTGCATCGGCTCAGTAGAAAACATGGAATATTATAATGAGATTGGTTAGTCTGTGGATATTGTATGCTATACATCTGAATGATAATTCTCTGTTCTGTGTTTTCA
>Ga0207646_10005008_pt1 | contig 14119 bp, 18 predicted proteins | sample KBSK5502metaG_FD_184343 | JGI IMG/M metagenome (GOLD analysis project Ga0207646, IMG submission 184343) | Corn, switchgrass and miscanthus rhizosphere microbial communities from Kellogg Biological Station, Michigan, USA - KBS K5-50-2 metaG... | ecosystem: Host-associated > Plants > Roots >... | reverse complement strand
GGGTTTGGCCGGCGGGATCAAAGCTTTGATATACTCCCATTCTCGGTCGGTCAGGTCGCTCGGGTAGAGTTGATTGCTCATACCCACATGCTACCAGAACCGACCGAGACCTTTTAAAACACGCTCTTAGGTGTATAGGGATCTATGGAGCGTTTTTGTATGATTGCCGTTTTAGATTTATCCTCGCGTCCTAATTGCCTGTCGATTGCAAGGATTCGTAAGGTTATCCAAATGAACCAGGTTGACAATAAACACGAAAGGGAAATAATGCTCGCGATATAGGCCCCAAAGAATCCTGTAATTATCGCGGCCAATAGCGACAAGGCACCTATAATAAGTGAGGCTAAGGAGAGTTTATCAGGCCATTTCATATTTAGCCCTCTCCGGATTATACCGAACACGTAGGTTGTTTCTACCTGTGCATTGAACGCTTGTATTCCCTACGCAATAGGTTCATCATCTCATCGCGCCGATCATAGAGCCACTTAAGCAGGCGCGGCGTACGCCCGGCAGAGCGACTCAAGGTAGATGCTCTAAATCATCTAAATCCTTGAACCTGCCACTGGCTTTCTTGTTAACTTTGAGCTGATGCAGGCCGATAAGATTGACCTCAACCCCATCTACTGTGTCCATGACCCGCTCGGCATAGCACTCGTCAAAACTCACGCCCGAAATGTATGTGGTGACTTCGATTCGCATGGGCGGCACTCCCATCCACACAATGTTTTGATCTTGCAGGAACAAGCTCGCCGATAGATTGGGCGTGTCGAACCCGAACTCCCGCAACGCTGCGACCAGGCGCTCGGCATTGCCCGGATCAAGGGCGATCCAGACATCGAGATCGTGGGTGGCTCGTGGATAGCCATAGTACCCGACGGCGTAGCCGCCAATCAGGAGGTACTTAACGCCATGAGCGTGGAACAATCTCAAGAACTCTTTGAAGTCGGGCGGTAGCTTCAGGTCCATAGTTGATCCGGCGGAGGACCTCGATCTGCTGCAGGCGCTCTTGCGGCGTCCGCGAGAGCCAATAGGCTTTCTCCTCCGACTCATCAAAGAGAGGCGCAAGCGAGACGGCAGTCTTATCAAGCCTGAGAGAGTCCGGAGTGATTTCCTTCATTTTCTATCTCCCCTCAATCATCGGATTGTAGTCGATTCGCTGCCCAATGCAATGCTTCCGCGTGACCAAACATGGGGCTCACCCACTACCGGCGCCCTGATCGCTCATACTCGCTGCGCAGCAAATTCATCATCTCCTCGCGCTGATCATAGAGCCGCTTGAGTGGTCGCGGCGGACGTTTGGCGAATGCATAAGCAGTGATGAGCGGCAGCGCAACGGTGGTATCAACATAACAAACCACAGCATCAGGTAACCGATCAGGATCGATCTTGCCCCAGCTCACTGCCTCGCCCGGTGTTGCACCAGATAACCCGCCACTGTCCGGACGGGCGTCCGTGAGTTGTAAAAAGTAATCGTGCCCTTTCTCCTCGATGCCGAGCACCTCCTGAATCTGCGGCTCGGTCTGCAAGGCGAAGTTCTTCGGGCTCCCGCCGCCGCAGATAAAAACCGCTGACTTGCCGCCGCCGCGCTTGGCTGCGAGCACAATGGCGGCCGTCTCGTTGACGTCGGCCGAAGGGTTGAGCCGCAGCCGGCTGCCTTGCAGCTCCTTAGCCGCTACGTTCATCCCGATGGAACTGTCGCCGGGCGAGGAGGTGTAGACGGGCACGCCGTGGCGATAGGCGGCCGCGAGCAGCGACTGGTTCTGGAGGCCGAGCACGCGCTCGCGCTCGGCGACGTACTTGCCGCAGAGGTAGTGGAACTCGGCCGTCGACATCTCGCGCTGGAACTCCGGGCCGCCAATGACCTCGCGGAAGAAAGCATCGGTCGAGAGCAGCACTTCGTAGTCGAAGAAGATGTCGTAGATGCGCACCACGCCCTCTTCGCGCAGCAAGACGTCGCTCGTCTGCGCGTTGCCGCGGCGCATCTCCAGGCCGAGGCCAAAGTGCGTGTCGTGGTAAAGGTTCGCGCCGGTCGAGATGATCCAATCAATGAAGCCGGCTTCGACGAGCGGGATGAGGGCGGAAATCCCCAGGCCGGCGGGGGTGAGGGCGCCGGTGAGCGTGATGCCTACTGTCACCTCCTCGGCCAGCATCTTCTCGGCGAACAGTTGCGCGGCTTCGCGGAGCCGGGCGGCGTTGTAAGCTTGAAAGTCATGCTCGATAAGTTCGACCACCGAAGTCTCTTTGGTGATCGGCCGCGGCGCGATGCGCTGGCCTTCTAAAAACTTGCTGCGAGTCATAGCTTCTCCTTCTCGTGGTTGTGAGTTTAAGGTGTCGAGTTTCGACTTACAAGTTCCGCCTCACTTCTTGATTCCCTCGCACCGACGATTCAGAAAAACCGGTTGCTAGTTTTTGCGCGTGTGCTATACTTCACCACAACGGTTCCCCCTACACAAATCAAAGATCCCCTGAGTAATAACGAGTCCCGGCAACGTGCCATTCTGCGGCCTTCCTGGCGGACGGGCACGCCTGGGGATTAGCTGAGGGAGGAGATTATGCACAGGGTACGTTGGACCATCTTACTACTCATTCTCATGGCCGGCTCATTGCAAGCCGACACGCTCTACCTGCGCAACGGCAGTGTGCTGCAAGGAGTGTTCGTCGGTTTCGAGAATGGCCAGTTCATCTTTCAGATCACCAGCACGGATGATCCCAACAGCGGTCGCACTCTGCGATTCGCCCCGCGCGAGGTGCTGCGCTTGGTCATTGACCGCCAGAGCAACGACGCCAGTAGTACAGGGCGAACAAACTTTCCGAATCAGCGGACGGTCGCGCCCGGAGGAAACTTCGAGTCGTTTCCGCCCTTCGAGGTGCGGCTGATGGACCAGTGGACCAGGTCGGATGTCCAGGTCACGCGCGGCCAGCGTGTGCGAATTGAGGCGAGCGGCCAAATTTATCTGAACGGGCGCACGCCGTCCTCGCCTGCCGGCACCAATCGCCGTGACCCTGACGCGCCGCTGCCGAATGAGGCCGATGGGGCGCTGATTGCGGCCATCGGCAACGACCCGAATTCTCCGGCGATCCTGATTGGAAGGTCCCGCGAGTTCACGGCGGACCGTGACGGCGTGCTCTACTTCACGGTCAACCACTGGGAGACGACTAACGCGCAGGGTTCGTACCAAGTCCGCGTCTCGGTCGAGCGGAACAGCGGCACGGCGAGTGGCGGCGGCACGATAGCAGGCCGGGGAAGGGGGGAGCGCACCTTCACGGTCTACGGCAATCAGCCGTGGGTCGATACAGGGATCGAGGTTGAGCCCGGCATGCGCTTCGAGATCACGGCGAGCGGGAGGATCGACGTTGGCAATAACCTGAGCGTTGATCCGACGGGTGACCACTCGGGACGCTTCCCGTCCTCGAACTACCCGCTGCCCAGTGCGGGGCCCGGAACGCTGATCGCCAAAATCCGTTACCGCCAGGGCGGTGACTCGAACATCCTCGCCGTCGGCACCAATAACACGCTGACCGCCGAGCAGGGCGAGTACGGGCGGCTGTGGTTGGGCATCAACGACGATTACTTCAACGACAACCGAGGGTCTTTCACCGTCAGAGTCCGTTGGTAATGAGCTTGAGCATCTGCCCAGGCCATCAGGCGTAACTTTGATCTTGCTCGGGACGGGGCTGCTCGGCGTGGCCGGGCTCACGACTCGGAGGAGGAGAAAGGCAGGCAAGGTTGATCGAGTCTAGGCGAGAGCGCTAACGCGTCTCTTGCCTATCCGAGTGGGCCAGGTCACTGGATGGCCCACTCGGAAATCATCAGGCGTGCGGGTAGTTGAGTAAACTATCCGCTTTTTTGTCTCAATCAGTGACTGCGGTACGGGGAGCGTCAGCGACCCGGTGATCGCGGGACAGGCCGCTTATTCAGCACCAGGTCGCTGACGCTCCCCGTACCGTACCAATGTCGCGTGCGTTGATTTAATGGCCCAGGCCCTTGACGATGGTCGAAGGCTGCGGGGCGGCGCGGAGCAAGGCCGATTCGAAAGCGGCAATTTGGAGCGGGTCAATATCACGGCAGATGCCCTGGGTATGGCAACTGGGGTTGGTGCATTTGCCGATGATTCGGACAGTGGCGCGCTCATCGATCATGATCGAATCAATCGTGATCAGCATATGGCAGCGCGGGCACGAGGTGAGTTGTTCGCGAAAGGCCATAGGTTCGCACCTTCTTTCTCTTTTTCTCCAGCATCAGCTCAGGCGGTAAGTCCCAGCTTTCTTAATAACACTATCAATGGCCAGTTATTTTCAGATTTTGAGAGTAGGGGCAAGCCTATGCGACGGCAGCTTCATCAATTACCAGCACTGCTTGATCGGTGTCGAGCGTGGCCGAGACGCCGAGTGGGAGAGTGAGATTACCGTGAGGGCTGTGGCCGCTGGGGAGGCCGAACATGACCGGGATGCCTAGCTCAGCGGTGCATTCGGCGAGGACCTCCTGGATGCGGTAGCCCTGCTCGGTGTGCTGGACGCAATCGGTCATCTCGCCGAAGATGACGGCCCGCACTCCCTCGAATTTTCCGGCCAGCCGCAGTTGTCGCAGCATGCGATCAAGCGCGAAGGGCCTGGTCGCGGTGTCTTCCAGAAAGAGGATCGCATCACGCGTCTCGAGTTCATCGGGCGTCCCCATCAACGCCGCAATCAATGACAGGCAGCCGCCGAGCAATCGCCCGCTGACCCGCCCACTGTGGCCGCGATGCAGCATCTCCGCCTTCGCCGAGACGATCTCGCCCGGCGGGGCCGGCTGCGTAATCGCGGCCAATAATCCCGCCCGGTCATAATGCTCTTCGCCGCCCGCCAGGTCCTTCGCCACCATCGGCCCGTGGAAGGTGACCCAGCCGAAGCGCCGGTAGAAATAGAGGTGCAGCGCCGTGAGGTCGCTGTAGCCGATGAAGACCTTGGGGTGCTGTCGCAGCAACTCGTCATCGAGCCGGCCGAAGAGCCGCATCGCGCCGTAGCCGCCACGCGCCGCCCACACGGCCTTGACCTCCGGGTCGGCGAAGGCACGCATCAATTCAGCGGCCCGCCGCTCGTCCGACCCGGCGGTGTACTGCGCTTTGGCGAGGATCTCCGGCTCGTAACGGGCACGGAACCCGAGCCGCGCCAGTTCGGCCACGCCGCGCTCCAGGTAATCGGCTTTGAGATTACTGGCCGGGGCCACCACCGCCACAGTATCGCCTTGACGTAATGCCGGCGGTTTGATGACTACTTGCTGATGTCGTCTCTGGGTCATAAAAAGGACAACGAGACTATTGAAGTGCGAAACCTTTTGCGCTACCCTTCCATCGGTCGTCGCACCCGAGCGATGTGCTCATCTCAACCTTCCCCTCCTCAGCGCCCCGCAAGGACGGAAGGAATCTGAAAACTTAAGTCCGCAAGCGATCAACTTCGAATGATCGAGTGTTCCAGCCTTCTCCCGAGGCTGAAATGATTGCGCTCGCGCGAGGCCGGCTCCGATCAGGCCACCCGCTTGACGCCATCATCAAATAATCGGCTCGCCGAGTCAAACGCGAGCCCTGTTATCTTTGTCATCTGCTCTGATCCAGGGTCGAAACTATGACCGGTTGCACTATCAGCCCGGAGATCAACCTCGATCTCTTCGAGCCGTTCGAGCGGCTGGTCGAGATCGAAATCCTCGGGCAGAAATACAACGTGCCGGAGAAGAACACGCTCCTCCGCTGCTTCCAGTTTCTCTTCATGGAGTCGATCTCCTACGGCGGTTTCTGCTGGAACGGGACGTGCCGGACCTGCGAGATTCACTATCACCTCGGCGACGGCCGCGACCGCACCTGCCTCGCTTGCAGCACGAAAGTGATCGAAGGCATGGTGATTACCCAGGTCTCTTCCGAGATCAGGTTCGTCTGACCACGGGCGCCTCGGCGCTCAGGTCGGCTTGCATGGGGGCGGCATTTTCCAATATGATGCCTGCCCGTCGCTCCAATCATTCACATGCTTAAGCGGGTGAGGAGACCAGCAGATGAGTGTCACTGAACGCGTGCAGCAGATCGGCATTATTCCCGTAGTTCAAATCCCACAGCTCGAACACGCCTTACCGCTGGCGGAATCGCTGCTCGAAGGCGGTCTACCCTGTGCCGAGGTAACCTTCCGCACGGCGGCGGCGGCGGATTCGCTCAGTCAAATCAAAGCGCGTTTCCCCGAAATCTTTCTGGGCGCGGGGACCGTGCTCTCGGTTGAGCAGGCGGAGGCCGCCATCGGCGCCGGGGCCGAGTTCATCGTCTCGCCCGGCACCAACCCGGCGGTTGTGGATTACTGCACGTCCCGCGGCGTGACGATCTTTCCCGGCGTCTGCACTCCGACTGAAATCGAGATGGCGCTGGCTAAAGGAATCAACGTCGTCAAATTTTTCCCGGCCGAAGCTATGGGCGGGGTGAAGTTCTTGAAGGCGATCTGCGCGCCCTACAAACAGGTGCGCTTCATCCCGACCGGTGGCATTGCCACGGCCAACCTCGGCCAATACTTTGCCCTGCCGCAGGTGGTCGCCTGCGGCGGCAGTTGGATGGTCAAACCGGAATTGCTCAGCTCCGGTAATTTCGCCGAAGTGAAGCGGCTGGCGGGCGAGGCCGTGGCGCTGGTGCGTGAGCTACGCGCCGCTGCGGGCGCTGCCAAACCCTGATGAGTTCGAGACTCGACCGATGGCTACTTTGAATATCAAACCGAAGGATCAGTGCCGCTGGGATTTGGTCGCCCTCGGAGAGGTCATGCTGCGGCTCGACCCTGGCGATGGGCGAATCTCGACGACTCGCACCTTCCAAGTTTGGGAGGGCGGCGGGGAGTATAACGTCGCCCGCGGCCTCAAACGCTGTTTCGGCCTGGAGACGGCGGTCGTCACGGCCCTGGCTGACAATCCGGTCGGCCGCCTGGTGCAAGACTTGATCTATCAGGGCGGCGTGGACCAATCGCACCTCAGGTGGGTGCCGTACGACGGCGTAGGCCGCAGGGTGCGCAACGGGCTCAACTTCACCGAACGCGGCTTTGGCATGCGTGGCGCGCTCGGCTGCTCCGATCGCGGACACACGGCCGTCTCACAACTCAGGCCGGGCGAGATTGACTGGGAACAAATCTTCGGCCGTGAGGGCGCGCGCTGGTTCCATTGCGGCGGCATTTTCTGCGCGCTCTCGGAATCTACTCCGCTCGTCGCGCAGGAGGCGATGGAGAGCGCCAAGAGGCATGGGACCGTGATCTCCTACGACCTGAATTACCGCGATTCGCTCTGGAGGTCGATCGGCGGACCGCAGCGCGCGAAGGAGGTCAACCGCGGGCTGGCGCCCTTGATCGACGTCATGCTCGGCAATGAAGAAGACTTCACCGCAGCGCTGGGTTTTGAGGTCGAGGGGTTGGATGAGCACCTGTCAAAACTCGATGTGACCAACTTCGGGAAGATGATCGAAGCCGCCGTGCGCGAGTACCCCAACCTTCAAGTGGTCGCGACCACCTTGCGCAACGCGAAGACGGCGACAGTCAACGACTGGGGCGCGGTCTGCTACTACGAAGGCAAACTCTACCAGGCGCCGCTGCGTGAGGGTCTGGAGATCTTCGACCGCGTCGGCGGCGGCGATTCGTTCGCGTCCGGCTTGATCTACGGCTTCCTCACCGGTCAAGGCCCCCAGCGAGCCGTCGAGTATGGCGCCGCACACGGGGCGCTGGCGATGACCACTCCGGGTGATACGACGATGGCGACGCTGGCGGAGGTGGAGAGGGCGATGAAAGGCGGCGGCGCACGGGTAGTTCGCTAAGGCAGCGGCTCTCAAAGCGCGGCACATCGCTATCCCTCACATGACACCCAATCAAAGGGCGCGCAACACTTTTATCATCGATCCGGAAGGGAAAGTCGCTAAGGTCTTCACGGGCGTCGAGGTGGCTAAGCACAGCGAAGCGATGTTGGCGGAGCTACAAAAGAAGTGATTCGCAGCCAACACGCCCTTAACTTTTTCGGCTGCGACAAAGGATTGAGCGGGAGAAGCCGCACGGTCCTGAGGCATAATTTTATGGAGGTAGTGATGAAAGGTAGTTACTATTATTTTGCGGCACTCGCCGTCCTGCTTATGGCTCTGCCAGCCGCAGCGCAGACTTTCCCGCGCCGGCCGGGTAAAGATAACCAGGCGCCGGAAGCGAAGCAGCCTGACCGAGAGGTGAAGGCGCTCCCGGTAATCGAGGGCGATCCTGATGAGCCGTCCAAAGACCGCATCACCATCCAGAAGCTTAAGCAGAAGATGGATGACAAGGAAGACGTGATCATCCTCGATGTGCGCGGCAACCCGGACTACCGGGCCAGTTTGGTCAAGATCAAGGGCGCCGTCCGCATCCCGCCCGGCGAGATTGAAGAACGCCTGAAAGAGTTGCCGAAGGATAAAGAGATCATCACCTACTGTTCCTGCGTCAACGAATCTACGAGTGGGGCGGCAGCGCAGACGCTGCTCAATAATGGCTTCAAGAAGGTGAGAGCCTTGATCGGCGGATTTGATAAGTGGGAGGCAGCCGGGTACCCGGTCGAGCCGAAGGGTTAGGAGCAGTTGACGGAAAAGTTATGCAAAGCTACTTGATCTTGCCTTATAATAGGCGAGTTGAAGTACGGGGAGTTCCCCCGGAATTAACGTCTCTGGAATGGTCTTACAGCTTGGTCTTACATATGCTATAATCAGAGTATGAAAAGATGTAGCACCTGTAAGAAACTCAAGCCACCATCCGAATTTTCCAATAACGGGAAAGGGATTCAGCGCAAAGATGGGCGCAAAAGATTTACCTGTCGGGCATGTAATACCGAAGCGGTAAAAAGATGGCGCAAAAACCATCCAGATCGGTATGCAGACACCCAGCGAAGACAAAATCTGCGCCGTAAATTTGGTCTCACTGTAGAAGAATATGATGTCTTGAATCGGCAGCAAAGGGGTACATGTGCCGCCTGCGGAGGTCAAATGCAAAATGGCAATCGGCTAGCAGTAGACCATGATCATAAGACTGGTAGAGTACGCGGACTTCTCTGTATCAACTGCAATCGTGCTTTGGGATATGTTGATGATAATCCCGAACTACTAAGAAAACTTGCTGCATACTTAGAGAGAGAATATGTAAGACCATCTTCGGATGGCAAATTCGTTGAAAGAGAAACCGAACATTGATTTTCATCCGTGAAGATTGAGTAAGTTTCGGAGAACGGTAAGAATTAGCAGTCAGGTCCCTGAAGAGGATAAAAACAGGAGCGGGAAAAAACCTGGTGCGGCCCGATATTGACTGGGGCTCGCGCCGTAAACGCTGCGGCAGGTGACCGCTACAAACGAAACCCTAGACGATCATCCTGATCGTCTAGGGTTTTCAAGTTTGCCGGGCCGGGTCGCCCTATTCACTCTCGTTGAGCAGTCCACGCTCTTGCAGGTCTTGACAGGTGATGCAATACCGCGCCCAGGGGACGGCCTCCAGGCGCTTCGGTTGCACCTCTTGGCCACAGTTGACGCAGACGCCATACTCTCCATCATCCATGCGTTCAAGCGCTTCGTTAATCTGCGTCAGGATAATGCGGTCGTTCGTTGATTGGCTGAAGAGTAACTCTTTGGTGTAAGAGTTCGAGGCTTTGTCCGCCGGATCCTGCGTGGCCTCAGTGTCAGCCTCGCGCCCGTAGTCCTCGTTGCGCCCGACGACGCCGAGCAGCGCTGCGCGCTCCTCTAACAAGCGGTCGCGGTAAGCTTTGATTTTCTTCTTGTCCATCAAATTATCTCCTCGCACTAAACATCACCGCCTCGATGCGGTCGAATGAACTCAGGACTTGTGGTAGGGCAACCCTGCCAGCAAAGTGAGCGCGCGATAGGTCTGCTCAGCCAGGACCACCCGCGCCAGTTCGTGCGTCAGCGTCAGTCGCGAAAGCGCGAGCCGCAGATGAGCCCGCTCTTTGACCTCGGCGCTGACCCCGGCAAATCCGCCGATGATGAACGCCAGGCGCTTAACCCCGGCCTGCTGCCGCGCGGCGACGAATTCAGCCAGCTCCGGCGACGAGAGCATCCGGCCCCCTTCATCGAGCAAAACAACATAATCGTCGCGCTCGACGGCCGAGAGCAGCTTCGCACTCTCCAGCGCGACCACTCGGCGCTCATCACTCGGCCCCGGCGGCTCTTTGAGCTCGCTCACCTCGCAGGGTGCGAAATGGCTAATCCGCCCCACGAAATCGGCGACCAGCGCCTGACAATGCCGATCCTTAGTTTTCCCGATCCAAACAAAGTGCAGCCGCATCAGCCAACAGTTGTCAGTTGTCAGTCGTCCGTAATCAGTTGTCAATAAACCATGATGGACTACGAACAACTGACTACGGACGACTGACAACCATTGCTGCTACCAAATTATCAATCTCACCGATCTTCCGCTCAAATTTCCACCCGTTCCGCGTCACGCCACAGCCGCTCGAGGTCATAAAAACGGCGCGAAGTGTCGGAGAAGATGTGAACGACGAACGGGCCGTAATCGATCAGAATCCATTCGGCGTTGGCATAGCCTTCAACTTGGAGCGGGCGCACCCCGCTTTTCTTGAGCTGTTCAGTCACGGCGTCAGCGATGGCCTGCACCTGACGCGATGAGGTGCCAGAACAGATGACGAAGTAATCGGTGAATGAAGTAATCTCAGCGAGCCTGAGCACCACGATCTCTTGCGCCTTTTTATCCTCCGCCGCCCGCACGGCCGTCTGCACGCTCTCAAACAGGAGTTGCTCCTCATCGCGCTCTGAGGTCACGGCCACCTGCCCGGCGGTCCGCGGGACCTTTTCACTCTGCGTCGTCTCTTTCATTCTTCCTTTCGATACAAACCGTACTTCGCGATGTAGCCCGCGACTGCCCGCGGCACGAGGCCGTCAACCGGACGGCCGGCAGCGACTGCCGCCCGGACCTGGGTCGCCGAAACATCCTCCGCCACATAATCGGTCAAGTAAATGCGCGGCGCTGCCAGACCCTCAGGATCAGGGCTTCGGCCGCCGCGCAAATCCACCACCTGTGCTTGCAATCGTGGTGCCAGGTGCGCGGCTAAGGCTGCCCCGGTGCGATAACCCGGTCGCGCGGCGACGATGAGGTGGTGTTCACTGAGCAGCCGCTCATGCTCACGCCACGAAGTCACCTCCTCAAAGGAGTCAGCCCCCATCATAAAGAACAACTGCGCCCCGTGATCCTCCTCTTGCAATCGGCGCAGCGTCTCGATGGTATAGGGCCTGGATGGGGCCTCAAGCTCGATGGCTGAAGCGATCAGCCGAGGAGCATCCATCGTGGCGAGCGCCACCATTGCATAGCGGTGGTAAGGGTTGCTGATCTCCTGCGGGCGCTTGTGCGGGGGAACAAAAGCGGGGACAAAAAGCACCCGATCAAGCGCGAAGACATCCAGCACGGCGACGGCCACACAGAGATGTCCGTTGTGGATCGGGTCGAACGTGCCGCCATAAACTCCGATGCGCCGCTGCAAGCATCCCCTCCCTGATAGACCCATGAACAATCAAAGATCGCGCCGATTTCGGTCGTGAGCAACCGAGGTGGTCAGGGGCGATTCCGCACTCAGGTCTGAGACCTGCTGGCCTGGGGGATGGATCTCACCCAACCGCCGCTCGACAGCCCGCAGCAGCTCTGGTAACCCTGCCCCGGATGCCGCCGAGATGGCCTGAAATTCCAAGCCCCGCCCTGCGCAGAAGCCTTCCAATTCCTTCAATCGCTCCGGCTCATCAAGCGCATCGATTTTAGTCGCGACCACGATCTTCGGTTTCGCCGCGACCGCCGCGCTGTAAGCCTCTAGCTCTTGGGTGACGGTGCGGTAATCTTCAACCGGGTCCTTCGCCGCACCGGAGACGTCAACCAAATGAAGCAGCAACTTCGTGCGTTCGACGTGCCGCAAAAATCGATCACCAAGACCAGCCCCGACGTGCGCCCCCTCGATCAGGCCCGGGATGTCGGCGACCACGAAAGTCTTGAAATCGCCGAGGTCGACGACGCCGAGGTGCGGCTCAAGAGTCGTAAAGGGGTAATTGGCGATCTTCGGTCGAGCGGCTGAGATGCGAGAAATCAGCGTAGATTTGCCCGCGTTCGGGAGTCCGACCAGGCCGACATCAGCGATCAATTTGAGTTCAAGCACCAACCACCGCTCTTGGCCCGCTCGCCCCATCTCGTGATGCCGCGGCGCCCGATTGGTCGGGGTCGCAAACTGTGCGTTGCCGCGCCCGCCGCGCCCGCCCGCGGCCACCAGGATGCGCTCGCCTGCGTGCGTGAAGTCGTGCATCACTTCGCCCGTCTCCTCATCGGTGACCACCGTACCGACCGGGACTTGAAGCACGACGTCCTCGCCATCCTGCCCGTGGCGCCGCGCCCCTTCACCGTGCCGGCCACGGCCGGCCTGGTGCTCGGGGTTATAGCGAAAGTGGAGCAGCGTGTTGAGCCCTTCGGTTGCCTCGATGTAAACCGAGCCGCCGCGTCCGCCGTCACCGCCCGAAGGGCCGCCGCGTGGGACGAACTTTTCGCGGCGAAAGGCCGTCACCCCATTACCGCCATCACCACCTCGCACCTGAATTCTCGCGCGGTCAATAAACATCCAGGTCAGTAGTCAGTAGTCAGCAGTAAGTAGTAAGTAGCCCGACCCACTAGCCTACTTACTACTTACTGCTGACTACTGAGTTCCTACTCTGCCGGGTAGACGCTGATGAAGCGTCCGAGCCGCCCGCGGTCTTCGAACTTGACGATGCCGGTGATCGTCGCAAAGAGCGTATCGTCCTTGCCACGCCCGACGTTGGTCCCCGGCTTGAAGCGAGTCCCGCGCTGCCGCACCAGGATTGAGCCGCCGGTGACGAGTTGACCGCCGAACCGCTTGACGCCCAGCCGCTGCGCATTTGAGTCGCGCCCGTTGCGTGAACTGCCTACACCTTTTTTATGTGCCATAACTAAAACTCCCCAATCAATCGCCGCTGATGCACTGTCAAAAGTCTAGGCAATCGAGTCGATCTTCACGGCCGTGAAGCCCTGACGGTGCCCCTGCTTGCGCTTGTACTGCTTCCGGCGCTTGAATTTGAAGACGATGATCTTCGGGCCGCGCCCACTCTTGACGACGGTCCCGGTGACCCGCGCGCCATCGACCAGCGGGGAGCCGAAACGCACGCCGTTGTCATCGGCCGAGACGAGCACCTCGTTGAATTCGACCGCGTCGCCTTCGCTCTTATCGGCCAGCGAGGGGACGCGCACCACGTCGCCCGCGGTCACGCGGAACTGTTTGCCGCCCGTGCGGATGATTGCGTATGCCACTGTTGAGATACCTCCTTTTTTTCTTCGGACAGAAAGTCGAAAATTATACGGGGTAGACTAAGAGGGTGTCAACTCCACCGCTAATGGCTTCCTGAACCGGAGTGTCATGATCAACCTCAAACGTGATACCATCAACCTTGAATTCGCTGAGAGAGCGCCAAACTATGGAGGAGTTAACATGAGCAGCCGTGATCGCGCGGAACCCGCCCGCCGGCTCATCCAAAACGAAAGAAATGGTGTCCTCTGCACCTTGTCGCAGAGGGTGGCAGGGTGGCCTTTCGGGTCTATTGCCCCCTATGCCCTCGCCTCCTCCGGCGAGCCGATCATCTTGATCAGTGAGATTGCTGAACACACGCGCAACCTGCGCGCCGACCCGCGGGCCAGTCTCTTTATCCAGGAATCCGCTGCCCTGCACGATCCCCAAGCCGGGGCGCGCTTGACGCTGATGGGATTGGCCAGGCCGGTGGCGGCGCCTGAACTTGACGACGCCCGGCGCCGTTATCTAGGACGCTTCCCGGAATCGGAATCATTCTTCCGGGTGCATGACTTCACTCTCTTCAAGCTGCAGATCGAGCACGTCCGTTTCATCGGCGGCTTCGGCGAGATTTATTGGTTAGAGCCGGGGGAGATTTTGATGAGTGACCACACGAGTGACCCGCTCGCTCCATTTGCCAGGGGGATTTGCGAGCATATGAACGCGGATCACGCTGACGCGCTGGTCCTCTACTGCGCGGAGTACGCCGGCTTGAGCGCCGACTCGGCAAGGATGGTCGCCATTGATTCCCACGGATTTGAGATGGTGGCCGAG
>Ga0207646_10005006_pt1 | contig 14121 bp, 12 predicted proteins | sample KBSK5502metaG_FD_184343 | JGI IMG/M metagenome (GOLD analysis project Ga0207646, IMG submission 184343) | Corn, switchgrass and miscanthus rhizosphere microbial communities from Kellogg Biological Station, Michigan, USA - KBS K5-50-2 metaG... | ecosystem: Host-associated > Plants > Roots >... | reverse complement strand
TTGAAGTCGCGGTGGATGACGCCGTGCTGATGCGCGTAGTCGAGGGCATCGGCGACCTGCTCCAGCACGGCGACGGTGCTTTCGAAGGCGAGGTGCTCCTGTGCTTTCAGCAGGGTATCGAGACTCTTGCCCTCCAGCAGCTTCATCGAGTACCACATCAGCTCGCCGCCCGAGCTGACGCGGTAGATCGGGATGATGTTCGGGTGGTCCAGGGCGGCCGCGGTGCGCGCCTCGCGCCGGAACCGCTGGATCGCGGCCTCGCCGAAGGTGAGCGTGGGCGGCAGCACCTTGATGGCGACGCGGCGCCGCAGCTGGATCTCGGTGGCCACGTATACGACGCCCATCCCGCCGCGGGCGAGCTCCCGCTCGATCTCGTACTCACCGGCGGTCTCCTCCCGCAGCATGCGCGTCAGCTTGACGACCCCGGCGTCGTCCAGCGATGCGGTGGCGCCGGACGACGGCTCCTCCAGGTCGGCGCCGCAATTCACGCAGAAACGGCTGCCGTCGGGGAGCGGGCTCGCGCAGTGGGCGCAGAGCATGGGGGAATACGATACGGCCCCCCCCAAGGAGGTGCCAGCAGCCATGACGTCCTGCACGCACGTTGCCATCGTCCGCCGTTACCGTGGGGAGCCCCGGCGCCGCCGGAGCGCCGCGGGCGCCGCCGCTGAGGGCGGCGTGAGCGGCGCGGTCGCCCGCCAGCTGGGATTCCCGGCGCCGGCGTTGGTCGTGAGGCGTCGCAGCCCGGTGCCGTTCCGGTTGACGATGTACAAGTCCGATTGCGAGCACCCGGAGCATTCACGGGCGAACACGATCTGTGTGCCGTCGGGTGACCAGGCGGCCGCGCCGTCTGACCACGCCCCGATCGGCGTGAGGGCAGTTAGACCAGATCCGTCCGCGTTCATGAGCCAGATCTCCTGAAAGCCGCTTCGCGTGCTGGTGAACGCCAGCTGCGAGCCATCGGGAGACCAGGCGGGCTCCATGTCCTTGCCCGGGTCGTTCGTGAGTCTCGTGATCCCGGAGCCATCCGGGTTCATCACGTAGATCTCGGCATTGCCGTCCCGATTGCTCTGGAAGGCGATCTTCGTACCATCGGGCGACCAAGCGGGCTTGTAGTCGAGCGTGATCGCATCCGTGAGTCTCTTGGAGGAGCCACCCGCCGCGGGCACAACGTAGATCGCGCTTCCTCCTGCCCCGTCCCACGAAAAGGCAATCGTCTTGCCGTCCGGCGACCAGGCGGGACCTCCTTTGAACAGGTAATCCGAAACCGGCTCTGTCCGCGTCGACCCGTCGGCCGACGTCAAATCGATGGACCAGGCGTTGGCGTAGTAGTAGCTGACGTACAGAGCCGCGAACGCCAATCGCGTCCCATCCGGAGACCACGCGGGATCCTGCGGCGTGTATGAGTCGTAGTAGTAGTCGTTGCTGTAGCCGTTGACGAGGACCGTCCTGAGCGTCCCGTCCGCCCGAACCACCTCGATGCCGCGCGGCGAATCGAACGCAATCAGGTTCTGTGGCGCGCCGGTAACGATCACGGTCGCGGTGTCGGATTGCCCGCCGTTGATCGGCAGTGCCTGGATTCGCGTCCGACCGTCGCCGTGCGCCGTGACGAGGCCGCCCGTGTCCACGGTCGCGACAAACCCCAGGCTGGAGTACCAGTTGATCCGGGTTGCTGCGGGCACGGGATAGCCGTTCCGGTCGAGGCCGGACGCAGTGAGCCGCACCGTGGCACCGTCTCCCGTGAGTGCCACGCTGTCTTCGGCGATTTGTGCCTTCGCCACTTGCTGTCGCACCAGGACGACGGCGGACCCGGACTGCCCCGCGCTCGAAGCCGTGACGAGCACCAGGCCGTTCCGCCGTGCGCGCACGAGCCCCGTTTGGTCCACGGTTGCGATCGTCGTGTCAGCCGCCGTCCACGTCGCACTCGGAGCATCCGGGATTGCCGCGCCGGCCGTGTCCTGGCCCTGGGCGACGAAGCGGCTCGTATCATCGATCGCAATCAGCGTGTCGAGGCCCGGCTTGACCTCTACGAACCGCAGGACCTGCTTGAGGACGAGCGTCGCGGTGTCCGCCACAGGGCCGACCTGGGCGATGATCCGGGTGGTGCCGGCGCGCTGGGCGATGGCTCGTCCGGAGGTGTCAACGGTCGCCACGGCCGGATCGGTACTCCGCCACAGGATCTTGACGGGCAGCATGCGTAGGTTGTCGGAGTCGTACGCGAACGCCTGGAACTGCCTGTCTCGACCGGACGTGCGGAGCGTATCGACCTTGGGCGACACCTGCACCCGCGCCGCCGCCTGCACGACCGTGAGGTTGAGGGGACCCAAAACGCTGTCGGCCTGGGCCGTAATCTGGGTTGTTCCCTCGTTGACTGCGGTTACCAGCCCTTGACTCGAGACGGTGGCAACGTTGTCATCCTTGCTAGCCCAGCTGAAGGCAACGCCCGCGACGGGTTGGCCGCTCGCATCGGTCGCCGTGGCTGTCAACTGTCTGGTTTGCCCCAGCCGTGTGAGGATGGCCGGTAACGATTCGCCAGAGACAGACACATGAGAGACGACGGCCTTCACATCGAACATCGTGTCCGGGGCTCCTAAAGCCGTCGTCAAGAAGACCCGGACGCGGGCCGGGCCGCGCGCAACGCCCTGCAGCCCCCGCCCGCTCGAATCCACCCGTACGATGCTCGTGTTCTCGCTCTCCAAGCGGTAGCGGGGGTTGTCGAGCGGGTCGCCGTTGGCGGTTGCGCCGATCTCTGGAAACACAGGGTGCGCCCGAATCGAGTCAGGGGACCCGATCGGAACGCGGTACGGCTGCGCGAAAGGCAGGGTGAAGACGACCCGATCGGCGCTCGACGGCTCCCCTGGCAGCACACAGGTGGCGAGGAGCAGGGTGGCAGCGAGGCAGAAATGCTTCATCGCACGTAAGCCTACCGCCGCGCGCCCACGCATCGGCCAAGCAGGGGGACCAGCCCGACAAGTCATTGGGCTGCCGAGGGCTACCGGGAGTCGAGCCGCTGGCGCAGCGGCTCCAGCATCGTGAGTCGCTCCGCCGCCGCTCCCGCCGCTCGCTCCGCTATCCGTATCGCCGCGGCCGCCGTGCGCCGCGCGCCGAGCCCCAGCGCCCGCTCCGCCACCTGGCGGGCGGCGTCAAAGGCTTGACCGTCCTGCTCGGTGGCCAGGAGCCGCGCCCGCAGCAGCTGCGCGTCGATCTCGTCGCGGGCGGCGAGGGCCGTGATGTAGCGCTCTCGCAGCCTGCGCCGACCCCCCGCCAGGATGCATTCGCTCTCGATCACCGCGGGAAGGAGCTGGCCGTTGAAGGCGTAGCGCGCGCCGGTGAACACGACGAACCGCTCCCGCTCCAGCCGATCGAGCGCGGCCTCGATCCGCTCGGCGGGCAGCCCCAGCACCTCCGTGATCAACGTCGGGTCGAGCACCTCACCGGCCACGCTCGCCGCCCGCAACACGGCGAGGCCGTCTTCATCGAGGCGCGCCACGCGCGCCGTGATCGCGCTGCGGACCACCGCGGAGATCCGAACCGGGAAGGTGGAGTCGTACGTGGCGCCGGGGCGCGGCCACCCCGCCGTGCCGCGATGCTGGGGGGCCGCCTCGCCCAGGTCGCGCAGCAGCGTCACCGCGAGGAGGGGGTTGCCTCCCGACTCTTGCGCCACGCGCCGCGCCAAGCGCTCGCGATCCTCTTTGACGGTGCACCACGGCGCCATCGCCTCGGTGAGAGCCAGGGTCTCGTCCGCGGCCAGCGGCTCGAGGTGAACGAGCGCGCCGCGGAGCTCACGGCCGACGCTTCCGGTGAGCGCTTGCAGCTCGGGCGAGGGATCCGCCCCCGGCTCGAGCGTCAGCACGAGCGCCAGCGCAGCACGTCGCTCTCGAGACCACGCCGCGCGCAGCGCGGCGAGCGTCGCCCCATCGGCCCATTGCGCGTCGTCTATCAGCACGGCCACGGGTTGCTCGTCGGCCACGGCATGGAGGAAGGAGGCCAGGGCATCGGATACTTGCGCCACGTCCCGCGCTTCGAGCGGCTCGACCCGGGCGGCGAGCTCCGGGACCAGCCCCGCGAGAATCCGCAGCCCCACATGATCCGTGGCGGCGATCCCGGGCCCCCCCAGCAGGCCGCCGCGCATCAACGCGCGCAGCGTGCTCCAGGGCGCGTCGTGGTCGCTCTCCAGGATCCGCGCCGTCGCCACCGTGGCGCCGGCGAGGGCGAGCCGCTCGGCGCACGCGTCGAGCAGCCGCGTGCGTCCGGAGCCCGGCTCACCGGCGATCACCAGGCACACCGAGCCCTCGCGCGGGACGCGGTCGAGCTCCGCGAACAGGCGGGCGTGAGCGTCACGGCGACCGACGAGCGGCGCCTCGCGATCGCGGTGGCGCCCGCGAGGCCGCTGCCACAGGTTGTCACGAATGCGGGTGGCCAGCGCGGTCAGCTGCGGACTGGGGCGACCGCCGAGGTCGCGGTCCAACCGCTCGGCGAACTCCTGATACAGCGCCACGCCGCTCGCGGGATCACCCTCGAGCGCGGCGCTGCGCATCGCCAGCGAGAGAGCGGCATCGCTGTAGGGATCGAGCGCGAGGGCGCGCCGGGCCAGCGCTCGGGCCTCGACGTAGCGGTTGACGGCGAGCTGCTCCTCGGCCCGCGCGACGACCAGCCGCCGCGCCGCGTCTCGCAGGCGGGAGCGTTCGGCCTCCATCCACGCGTCGAAGGCCGGCGTATCGTCGACGTGAAATCCCTCGAGAAAGTCGCCCCGTAACAGCTCCAGCGCGCGCAGCTGTCCGTCGGCGCACAGCGACTCGAACTCGCGCACGTCCAGGTCCAGTCCGTCCGTGCTGAGCTGCAGTCCATCGCCGCGGTTCAGCAGGCGTCCCTCGCCCAGCGCGGTACGCAGTCGGCGGACCGCCTCATTGAGCGACCGACGAGCCTTATCCTCCGGGCTCTCGGCCCAAAGCAGTCCAACGAGGTGACTGCGTGCTCTGGTCGTGTCTGGTGACAGGGCGAGGTAGACGAGGAGGGCGAGGTGCTTGCGCCAGGCCACGTCCGGCGGCGCGTCGTGCCCGTCCAGCCGTATCGAGGGCGGGCCGAGACAGCGCAGGGCGAGCGGCGCGAGGGCTTCGGACATGGCAGAGCCCACCTGACGAAAGTGCCCGGCCCTGGTTGTACCACCAAAGCACAACCGGCCGAGCGGGTTCCTCACTCAGCCGGTCTCGCGATTCGCTCCCCCCGAGGCATGGGCGACCCGCACGACAGCCGCCTCGGGGTTCACAGCATCTGAGTCCGTTTCAATCTGTGCCGGCTGGCCGGGCTGTCAAGCGCGGGGCGGCGCCTCGGCCTTCCTCCTTACTGCCCGCTCGGCGTGCGGGTGATCATCCAGATGTCGGTGCCCCCGAGGCTGCCCGACCGACGTAGCTGCGAGGTAGATCTACGGCACAGACGCCAGCAGATAGATCGCCGCCGCCAACAGGAGTGGCGCCGAGTACACCCCCGGCATCGCCTTCCTTGTCCACACCGACCCCACCAGGTGCAGCAGCCCGTTGCACGCCATCACGATCCCGTAGGCGTATGCGATCGGCCGCATCCACGGCGCCCCGCCGACTGCGAAGGGGGCAAGGCTCGCGAGCACAACCACAGCCAGCACCAGTCCTGTGAGCCAGACGCGGAACGTGAAGGTGGGCAGGGGAAGAAACGGGAAACGCGCTCGAATTGCTCGCACGGCGGGGTTGTACACGGAGAGGAAGTCCGTCACCGCTTCATCCGCAACATGAATCGCGAACGCGACGCACAGGGCGATCCAGGCAAGACCGAATTGAGGCACGTCCGACGCCGCTAGCGACCGGTCAGCCGCACCACTCCGAACACGAGACCGACCGTCGTGACGGCCTGCCCGACCCAGAACAGGAACATCCACTGGATGATCCGGGCCTCGAACATGGCCATGCGGGCTTCCAGACGACTCTCGAGCGCTTCGAGCTTGGCGTTGAATCGCCCGAAGTTCAGCTCGTTGAGCTCACGCAGCTCGGTTCGGTACGTGGCGTCCACCCGATCTAAGGGTACGCTCGGCACGGGGGGTAAGCAATCGTTCGCGACCGGGATCCTTTTCGCTCGCTAGCAGCAGCGCACGCCCTTGCCCTTCGCCTCGAAGAACTGCGCGACATACTCCCGCTCGCCGAGCGTCGGCGCATGGCCCGCCGCCCGACAATGTTCGAGATACGCTTTGTAATCCGGCGCGCCCACAATCCTCCGGGCGACACGGGCCGCGCGGGTGAGCCACGTTTCCCGTTTCCCGCTTCCCGTCTCCCGCTCAGTCTCCCGTCGCATATCCCGTCTCCACATACGGCGCCTCGTGCACGATGGCCGTCTTGCGACGCGACAAGACCAGCCACCATTCGCGGACGGACGTGAGAATGAGCACCGTCACCACCGTCATGAACAACAAGGCCACGAACGTGTTGAGCCGGTCATTGAAGATCAGCCGCGCCGCCTCGCGGTTGGCCGACCCGGCGAGCGAGGCGGCGTGCGCCAGAAACCCGAGTCGCGGGTCGGGGGAGAACACCTTTTGCCAGCCGGCCGTCATGGTGACCGTCACGATCCAGGCGAGCGGCGCGGCGGTCACCCAGGCGAATCGGGCGCGGCCCATTTTGATCAGGATGGTGGTACCAACGCACAACGCCACCGCGGCGAGCAGCTGGTTCGAGATCCCGAACAGCGGCCACAGCGAGTTGATCCCGCCGAGCGGGTCCACCACCCCCTGATACAGGAAGTATCCCCACGCCGCCACGACCGCACCGCTCGACGCGATCACGCCCGGATACCACGACGTCTCGGCGAACCGGGGCCAGACATGGCCCACGATCTCCTGCAGCATGAAGCGCCCTACTCGCGTCCCCGTATCGATGGTCGTGAGGATGAACAGCGCTTCGAACATGATGGCGAAGTGGTACCACAGGGCGTCGAGCGTCCTGCCCCCAAGCGCGCTGCTCGCGCCCGCGAAGATCTGCGCCATGCCGACCGCGAGGGACGGCGCGCCGCCGGTGCGCGCGATCAGCGTGTGCTCGCCCATCTGGGCGGCGAGCGCCTGCATGGTCTCCGGGGTGACCACGAACCCCGCCTGGTTGAGCACCGTCGACGCCTGCGCCAGCGCGGCGGGCGTGGTGTTCATCGCGAAGTAGACGCCGGGGTCGAGCGTGCACGCCGCGATCATCGCCATTACCCCGACGAACGACTCCATCAGCATCCCACCGTAGCCGATCAGGCGGGCATCGCCCTCGCGTTGGATCATCTTGGGCGTGGTTCCCGAGGCGACAAGCGAGTGAAAGCCGGAGATTGCCCCGCAGGCGATCGTGATGAATGCGAAGGGAAACAGCTTGCCGGCAAAGACCGGGCCCTCGCCCAGGCTGGCGAAGGACGTCAGTGCCGGCATCCGGAGCGGCGGCAGGATGACGAGGATGGCGACGCCGAGCACGAGGACGGTCGAGATCTTGAGGAAGGTGGAGAGGTAGTCGCGCGGGCAGAGCAGCATCCACACCGGCAGCACCGAGGCGATGAACCCGTAGGCGATCATCATCCACGTGATGCTGAGCCCCGAATGGCGGAACCACGTCGCCGCCGCCGGCTGGTTGGCGACCCACCCGCCCGCCACCAGCGCGCCCACGAGCAGCACGGCACCCACCGCTGACGCCTCGCCCACCCGACCCGGCCGCCACACCTTCATCCACCACCCCATGAGCAGCGCGATGGGGATGGTGCACGCGATCGTGAACAGCCCCCACGGCGAGTCGCGCAGCGCGTTCACCACGATCAGCGCGAGCACGGCGAGCAGAATCACCATGATGAACAGAACGGCCAGCATCCCGGTGATGCCGGCCGTTTTGTTGATCTCCTCCTTGGCCATCTGCCCCAGGGACTTCCCGTCCCGGCGCAATGAGCACACGAGCATGGTGAAGTCCTGCACTGCCCCCCCCAGCACCACGCCGATCACGAGCCACAGCGTGCCCGGCAGGAAGCCGAATTGCGCGGCGAGCACCGGCCCTACCAGCGGCCCGGCGCCTGCGATGGCGGCGAAGTGGTGCCCGTACAGCACCCATTTGTTGGTCGGGACGAAGTCGCGTCCGTTGTTGAAGCGCTCGGCCGGTGTGGCGCGCCGGTTGTCCAGGCCGAACACCCGGGTGGCGAGGAACCTGCTATAGAACCGGTACCCGACGGCGTAGGTGCAGACGGCGGCGGTGAGGAGCCAGGCGGCGTTGACCGTCTCGCCTCGCGACAGCGCGAGCACGCCGAAGGCGGCGGCGCCGAGAACGGAAATCCCGCTCCACAGGAGGACCGCGGCGAGCGGTTGCATGGCGGCTAAGTTACGCAGCGCCTTGCCGATGTTCAATTTCGAACATAGGTTCGAAACCTTGACACCCATTTCTCCCTGGATCTTGGCCCCCCCCTCGCGTGGGGCGACGCAGGTCGGCGCGCCGGCCACCGAGACCCGTCCCGACCCGCAGCGCCTGGCGGAGACGGTGCACGGGCGGGTCGCCCTGGTGACGGGCGGCGCCACCGGGCTCGGCCGGGCCACGGCGCTCGAGTTCGCCCAGCGCGGCACGGCGGTCGCGATCAACTACGTCGATCTGCCCGATCGCGACGTCGCGGCGCAGGCACTGCTCACCGAGACCGCCATCCGCGCGCTGGGCGTGCCCGTGTATTGCGCCCGGTGCGACGTGCGCAAGCGGGACGACGTGGAAAAGTTCGTCACCACGGTGCGGGAGCGTCTGGGCGGGGTCCACTTTCTCGTCAACAACGCGGGCGTAGCGCACGACGGCGCGCTGTGGCGGCTCACCTCCGAGGCGTGGCAGGAGGTGATCGACACCAACGTGACAGGCGCCTTCAACTGTATCCAGGCGGTCGCCGGCCCGATGCGCGCCCAGCGCTACGGCAAGATCGTGAACATCGCCAGCCACCAGGCGTTTCGGCCAGGCTTCGGGATCGCCAACTACGCGGCCAGCAAGGCAGCCCTGATCGGCCTCACCCGCTCGGCTGCGGTGGACCTGGGTCCGTCCAACATCAACGTCAACGCCGTCGCCCCCGGATTCGTCAAGACGGACCTCCTGTCCACGCTGCCACGGGAGGTGCTCGAGCGCGCCGAGCACGAGTCGGTGCTGGGGCGGGTGGCGGAGCCGGAGGACGTGGCGCGGGTGATCGTGTTCCTGTGCAGCGATGGGGCGCGCCACATCACGGGACAGGTCATCGTGGTGGATGGCGGGCTGACGCTCGGTTCTTGAAAATCCGCGGCGCGCACACGATATTGCGCGCCGTGACTAATGCATTGCAAATCAAAAGCTTAGTGCGTGGTATGTGGTGCGTGGTAACCTCCGCTACCCTTGCGGCGTGCCCCCACAAGTCCGACACCCTCACTCCCGAGCCGACCGCCCCGCTTCCCACCGCGGGGATCGCGGCCCAGCAGGTCGGGGTGCTGCCGCTCACGCTCGTCGCCGCCGAGGATTCGCTGCATTGGGAAGCGGTTCTGGGCGAGCGCCGGGCGGCGCTCGCAAAGAGCGACAGCATTATCGGCACGCTGCTCAAGGCGCGCGCTCCGGAAGTGACCTGGGTGCTGCCGGACGAGCTGCGGCGCGTGGCGCGTCGGGCGCCGGGAATCGCCCCCGCTCCCGATCAGATGGGCACGGCGATCCTGTTCCACCCGACCAAACAGCAGCCGGAGATGGTGTCCGACCCGCTGCGCAGCGAGCTCCGGACGCTCGCCGCGCTGGTCGGTGGCGGGCGATACGCGCTGATCCCCGCCGGATTGACATACAGGCGTGCAATCGCCTCGAGGGGCGGTCCGGGAAGTGTAGGGGCGCAGCATGCTGCGCCCCTACCGCATGCCGTGGCCACCGCGGAGCTGACCATGGTGCTGGTGGACGTCCGCACCGGTCGGGTCGGCTTTCGCACCGTCGCTCGGGGGGAGGGGGACGACCCGTGGACCGCGCTCACCCGCGCGATGAAGAGTCTCACGCCAGGGCTGCCGTGACGCGCGAGGCGACCCTGATCGCCGGCGACGGAATCGGGCCCGAGATCACCCGGGTGACGTTGCAGGTGTTGGATGCCCTCGGGGTCGGGTTCGACTGGGACGAGCAGTACGGCGGGATGAGCGCGGTGGAGCAGGCCGGGACCCCGCTCCCCGACGCCACGTTGGACTCGATCCGGCGTACCGGCCTGGCGCTCAAGGGGCCGCTGACCACGCCCGTGGGCGACGGCTACCGCTCGGTGAACGTGGCGCTGCGTCAGGAGTTCGAGCTGTACGCCAACGTGCGCCCGGTGAAGTCGATCGTGCCCGGCGGCCGCTACACCGACATCGACCTCGTCATCATCCGCGAGAACACCGAGGGGATGTACGTCGGGTTCGACCGGACCTTCAAGGTGGGGAATGACCCCAAGGCACTCGCCCAGGCCACCTCGGTGATGACGCGCGACGGCTGCCGGCGCATCGTGCGGTACGCGTTCGAGTACGCGCGGCGGCACGACCGCCGCAAGGTGACGGTGGTGCATAAGGCGAATATTCTCAAGGCGACCTCGGGGCTGTTTCTCGAGACCGCGCGGATGATCGCCAAAGAGTACGAAGGGCAGATCGCGTCGGACGAGAAGATCGTGGACAACGCGGCGATGCAGCTGGTGATCAACCCGGCGCAGTTCGACGTGATCGTCACGACCAACCTGTTCGGGGACATCCTCTCCGACGAGGCATCGGGGCTGGTGGGCGGGCTCGGGCTCGCGCCGGGGGCGAACATCGGCGAGCACGCGGCGATCTTCGAGGCGGTGCACGGCTCGGCGCCGGACATCGCGGGGCAGGGGATCGCGAACCCCTCGGCCCAGCTGCTCGCCGCCGCGATGATGCTCGACCACGTCGGCGAGCTCGCGGCCGCGGGCCGGCTGCGCCGGGCGCTCGAAACGGCGATAGTGAAGGACAACGTCCGCACCAAGGATCTGGGGGGCAGTGCTTCGACCACTGAGTTCGCCCGGGCTGTGGCCCGCCGGCTCTAGTAACCCGTGCGCGCGCTGCGGCCAGCAGGCCGCGGGGATCGCGCCGGGAGACCTCTGTGCGTCGTGTACGAGGGACGTCACGAGAAAAGCGTCACGAATAGGGCGTCTCGTGGCCATCGTGACCACACTCCTCCTGGCGGGGTATCTGATGCTCACGTTCCGGACGACGCCGCTGGCGTCGCAGACCACGGCCCGCACCGTAGGTGCCGTGACGGCCGTCGCCTGGTACCTGCTGACCTTTCGCATCGTGCAGAGGATCGTGTTCGAATGGCTCAAATCACGGCGTCCCTAGTCCTCGCGATCGCGGTGGGTGTCATGCCGCTCGCCGGTCAGACATCGCTTTCCATCTATAGTGACGGACGCGTTGTCGTGCGCCGCACCCTGCCGCAGGCGCTCCAGAAGGGGCGGAACACCCTCACCCTCAGGCTGGAAGGGCTCGACGGTGCGACCCTGTTCTCGCCCGACACGGCGGTGGCGCTCGTGTCCGCGGTGGTGCGTCCGCCCTCGGCCCAAGACGCCGCTCTCGCGGCCGCGGCGGGGCAGACCCTCTCCTTCGTCCGACCGCGCGTCGCCGGTGGAGCGGACACGGTGCGGGCGACCGTCGTACGGAGCGATCCGCCGCAGTACCGGCTGCCGGACGGCCGCTATCTCCTGTCGCTGCCGGGTGAGCCGCTCTTCCCGGGTGAGCTGGTGCGGACTGGGCCCGAAGCGGCCGTCGCGCTCGAGGCGACCCAGGCCCGCCCCCGGACGGAGCTTGCCTACGTGAGCGACGGCGCGGCGCGGTGGGAGGCGGCATACCAGGTGGTGCTGCTGGGTGCGAGGTGTCAGGTGTCAGGGACCGCGACGATCGCGTCCCAGTCGCTGCGCGCCGATAGCGCGGAGGTTCAGCTGGTGGCGGGATCGATCAATCGCGCGCGGCAGGCACCCTCTCCGGTGTTCCGCGTTCAGGGCGCCATGAAGATCGCCGCGGAGGGAGCACCGGCCGCGGCGAGTGAGGAGGCAGTCGGCGAGACGCACGTGTATCAGCTGCCGGGGCGTCTCTCGCTCGAGCCTGGGACGCCGGTGACAACGGCCCTGTTTCCGCGCGCGAGCGCCGCCTACACGCAAGAGTACATCATCCCCGGCGTGCTCCCGTGGCGCGGGTTCCTCGGCCAGTCGCCGGGCGACGAGAATCGTGTGCCGGTGCAGGTGTGGTACACGCTCAAGCGCGGTCGCGGCACGCCGTTCGGCGAGCGGCCGCTGCCCGGAGGGACAGTCCAGCTGTACCAGGCCGACTCTGCCGGCCGGCTCCAGCTCGTGGGAGAAGCCACGAGCGCTCACACCGCCCCCGGACGCGACCTGCGAGTCCAGTCGGGCGACGCGTTCGACATCACTGCCGCGCGTGTGCAGACGGACTACACTCAAGAGCAGCTGCCGCCCCCCAAGCGCGGGATGGCGCCGGGCCAGCGGATCACGGCGTCCTACAGGATCACGATCTCGAATGCCAAGCCCGCGGCGGTGACGGTCGACGTGCGCGAGGCACGCTTCGGCGTGTGGCGCGTGACCGAGAGTAGCGTGCCGCCTGAGAAACTCTCTGCCACCGAGGTGCGATTCCGGATCCCGGTTCCCGCGAACGGGGACGCGACGCTCACCTACACCGTCCAGGCAGAGTCGTGACCGTTCAGCTGCTGCATCTCTCGGACCTCCACTTCGGCGGCCTCGCCGACCTCGATCAGATCGAGAGCCTCGAGCAGATGCTCCCCGATCTGCGGCCCGACGCCGTGGTGGTCACGGGCGATCTCTCGCAGCGGGCGCGCCATGGAGAGTTCCAGCGCGCGCGGGCGCTGGTGCAGACGGCGGCCCGGACGGCCCCGGTTCTCGTGATCCCCGGCAACCACGACGTGGCATGGTGGACGCGACCGCTGATCCCGTTCGCGAGGGAGCCGCTGTACGCGAAGTACCAACGTTACTTCGGCGCCGATCTGACACCCACGCTGGCGCTCCCGGGAGCGATCGTCGCCGGTGCGCTCACCTCGCACGGCGTGGCGTGGGGCTCGCTGACCCTGCGCGTGCGCGACCTCGCAGTGAAGGGGCACCTGCCGAAGCGCGAGATCGCCCGCGTGCGCGCGTTGTTCGAAGCCGCGCCGCGCGAGCAGGCGCGGGTGCTGGTGGTGCACCACAACGTGCTGCGGGGCGATATCTCGCACCGCATGGGCCTCGCGCGCTGGCACCAGGCGCAGCGTCGCATCCTGGCGTCGGGCGCCGAGGTCGTGCTGTGCGGGCACGACCACCAGGAGGGAGCGGAGCTGCTCGGGGGCCGGGTGGTGGTTTCGACGGCGGGGACCCTGTGTCGGCGCACGCGCGGCGGGCGGCCGTCGAGCTTCAACTTCGTGACCATCGAGGCCACGGCGGTGCACATCACCTTCTTCCGGTGGGACGTCGAGTCGCGTCGCTTCCGGGCGTCGGACACCTGCGCGTTCGCACGGGCGGGGAAGGGAGCCGCCCCCGTTCCCCCCCAGCCCGTGCCCGCGGACACGACATCACACAGCTGAGGCAGCCATGGCATCCAAGTTTCAGGGCGTCGACTTCTACGATGTCGACAGCCTGCTCTCCGAGGAGGAGCGCGCCGTGCGCGACACGGTGCGCGCCTGGGTCGACGACAACCTCATCCCCATCATCGGCGAGCATTACATCGAAGGGCGTTTCCCCAAGCAGCTCGTCCCGCAGATGGCCGAGCTCGGCCTGTTCGGCGCCAACCTGCCGGAGGAGTACGGCTGCGCCGGGCTGAACAACGTCGCGTACGGGTTGATCATGCAGGAGCTCGAGCGCGGCGACTCGGGGGTGCGCTCGTTCGCCTCGGTGCAGGGCGCGCTCGCCATGTATCCGATCTACGCCTTCGGCTCGGAAGAGCAAAAGCGGCACTGGCTCCCGAAGATGGCGTCCGGGGAGGTGATCGGCTGCTTCGGGCTCACGGAGCCGGACTACGGATCGAATCCCGCCGGCATGATCACCGTCGCGAAGGAGATGAAGGATGGCTGGGTCTTGAACGGCGCCAAGATGTGGATCACCAACGGTTCCACCGCGCAGCTGGCCATCGTGTGGGCCAAGACCGGCAAGGTCGACGAC
>Ga0207646_10005005_pt1 | contig 14121 bp, 14 predicted proteins | sample KBSK5502metaG_FD_184343 | JGI IMG/M metagenome (GOLD analysis project Ga0207646, IMG submission 184343) | Corn, switchgrass and miscanthus rhizosphere microbial communities from Kellogg Biological Station, Michigan, USA - KBS K5-50-2 metaG... | ecosystem: Host-associated > Plants > Roots >... | reverse complement strand
GCCAGGCTGGCCAGGGCAAACAGCAACACCGCGAGTTTCGAATAGACGGAGCGCACGCAAACCATCGCAGGTAAATCAGGGTGGGGGAGAGGACAGAAACCCTTGATCTTGAACTCTATCCCGAAGCCGGTCGCGGGTCAACCAATTCTGCCTTAATATGTCTGCCCTAACCAGCGGTCAGCAAAATGGGCGGCCCGGAAGTAACCACCAGAGTATGCTCAAAATGGGCCGAAAGCACGTGATCGCCGGTCCGCACCGTCCAGCCATCTTGGTCCGTAAACACCCGCCCCGAACCGCTGGAGATGATCGGTTCCACCGTAATGACCAGCCCTTCGTTCATAATCTGGCGGGCCTGCGGGTCAGGGTAGTTTGGGACGTGCGGCAACTCTTGGATGGTGCGCATCAACGCCTTCAATCTCGTCACCGGCCAGCTTGTAGGCGCAGTCTGACACGAACGGCAAGAACATCGTCATCGACCAACTCTGAGGGATTGATTTCGGCGGAGGAACGACAAACAACGGCCGGACAAACCAACTCTTCTTCACCTCTTCACCTCCGGTCCGCACCACAATCTGACTGGGACGTTCGGTGTGATTGGGTTGAAGTAGTCGCAAGCGCTCGAAAGACGAACGAAAAAGGGAACTACCGCGAAGGCTGCCCGCAGGCGGCCTTTTGTGCGACTGGCAGGCGCGGAAAGACGCGGTTTCGTATCGGGGCATGCGATGTCATAAGACGCCTGCTGTCAACGGCCCCTTCCGGGGCCGAGGCAGCGAGATATACTGCGTTTACAACTCTTACCCAAGACAGCGACAGTTCGGTTACCGGCTGAGCCGGAACGGATCGCGGTTGCAAACGCTCAAATCGTCAATTAAGCTAGTCCTCATCTTTAAGTGATTTTATGCACTAAGCCGGGATGGCGGAACTGGCAGACGCAGCGGACTCAAAAACCAATTTTGCCGCGTGCAAGGCAGTGCAGGACGGTGCAAGTTATAGCAAAATATGAAGACGCAATACCGCCTGCATTGCCCTGCACAACCCTGCACCGACACTAAAACCGACACTCACGGGAACACATGAACAGCGAACAGGGCGCCAGCCGCCTTCTGGACGGCGTCAGCAAATCTCTCAACATTGAGCCCGACAAGCTGGCACGTGTGGCGGGGCAGTTCATCACGCCGGATGGCGCACAGGTCTATCCCGCTCAGATCAACGGCAGAACGGTGTACGTGACCGTGCCGGAAGACTACAACTCATCTCAAAAATGTCCTGCTGGCGCCGTTGCTGGTGTGAGAGTCATATCCAGTGCCGTCTACAGAGTGGATGCGATCTGCTTCAACAGGTCGCCGGGATGTAGGGACTTGTTCGGAAACGGTTGCAACCTTAAGAACTTCTAACAAAACCTAGTCCAACGGGGCTGGTTCTATGAGTTAGTTCCCCCTCGGTCTCCGACGTGCAACTGGGATTGATACTGTGGACATGCACAGGGAACTGATCATCGGAGTTACTTTGATTAGGGTGAGTAATGAAGAGTGAACCGAGCCTGCCCTCGGACGAAGGCCTCGTTTCAAGTGACCAGGAGACGAAAGGGTGAGGCAGCTAACTCCCTGTCCAATCTGCTCGGAGGAAGTACCAGCAGATTAGGGCACCTGCAAGAGACAACAGTGCCTCGTGGATGTCAGCTCGCTTTTCGTAGCGAACGCGCAAGCGGCGAAACTGACTAAGCCAAGCGAAGGTTCGTTCAACTACCCATCGCCATCGGCCCCGCCCACTGCCATGTTCGGTATTTCGCTTGGCCAGCCAAGGCTTGATCCCGCGAACTCTCAAGCCGCGCCGAATCGCTTCAGCGTCGTAACCGCGGTCGCCAACGACGCAATCCGGCCGATAACGTGGCCGTCCTCGTTCTCCTTGCAAGATCGGGATAGCATCAACAAGTGCGAGGGCATGCTGCGAATCGTTGCGATTGGCTCCGGTGAGGTGAACAGCCAGGGGAATTCCGCGCCCGTCAAATGACGCTTGCTGCCGAGCTTAGCCCGATCGGTCGGATTCGGACCGGTTTGCTGCCCCCAAAAACCGCTCGCACAGAGCAACTGTCCACCACGGCCCGGGACCAATCGATTTGATTGAAGCGACCCAGCCAGTCCAATAGTGCAAAGTGAATCAATTGCCAGATGCCAGACTCTTGCCAATCCCTGAGGCGCCTCCAACAGGTCATGCCCGAACCAGAACCCAACTCCTTCGGTGACATCTCCCACGGAATGCCACTGCGAAGGACAAACAGAATGCCCGTCAGGCAGGCTTGATCGGGAACACGTGGTCGTCCACCCTTCAGCTTGGGTTTCGGTGGCGGTACGAGACGCTCAATCAATTCCCACAAGTCGTCAGGGACCATTACGGCAGGCATTGGAAACGCACCTCCACATGCTGTTATTACTTTCGGCAATAAATATAAAGAGGTCCCCAGACGAACTGTTGGCTGAACAGGCGCGGTCTTGAGTGACGCCCTCACTGATGCAAAGGAGCCAGAGGGAGGCCCGGCGGCGCGCCCCCCTCGGCCCGAAATGACATTCCTCAGGGGCCCACCCTCCGCGCCGACCCGGCGAGCACCGTACCGGTGACGGTCTCTATCATGTGAAACCGGCTTCCATTGGGTGCAATGAAAAGGTCGAAGGTCAAGCCTGACGGGCTAAACGTTAGCGTGCCCGTACAGTCTTGGTTGATCGCATAGCTGCCGGTCCCAGCAGCGTCGTGCTGAACAATGTTGCCGTTCACACTCAACGTCGCCAGGCTAGTCAATGTGCCGTCTCCCTTGAAATTCAAGAATTCGGCTACAGCTTTCGGTACCGGACTTCCGCTCACGATGTTGTACCCTGTTGCGTCGAACACATACATCCCGTTCAGCGTAGCCAATGTGCACGCTGTCGGATCTTTCTGCTGTGCATACCCTTGCTGCACGGTAATGGATCCCAGGGTGACGAAAACGGCGATCACCCAAAAGCCAACACGCTTCTCATTCGATTTCTTTTCTGGTGTCATTTGTTTTTCCTCTCATAGAATGTCACCTGCCACGCGCCAGGTGTCCTGGAAGTCTTCGTTTCCCCCGGAGAGCGCTTCCTGCCCTCTTACCTTCTATTAGCGAAAAGGGCGGGTGATGCGCGTAATCTGCCTTCAGAAATAATTAGCCGGGTTGCCGGTCGCAGCATGGAAAGCGGATTTCCGTTGTGCTAATGTTGCTCCATCGCGGCTCGACTCCCCCTAACTCGCTGGCTTTCAATGACTAAGCCCGTCGAACACGAGATCACGGAATTGCTTCAGGCATGGCGGCAGGGAGACGAGCATGCCTTGGAGAAGTTGACCCCTCAGGTTTACCGCGAGCTTCATCGAGCCGCCAAACGTTGTATGAAAGGCGAGCGAGATGGTCACACGCTGCAAACCACCGCCCTGATTAATGAGCTGTACCTGCGGCTGACAGATCTGAAACGAGTTGACTGGCAGAACCGCGCTCATTTTTTTGCGTTATGTGCCCGGCAGATGCGGCGCATTCTCACCGATCAAGCGCGCGCCCGCCAATCGCACAAGCGCGGCGGCGGGGCACAACCGATCTCGCTGGACGTGGCTCCGGTGGTTTCGGCGCAGTCTCATCCCGAGGTGCTGGCTGTGGATGGCGCACTCAATGCCTTGGGAAAAATCGATCCGCGCAAAAGTCAAGTCGTCGAATTGCGCTTCTTCGGTGGTCTAAACGTTGAAGAGACCGCCGAAGTTCTGAAAGTTTCGCCCGACACCGTAGTGCGCGACTGGAGGCTGGCCAAGGCTTGGCTGCTACGCGAGCTGAGCCAGGAGAGGCTCGATGGATGCTGAGCGGTGGGAGAAAATCGAGCGCGTCTTTCACGCGGCATTGCAAGCCGACCCAAGCCGCCGAGCCACAGTCCTTGAGGATTCGTGTGCAGGTGATGAGTCCCTTCGTCGCCAGGTCGAATCCCTGCTAGCCCACCACGAAAACGCCGGAGCCTTCCTAGAGACACCGGCGTTCGCGACAGCAAAACAAACTTCGGGTTCGGAAAAGCCCTCTTCCACATCCGGAGGAGCCGCACGCTTCACGGCAGGCGCCATAGTCGCCCAATATCGCGTGCTGGGGGAAATCGGCGCTGGCGGCATGGGGATCGTGTACAAGGCCGAGGACACCAAACTCGGCCGTCTAGTCGCGCTGAAGTTCCTGCCAGAGACTCTGGTGACAGATGCCTCGGCGCTGGAGCGGTTCCAACGCGAGGCGCGCGCCGCTTCGGCATTGAATCATCCCAACATCTGCACCATTTACGACATCGCGGAGTACCAAGGCCACCCGTTCATCGCGATGGAATACCTGGACGGACGAACGCTCAGGGAGCACATCCTCGGGCGCACACTGGACGGTGATGAGATCTCCAAGCTGGGGATTCAGATCGCCGAAGCGCTTTCGGCTGCTCACTCGAAAGGAGTGGTTCATCGCGACGTCAAGCCGGGAAATATCGTCGTAACCGGCAGTGGTCCGGTGAAAGTTCTCGACTTCGGACTGGCCAAACTGATTGGCTCGCAGGACGGAAACGCGCCAACAAGAAGCCTCACCGAAAGCCACATGGTTTCCGGCACACTTCCCTACATGTCACCCGAGCAACTACGTGGGCGAGAAGTGGACGCCCGCACTGACATCTATGCGTTAGGTGTGGTCCTGTATGAAATGTCAACCGGCCGGCGTCCATTCACCGCAGAGATATCGCCGCAGCTCATCGACGACATTTTGAATAGTCCGCCTCCGCTTCCACACGACCTCAATTCCAAAATTCCACTTAAGTTGGAAGAGATCATTCTGAAGTCTCTGGAGAAAGATCCGGAAGACCGCTATCAGACCGCCAAGGAGATTGCTGTCGATCTCCGGCGAATGACGGCCCCTTCGTCAGTTTCCCAGCGATTGGTTACGAGTCGACCGAAGCGATTCAGAACGGTCGCTCGGTTCCTTTGGGCAGCAATTCCTATCCTCGCGCTCGCAATTTTGATGATTGGGTGGGTTCTTCTTCGGACTACTTTTGTCAATCCCAGCCGCTCGATCGCCGTGTTGCCTCTGGTCGACGAATCGAAAGATGCGTCAAGCCAGTACATCACCGACGGCATCACAGAGGGCGTGATCGACAAGCTTTCGGAGATTCCTGCGTTAAGAGTCATATCGCGAAACTCAGTTTTCAAATTCAAGGGAAAAGAGGCTGACGCGCAAGCCGTGGGAAGAGACTTGAAAGTACAGGCGGTGTTGACCGGTCGGATTGCTCACCAAGCAGATGGGGTCACGATCAGCGCGGAACTGGTGAATGTCAGTGATGGAAGTCAGATCTGGGGCCGGCAGTTCCGATATCCAATTTCCGACCTCCCGCGAGCGCAGGATCAGCTGGCTTCAGCGATATTGGACAAGCTGAAGCTACGTTTGAACAGCGCCGACGAAACTCGATTAGCCAGATCTGCAACGGACAACTCGGAAGCCTATCAACTTTACCTGCAAGGCCGCTATCACTGGAACCAGAGAACTCTGGCTGGCATTAAGAAGAGCATTGAGTTCTTTCAGCAGGCGACGGAAAAAGACCCGAATTTCGCATTGGCCTACGTCGGCCTTGCCGATGCGTACAGCATGGGCAACAACCTCGGAGTCTTCACCCCCAGGGAAAGCGCACCGGAGGCCAAAGCAGCAGCCACCAAAGCTTTGGTGCTGGATCCTCGGCTCGGTGAAGCTCATGCGATTCTCGGCCAAGTGAAGTCGCACTACGACTTTGATCTTCCAGGCGCGCAAAGAGAGTTTTTGAAGGCAATCGAACTCAATCCCAACTACGCCAACGCCCACCTTTACTATGCGGGCGGCTATCTCACGCCGATGGGTCGGCATGGGGAAGCTATCGCTGAAATGAAGAAAGCGTTGGAACTCGACCCGCTTTCGTCGGCCTTGAACAATTACATGGGAATGACGTATCTGCTCGCTGGGGACTACCAGAAGTCAGTTCAGCAATTCCAACACACGATCGACCTGGATCCGACATTCCCACTTGCGCACTTCTTTTTCGCTTCCTGTCTGACCGAGATCGGCAAGTATGAGCAAGCGATTGAAGAGATGCAGAAAGGCGCATTGCTGAGCGGCGCACGTCCGGAAGAGGCGTCTGCGTGGGCGGCAGAATTTCTTAAAGCATTTCGCACTGGCGGCCCAAACGGCTACTGGCAGAAGAATCTTGAGGTAACACTGAAGGAGCATGAGCAGGGGGGGACGGGAACATTGGACCTGGCGAGCGCCTACGCAAGAGTAGGCGATAAGGAGAAGGCTCTGGAATGGCTTCAGAAGGCGTACGAGGAAAGGGACGGAAACATCACTCTTGTGAAGTCCTATCCGGATTACAAGAGTCTCCGTGGAGACCCCAGATTCTCGGCCTTGTTAAAGCGTATTGGATTGCCCGATTAGCCAGCCAGTTCGACCGGGATCACAGCTTTTTCCAGCGCAGCTGGTGATGCTGGTTTTTGGGCTTTTCTCTCCCGAGGTTGGTGATATGCTTCCAAGCACAGTTTGGGAGTTGCTTCGATGAGGCAGGTCCCTCCATCCCGCGCCGTCGGCGCGCCTCTCCGAATCATGCGTACCGCCGCCAACAAATCTAGGTGTGTCCCGTGCTTGACGTTCTGGGCTGTGTTGTCGCTCTCAATTCTTGCTCGTCCGTTAATTGCCCAGACGACGATAGATACGGGTAGCGTCGTTGGTACCGTGAGCGATCCTACCGGCGCAGTGATCAGTGGGGCGGACGTAACCATCACCAACGTTGCCACAGGTCAGGTGATTGGTCTCACCAGCAATGCTTCCGGAGCGTTCAACTCCGGAGCCCTGGTTCCGGGCAAATACAAAACGCAGGTCTCGGCCAAAGGCTTCAGCACCGTAGCGGTGGCACTGACCGTACTTGTGGGCAACACGGCGACCGTGAATGTAACTTTGCGGGTCGGACCACAAAAGACGGTTATCCAGGTGCAAGACTCTGCCGCGCAGGTGAACAGGGAACAGCCTACCGTGCAAGGTGTCCTGAACGAGCAGCAGATTGAGAATCTGCCCGTAAACGGCCGCAACTTCCTGGATCTGGCACAATTGGAGCCGGGCGTCCAGATCCAAGATGGAGCGAGCTTGGGTTTCGGTTTCAAGGATGGCTATTCCTCCATCTCGTTTGGCGGTCGTTTCGGTCGTACCGAACGAATCGAAGTGGACGGCATCGACGTTTCTGACGAGAGATTCGGATCCTCGACCACAAGCATTGCCGCGAGTGCGATCCAGGAGTTCCAACTCAGCCAATCGAATCCAGATCTTTCGACGGAACTGACCACCTCGGGCGCGGTGAATGTGACCACGCGCTCGGGAACGAATCATCTGCATGGCGAAGGCTTCGGCTTCTTCCGCGATAGCTCTCTGGCGGCCAAGTTGCCGGCGCCACCCGGCCTCGACGAACCCTTTCATCGCTCCCAGTACGGCGCGCGTGTCGGAGGGCCGATCGTCCGAAACAAATTCTTCTACCTTCTCGATGGAGAGCGCACCCTGCAGCATGAGCAGGCGCCGGTGCTGGTGGAGCCTCCGTTTCAGCAGTATTCCGGCAGCTTTAGCGCGCCGTTCCGTGAGACGAACCTGATGGCAAAGGCGGATTATCAGCTCGCGCAATCGGCACACGCGTTTTATCGCCTCAGCTACTTTCAAAACGCATTCACTGGAAACGGAGGCTCGGGTTTCTCGGTGTATGACGGAAAGAACATTACCCGGACACACGTTGCTGGGTTCGATTTCAACACCGGGAGCTTCAGCCACAGCATCAGATTCGGATACTTGAAGACGGAACGGAACCTGGCCGATGGAACCAGAGGCAGCGGCCTGCCACTGGCCAACTACCCGTTGAACATCGCAATGGGCAATACCGGACTGACAACCGGACCGAGCTTCAACGCGGGCTTTGTATGGCGACAGAACAACTACCAGGGCAAGTACGATGGCAGCAAAACCTTCGGCTCGCACATCATCCGCTATGGTTTCAACTTCAACCGTATTGGATCGGCCGGCTTTGTGCCGTTTGGCAGCCTCGCACCGCTGCTGTTCACGAATGTTAGCTTCATCGAGGAAGCCTTCGCACAGACAGGACCCTTTCCCGGCGGCGATACCAACCCGCTGAATTATCCCGTGGAATTCGTTCAGGTAAGCAACGGCCTTGGCTATACGACTCCGCTTCCAGGTCTGGGACTCCCAGCAGGGAATTTTCTTTACCACCGTCTTGCCGCTTACATCGGCGCCAGTTCGAAGTGGAGGAGTAATTTCACGCTGAGCTATGGCGTACGCTATGCAAGAGAACCGGGTCGCAGCGATAGCCAGTTCCCGGCAATTCCCGAGCTCAACACGCTGCTACCAGGGTTAGGCAACCGGGTCCGCCAACCGAATTTAAACTTCGCGCCGCAACTAGGTTTTGCCTGGGATCCGACCGGCAAGGGCAAGACCTCGATACGCGGCGGCGTCGGCCTCTTCTACGAAAACGTGCTTACGTCCGTAGCGCCGACTGATCCCTTGTTCCGCGTGCCAATGGGCAACATCTTTGTCCACACGCCGGTCGCCTGCAACGGAACCGCCACGCCTTTGCCCGTACCCATCCCAGGCGGTGCGCTGCAACCAATGTTCTGCGGCGCACCGAGTGGAAGCCCAGTTGCCATCGGAGTTGTGGGCAGTCAGATTGCTGCATTCCAGAGACTTTATCAGGCGGACTCCCATCTCGATTTCAATGCCCCGAATCCCAACTACCTGGGGTCGTTGGTGAGTCAGGGACTCGGGTTCAATAATGGCGCGCCGCTTGATCCTAACTACCGTACGCCTCGCTCTGTCGAGATGAACATCGGAGTGCAGCGGGCGATTCGTCAAGGTCTGATTTTCAGCGCCGACTTCGTACGCAACCTGCAGACACACTACCTGCTCGCAATCGATGAAAATCACACGGGAGATGTCCGATACTTCAATAAAGCCGCGGCACAGCAGGCGATAGCCGCGACGCTCAACTTTTGCGGCGTTAGCTCCGTCGATCAGGCCATCGTATTGTGTCCAACAAACCCACAGGGGCAAGACCAGACGGGGTACACACCAAGACCAGCGTCCATGGCAGATTTTGCCCTGAACGGCTTGACCTCTTCTGCCGATTTCAACGCAGTCTGCTCGTTCCCGTCCGCTGCTGCGCCGGGCAGCAACTACACTTGTGCATTCCCCGGCGTCAATTCCAGTGCACCGCCGTTGCCCTTCTTTAAACCGATTGGACGTTCCGTTTACAACGGTTTGCAAACCAAGCTCACGCAAAACGTGGATCATCCATTCCGCGGCGTACGAGCGCTGAATTTTCAGGTCTCGTACGCTCTTTCCAGGTTTGAGAATTCCGGTGGTGGCTTTCCGGCCGTCCCGATCAACTCCGATCAGGACTTTGGAGTTGGCGCAATCGACTATGTCCGACCCAACCGCTTCTTCGGACCCTCAGTGTTGGACCGTACCCACCAGCTTTCGTTTGGTGGACTCGCCGACTTGTCGGGAGGATTGCAACTGAGCATCCTGTCGCATTTCTGGAGCTCGCTCTCGACTTCGTTGGTAGTGCCGTCTACGAACCTCGGACCTGGCGAGATCTTCCGCAGTGATTTCACTGGAGACGGTACATTCCCGGATCTCATCCCTGGAACGCGCGTCGGAAGCTTTGATCGCGGCATTAACGCTTCGAACATCAACAAGATACTCATCGACTACAACAATACGACTGCTCTGCATTTGACCCCGGCGGGCCAGGTTCTGCTGCAGAACGGATTGTTCACGTCGGCTCAACTGGGGGTGGGTGACTCGTTGTGCCACAGCAACCCCAACGACTTGCCGGTCAAGTCTCTGTGCGCCATCGCTCCCCCAGTGCCATTGGCCCCAACTGGCCAAGTCAATCTTGGGTGGCTGCGCGCTCTCGACCTGAGAATCTCTTGGTCGCACAAGATACGCGAGTACCTCGCGGTGCAACCGAGCGCCGGATTCTTCAACCTATTCAACTTTGCGAACTTTGACTTGCCTGGCAACGCTCTGAATGGAGTTTTGACTGGAACAGAGGGGCAGATCAACGGCACCACTCGAAGAGGGCACGACGTAAATCGAGTTGGGGTGGGAACCGGGGTCTACTCGCTGGGCGCGCCGCGACAAATCGAGTTCGGGCTGCGTATCACCTTCTAGCGCAAGAGTATACGGGTTGCCTCCGTTTGGATCTGATTGACTCCAACGTGGAGACAGGTTTTGTTAGGCGCTCTAAGGAGTAGGCCGTGTTCTGTAACGTGGGTGTATAGTAGCGTGCTGTGAATCGACGCACGCTGTTGAAAGCTCTCGCAGCTTGTTCGGGAAGCATGTTGCTGGAAGGGTGTGCGGCGAAGCAGGTGCATGCGCCCCTGAACTCGGCACCCGTTAGCCAACTGCATCTGCCAAAGGTGCTGGTGTCAGCAGACCGGGAGATTCGCACGACGGTATGCCTGCGTCCCTTTCGGGCCCCGGGGTTTCGTTTGGCAGCCGAGAAGTTAGATGACAAGCTCTGCGTTCACAATTATGGGCATGGCGGAGCTGGAATAACACTGTCCTGGGGAACGGCGCAATTGGCGACAGAGGAAGTGAGCAAGTCCGGGCAGAAACAAGTTGCAGTTCTGGGCTGTGGAGTGGTCGGCCTGGCGACGGCATGCCTCTTGCAGCAGATAGGAAAAGAAGTAACAATTTACGCTAAAGCTCTTCCGCCGGAGACGACCTCCAATTCAGCCGGCGGGCTCTGGCTGCCTTACTCGGTTCTTGATCCTGATCGGGACACACCGCAGTTTCACCAGCAGTACCTGCAATCGGTTAAATTCTCCTACGCCTACTTCCAGCAGTTTGCCGGTGACGATTACGGTGTCCACTGGATGCCTATGTACGTGATGGCTGATAAACCGTTCAGCGTAACGGAGCTGGGACCATATTCTGAGATTTTCCCTGACCTGCAGGATCTGCCGCCCTCCGAACACCGATTCCCGTATCGCTATGTCCGGCAATTCAGAGCCATGCTGATTGAGCCTCACCCCTACTTGCGGGCGATCCTCCGAGACTTTCGGTTGGCAGGGGGAAGAGTGGTGCTACAGGAGTTTCATGATATTGCCGAGATCACTACATTGCCGGAGCCGGTCGTGGTGAACTGCACGGGCTTGGGCGCCCGGGCCTTGTTCTCAGATGCGGAACTCATACCTATGAAGGGGCAGCTGACATTCCTGTTGCCCCAACCGGAAGTGAACTACATCGCGCTTGCCGGCGACCTCTACATGTTCCCTCGGCGTGACGGCATCGTGCTTGGCGGCACCCATGTGCGGGGCGACTGGAGCCTGGAGCCTGACCTCGTGGCTAAGAGCCGTATCCTGGCAGGACATACAAAAGTGTTCAGCGGACTGTGAGCTGGTAATGCAAGGTGGTCGATACCGTGAAACTGCGCTATCGAGGACTGAAGAAGAACGCCACCCAACTGTTCGCGGTGTGCGCTAGTGAACCTGTATCTGCTGCGGAAAAAACTGTTGCTTCTGGCACCGGCTTAGCCCGGGAGCGAAGGTTGCAGATCACGAGCGAGCCGCTGAAGCGGGTCGGCGGCCGGAAAAACCGAATCCGAACGCTGACACTGGCATCGCTGAACACTTACTACCTCGAAGACACGGGCTTATTCAGAGTTTCCCTAGGTTTCCGACGTGCTTTTCTACGAGGCCCTGCCGAGCATTTTCGATGGCATACGAACCGCGGTTTCGTATTCCCTGGTGCTGGTGGTGGCGGTGGAAATGTTTATCGGCCTGGGGGAACGCGGGTTGGGGCGCGGCATCTATCTTTACCAGTCCAGCTATCGGATCCCGGAAACCTACGGGGCGATTATGATTGCCGGCATGATCGGGATCCTGCTGAACTGGGTGGTGACAAAAGCTCAGAATCGTATGCTGCGCTGGCTGCCGAACGTGCGCGAGGAGGGGTGAGACAAGATCCGGGTCATCCAAGAACACTCAGTCGAGATGTATGTTCCCTTGTTCGATGACCTTCCCCCAGCGCTCATGCTCAGCCTTAATAAAGGTCGCGAACTCTTCTGGCGTGCCCCTCTCGGCGGTGAAGCCAACGTCCTCGGCTTCCTTGCGAACTTCAGGCTTTGCCTGAATCTTTGCCAACGCGGCATTTAGTTTGGCAATGATGTCCTGAGGTGTACCCGCAGGCGCAAACATCCCTTGCCAGCCAGTTATCTCCATTCCTTGCACACCTTCTTCGGCAAACGTGGGCACATTGGGCAACGCGGCAGAGCGACGGCTGCTTGTGACCGCAAGCGCCTTCAACCGGCCTGCCCTTATGTGCTGCACGACGACATTGGGAAAATCGAACATGAGCTGAAACTTTCCCGCGACCAAGTCAGCTGCGATTTGTGAGCCGCCCACATACTCGGTGTGTGGGATGTTGAGACCTGTGATCTGGTTGAACAGAACCAGTGCCAAATGGGCGTTCGTCGCGGTTCCGAAGGATGCCCCGTTCACCTTGCCGGGATTGCTTTTCACATGCGCAATCAGTTCTTGCACGGTATTGAGGGGGAGCGCTGGGTTCACGACCAGTAGTAAAGGCGCAGAATGAAGCATCATAACCGGCGCAAAATCGCGAATGGGATCGTAACCGACCTTCATGACGTGCGGAGCAATGGCGAACCCGTTCACACCATGGATCATCAACGCGTAGCCGTCCGGCGGTTTGTCCTTCATGCGCGCGGCGCCAGTGGTTCCGCTCGCTCCCGGCCAGTTCTCAACTGTCACGGGCTGGTGAAGCAACTCAGCAAGCCTGGGCGCGAGGCGACGGGCTGCGAAGTCCGATGGGTGGCCAAGCGGAAAGGGTACAACCAGCGCGATTGGCCGATTTGGGTACGCCGAAGTGAGCTGTGAATTCATGCGGTCCTCTTGGCAGCTGTTGGTAGTGTAGCCTGGCGTTCGCGATCTTTTACGCGCTGGCGGCGCGCGCGATCTTCTCGGCCAGCTTGCGGTTGAACTTGGCGGCGTCGATGACGAAGCGCTCGTGCGTGCCTTCGGAGATCGTGTCGATGCCGTCGTCGGCCACGACTGAGAAGCTGAGCTTGCGGCCATCGACCTTCTCGAGTTTTACGCGGACAGTCACCGTCATTCCCGGTGGCGTCGCGGCGGAATGAGTGAAGTTGACCAGCGTCCCGACGCTCTGCTCGTTCGGCCAATCGAGATGGGGCATGATGGCCCGCAGGCAGGCCCACTCCAACAGTCCAACCATGTAGCCGGTGGCCAACACCTTGGGCATCAACTGGAATTCCGGAGATTCCGGGTAGAGGTAGGGGACGGTCTTGTTTTCGGGCACGCGAAACTTGAACTCAAAGGTGAGGCCGGGCTGCAACGTATCTTTCATAGCTGGCTCCTGTTAAGAGTGACATGGTAGGCATCGTAGTGGCTTAGTGTAGCCACGCCACAAATCTCGTGAGCCGTTACTGTGTTGCCGGATCAGTCTAGTACCGTGACCGCTTAATGACTACCGTAGCGCCGGCATCTTGCCGGCTGTCCCGAGGGCATCCCGTCCTCGGCACGGCGGGCGAGACGCCCGCCGGACAGCCGCCGAGACGGCGGCGCTACAGTCGGCAGGCACGGAAGAAAGCCGTGGGAAGAGCACAATATCCGGTCACGGCACTAGTGTCCGCTGTAGTAGGCCGGGGTCGAGCTGTCGCCTTCCCATTCCGAGAGGCTGGCCCGCATTTCGCTGAGCAAACGAAAGTCGTCGTCGAACTCAGCCGCCACGACGCGCTGGTCCTGGCCATCGACATAGCGGAGCACGTAACGTCCTTCTGCCAAGGCAAGCGCATCGATGGGCTTGCTGTCGTCGAACTCGGCGCCAATTTGTGAGAGCAACTGCGCGAGGGAATACGTCATTCCTCGGATCGCAAGGCACTGCGCGCCGCTGCCCAGCGGCCCAAAGCGGCGCTCGATCGCGTCCCGGTCTCGCGGCGTATTCATCTCGACCTGGTCAGTGCGGAAGGTCCAGAACTGGTTTCATAGATGTTTTTGCGGGCC
>Ga0207646_10005004_pt1 | contig 14131 bp, 13 predicted proteins | sample KBSK5502metaG_FD_184343 | JGI IMG/M metagenome (GOLD analysis project Ga0207646, IMG submission 184343) | Corn, switchgrass and miscanthus rhizosphere microbial communities from Kellogg Biological Station, Michigan, USA - KBS K5-50-2 metaG... | ecosystem: Host-associated > Plants > Roots >... | reverse complement strand
CACCGGCAAGACGCACGCCAGCAACCTCGGCATGCGGGCGCTGTACCGGAAGTTCGGCTTCGAGGCGGCGCACATCACGATGGAGTGGCGGGCCCCGGCACCGGGCGGCGAGCGATGAGCTTGGTCAAGTGCGTGGTCTGGGACATCGACAACACCCTGCTCGACGGGGTGTACCTGGAGTCGGCGGACGCGCCGCCGGGCGCAGATCCGGCCATCGCCGCGGCGCTCGCCGAGTTCGGTGCTCGCGGAATACTCCACGCGATCGCCAGCAAGAACCCGCAGGAGGCGGCGGCGCACGCCGCTCGGGTGACCGGCCTGCAGTTCGCTGCGGTGGAGTGCGGCTGGGGCCGCAAGTCCGAGGCGGTGGCCAGGATCGCCGCGGACCTGGGCCTCGGCACCGACGCGCTGGCCTTCGTGGACGACGACCCTTATGAGCGGGCCGAGGTCAGCGCGGCGATCCCCGAGGTCCTGGTGCTCGCGCCGGAGGAGGTCAGCGAGGCCGCCGGCTGGCCCGAGTTCGGCGTCACAGCGGCGACCGACGAGGCGCGCCGGCGCGGGGAGATGTACGCGGCGCGGCGCCGCCGCCAGGACGCGGAACGCGCCTTCGGTGGCAGCCGCGAGGGGTTCCTGAGGTCGGTCGGCACGCGGGTCGCCATCGCCGCGGCCGGCCCCGCGGACGTGCCGCGCCTTCATGAGCTCGCCACCCGCACCCGCCAGTTCAACTCGGCCGGGCGGTCGGTGGCCGAGGCGGAGTTCGCCTCGATGATCGCCTCGGGCCAGGCCGGCGTGGTCACGGTCCGGCTGGCGGACGCGTTCGGTGACGACGGCATCGTGGGGGGGTGCGTGACCGGACACGACGCCGGTGGGTCCTGGACGGTGCGCCTGCTCATGATGTCGTGCCGGGCCATGGGCCGCGGCGTCATCGGCGCGCTGCTGGCGTGGCTGACCAGGGCGGCGGCCCGGGAAGGGGCCCGCGAGGTCGCCGTGCCCTGCGTGCTGAACGAGCGGAACGTGCCGCTGCGCCTCGCGCTGGCCGCCGCTGGCTACCGGGCGGCCGGTGCCGGGCCCGGGGCCGAGGCCGGGTTCGCGGGCGGCCCGCGAGCGGGGACCGGGGAGGCGGTCACCGTGTTCCGCAGGACCGTGGGTGCCTCGCTGCCGGGGCTTCCCTCCTGGGTGACCGCGCCGGGCGAGCCGGGCCCGCAGACCCCGGCAGCCGTGATCGCGGAGGAGGTACGTGACCTGCTGGCCGACCTCACCGGCCGGGCCGAGCTGGCGGGCATCCCGGCGGACGCGCCGCTGTTCGGCGACGTGGTGGCCCTCGATTCGCTCACCGGCACGCTGCTGCTGCGCGAGGTCCACCGCCGCTTCGGCGTTGACGTGGGCGCCGACGACCTGAACCTGGACGCGCTGGCCACGCTGGGCACGCTCGCGGCGTTCATCGCCGGGCGGGTGGCCTGATGGAGGCGACTTCGGGGGGACGGACCCTGGGCGGCGCGTCGCGGCCGCCGGTGGCGGCGGAGCGGGCGGCGGAGGTGTGGTGGTTCGACGTCAGAGAGGTCACCATCGCAGCCGAAGACCTGGCCGATCTGGACGTGCGGGAGACCGCGCGGGCGACCGCCTTCGTATTCCCCGCTGACCGGCACAGGTACCAGGTCGCGCACGTGATGCTGCGCCGGGTGCTGGCCGGCCACGTGGGCGCCGAGCCAGGCAGCCTGGCGTTCGCCCGCGAGCCGTGCCCTACCTGCGGGGGCCCGGCCGGGAGGCCGGTGCTGGCTGGCCCGCCGGCGGACGGCCTCTCGTTCTCCCTCGCGCACTCGGGCGACGCCGTCGCCATCGCCGTGGCGGGCCAGCCGGTGGGCGTCGACGTCGAGCGGGACCCGGCCGGGTGCGTTTGCTCGCTGGCTACCGCCATGCACCCCAGCGATGCCGCGCTCGTGGCGGCACTGCCGGAGCCGGCCCGCCATGCCGCGGTCATCCGCTGGTGGGTGCGGGCCGAGGCGGTGCTCAAATGCGCTGGGACCGGCATCGGGCACGGCATGGACGCCTTTCCGGTGCTGGGCGGCCCCGCCCGCACCGAGATCTCGCCCGGTTCCGGGCTGGCCTGGGAGCCCAGGGCCGCCGGCTGGGCCAGCGCGGCCGGGCGGGTGTTCGCGCCGCTCTCCGCGCCCAAGGGCTATCAGGCGGCCATCGCCCTGCCGGGACTCCGGCTGATCCGTTACCGCTGGGGGTCGGCGCGCGCTCCCGCGCCGCCGCCACACCCGCACACCCGCCGGTAGTCTCGCAACTAGAGTCCCGGAGGTGAGCGATGACGGCGGTCTACGCGGTGGATGCGTGCCGGACGCCGGTGGGGAAGGTCAAGGGCGCGCTCTCCTCGGTCCGCCCCGACCACTTGGCCGCGGACGTGATCGCGGCGCTCCTCGCGCGCAACCCCTGGCTGGACCCGGCGCGAATCGACGACGTGTACTGGGGTGCCGCGAACCAGGCCGGCGAGGACAACAGGAACGCCGCCCGGATGGCGGTTCTCCTGGCCGGCCTGCCGGTGGAGATCCCTGGTGTCACGGTGAACCGGCTGTGCGGGTCGGGGCTTGAGGCCATCGCCAGCGCCGCCCGGGCCATCGCCACGGGCGAGGCTGACGTGTGCCTGGCTGGCGGGGCGGAGTCGATGACCCGCGCGCCGTTCGTGCTGCCCCGGGCGGAGAGCCCGTTTCCCCGCGACGCCGGGGTCGTCGACACCAGGCTCGGCTGGCGGCTGGTAAGCCCGCGGATGGCCGAGATGTACCCGCCGGTCACTCTGGGCGAGACGGCGGAGAACGTGGCGGAGCGCTACCAGGTGAGCCGGGAGCGCCAAGACGAGTTCGCGCTGCGCAGCCACCAGCGGGCCGCCCGCGCCAGGGACGAGGGCCGGTTCGCCGGTGAGATCGTCCCGGTGTCCACCCCCGCCGGGCAGGTCACCGCCGATGAGGGCATCCGGGACGACCTCACGCTCGCCGAACTGGCCGGCAAGCGGCCCGCGTTCCGGCGCCACGGCACGGTCACGGGAGGCAACTCCTCCCCGCTCAACGACGGGGCGGCGGTGGTCCTGCTGGCGTCGGAGCGGATGCTGGCCGGCGGGGGCCGGCCGCTGGCGCGGTACGTGAGCACGGCAGCGGCCGGCGTGCACCCCGACTACATGGGCATCGGCCCGGTGCCCGCGATGGGGAAGGTCCTGGACCGGACCGGCTGGCAGCTTGCGGGCCTGGACCTGATCGAGGTCAACGAGGCGTTCGCGGCCCAGGCCGTTGCGGTGGCCGACGAGCTCAAGCTCGACCCCGACCGGCTCAACGTGAACGGCGGGGCGATCGCCATCGGCCACCCGCTGGGCTGTTCCGGCGCCCGGATCACCGCGACCTTGCTGCACGAGTTGCGCCGCCGCGGCGCCAGCCGGGGTGCGGCCACCATGTGCATCGGCGTGGGCCAGGGCATCGCGACCCTCTGGGAAGCCCCGGGCGGCTGATGACAACCCACGGTGACACGACGGCCGGCGGCACGGTGCAGGCCGACCCCCAGGCGCGCGTCCTCACGGTGCCGAACGCCATCAGCGTGGCGAGGCTGGCAGGCGTCCCGGTCTTCCTGTGGCTCGTGCTCGGCCCCAGGGCCGACTGGTGGGCGGTCGGCCTGCTTGTCGCCGCCGGGCTCTCCGACTGGCTCGACGGCAAGCTCGCCCGGGCGTGGAACCAGCAGAGCCGCCTGGGCCAGGTACTCGACCCGGCCGCGGACCGGCTGTACATCGCGGCCACGCTGGCCGGCCTGGCGCTGCGCGGGATCATCCCTTGGTGGCTGGTGGCAGTGCTGGCCTCCAGGGAACTCGTCCTTGGCGTGGCCCTGCTCGTCCTGCGCCGGCACGACTACGGCCCGCTCCAGGTCAGCCTCGTGGGAAAGGCAGCGACGCTGTGCCTGCTCTACGCGTTCCCGCTGCTGTTCCTGGGTACCCACGCGGGTCCTGCGGCGCTGCTCGCCCGGGTCACAGGTTGGGCCTTCGCGATCTGGGGAAGTGCCCTCTACTGGTGGGCGGCCGCGCTCTACCTGGTACAAACGGGGCGTATCGTCGCCGCCGCGAGTCGGCGGAACGCCGCTGACCAGCGGGAGGAGGCGTTGGCCCGGCAGTGGCCGCCCAGCGATGATGAGCGATAGTGGGCGGGACCGGAGGGAGACGGGTCTCAGGTGAAGGCACTGGTGATGGCGGGGGGCGAAGGAACGCGATTGCGCCCAATGACCGCCAATCAGCCAAAGCCGCTGCTCCCCGTGGCGAACAAACCGATCATGGAGCACGTGCTGCGGCTGCTCAAGCGGCACGGGTTCGCCGAGACTGTGGTCACCGTCCAGTTCTTCGCCCCGCTGGTGCGCAACTACTTCGGTGACGGCGAAGACGTCGGGATGAGCCTGCAGTACGCCACCGAGGAAATGCCCCTGGGCACGGCGGGGAGCGTCAAGAACGCCGAGGACGCCCTGCGGTCCGGGCCGTTCCTGGTGATCTCGGGGGACGCGCTGACCGACATCGACCTGTCCGCCATGGTGGCCTTCCACAAGAAGCAGGGCGCGCTGGTGACCGTCGGCCTCGCCCGGGTGCCGAACCCGCTCGAGTTCGGGATCGTCATCGCCGACGACGAGGGCCGCATCCAACGGTTCCTGGAGAAGCCCACGTGGGGCCAGGTGTTCTCGGACACCGTCAACACCGGCATCTACGTGATGGAACCCGAGGTGCTCGCCGAGGTGCCGGAGGGTGAGCAGGTCGACTGGTCGGGCGACGTGTTCCCGCGGCTGCTCGCGGCGGACGCCCCGCTGTACGGCTGGGTCACCGAGGGCTACTGGCAGGACGTCGGCTCGCACGAGAGCTACTTCAGGGCGCAGGCGGATGTGCTGTCGGGCCAGGTGGAGGCCGAGATCGACGGCTTTGAGGTGTCCCCGGGGGTCTGGGTGTCCGAGGGCGCGGAGGTGGACCCCGAGGCGGTGCTGAAGGGGCCGCTGTGCATCGGCGAGTACGCCAAGATCGAGGCTGGGGCGGAGCTTCGCGAGTTCACCGTGGTCGGCAGCAACGTGGTGGTGAAGGAGGGCGCCTTCCTGCACCGCGCGGTTGTGCACAACAACGTGTTCATCGGGCCGGGTGCCACCCTCCGCGGCTGCGTGATCTGCAAGAAGACCGACGTCATGGCCTCCGCCCGGATCGAGGAAGGCGCGATCGTCGGGGATGAGTGCCTGATCGAGCCGGAGGCGTACCTGTCGGCCGGGGTGAAGGTGTACCCGTTCAAGACCATCGAGGCGGGCGCGGTGGTGAACACCAGCGTGATCTGGGAATCGTCGGCCCAGCGCACCCTGTTCGGCCCGCGCGGGGTGTCTGGCCTGGTCAACGTCGAGATCACCCCGGAACTGTGCGTGCGCCTGGCCAGCGCCTACGCCAGCACGCTGCGGAAGGGCGCGGTCGTCACGACCGCGCGCGACGTGTCTAGGGCGGCGCGCGCGCTGAAGCGGGCCATCCACGGCGCGCTCAACGCCAGCGCGATCAATGTGGTGGATCTCGAGGCCCAGCCGCTCCCGGTGGCGCGGTTCCACACGGCGCGCAGCGACGCCAGCGGCGGCATCGCGCTGCGCACCACCCCGGGCCAGCCGGAGTCGATCGACATCATCTTCCTCGACGAGCGGGGCTCCGACCTGTCCCAGGCGGCCTGCCGCCAGCTGGAACGCGTGTTCTCCCGGCAGGAATACCGCCGCGCCTTCCCCGGCGAGATCGCCGAACTGGTCTACCCGCCCCGGAAGGTCGAGTCCTACGTGGCTGAGCTGCTCCGGGCCACGGACATGTCCGGCGTGCGCGAGGCCGGGCTCAAGGTCGTCCTCGACTGCGCCGGCGGCACCGCAGCCCTTGTTCTGCCCGCGCTCCTTGGCCGGATCGGCGTGGAGGTCCTCACGCTCAACAACCGCCTCGACGAGGAGTCGCCGACCCAGACGCTGGCCCAGCTGCGGGCGGGCATGCAGCGGCTGGCGGAGCAGGTGGCCTCCTCTCGCGCCGCGTTCGGCGTTCGGTTCGACCAGGTCGGCGAGCGGATCCAGCTCGTCGACGACCGGGGTGCCATGGTGAGCGAGGACCGGGCACTTCTTGTCGTACTCGACCTCGTCGCTGCCGACAGGAGGGAAGGCCGGGTGGCCCTCCCCGTCACCACCACCAGGGTGGCCGAGCAGGTGTGCCGGTTCCACGGTGTCCAGGTCAGCTGGACGCCGACCTCGCTGCGCGGGCTGACCGAGGCGACCGCCGCCGACGACGTCATCTTGGGTGCGGACGGGCGCGGAGGGTTCGTGGTGCCGGAGTTCAGCCGGACCCTCGATGGCATCGCCGCCTTCGTCAGGCTGCTCGGGCTGGTCGCCCGCACCCGCCTCACGCTCAGCCAGATCGATGCGCGCATTCCCCGGGCGCACCTGCTCAAGCGGTCCATGCCGACGCCCTGGGTGGCGAAGGGCAGCGTGATGCGGACTGTGGTGGAGGCCGCGGCCGGCCGGGAGGTCGACACGACCGACGGGGTCCGGGTGGTCGAGCCCGACGGCGGCTGGGTCCTCGTGCTGCCCGATCCGGCGGAGGCGGTCACGCACCTTTGGGCCGAAGGCGCCGATGCCGACTCCGCGCAGGCGCTGCTCGATCACTGGGCGGGCGTCGCCGAGCGCGCGGGCTCCTAACCTGTCCGACTGGCCGGGACGGATCTGCGCCGCCGTGAGACAATCGCACCTTGCCCGACGGTGCGCCCGGGTGATCCCCGGCCGTGCCGGGAATGACCTCGGAGGTGGCCAATGTGGCGGAGACGCGGCTGGTGGCGGCGCCTCACCCGCAGTGGCAAGAACGCGTGGCGCATGGACCAAGCGCCGGTCCCGCAGGTAGCGTGGGCCCCTGTACCGGAGTTGACGCCACGAGCCGCATCGGCGGATCTGGTACCCGCCCCGAGCCCTTGGCCCACGGAGGAGAGGCTGGACCAAGCGATGCCGAGCGTTTACTGCGCCCGCTGCGGGCGAGCCAGCCCCGAGGGCGCACGTTTCTGTTCGCATTGCGGTGCGCCGCTCCTGCGTGGCGGGGGGGAACGGCCGGGGGAGAGCACCTCGACGATCTCCCTGGGTGGCGCCGACCTGGCGGATGCCGACTACGAAGAGCCCCTGGGCGAGGCGGCCGCCACCGAGGCCCTTCCCGCTGGCACCGCTCTGCTCCTGGTCAAGCGCGGCCCGAACGCGGGCAGCAGATTCCTGCTCGACAGCGACCTGACTACGGTCGGGCGCCACCCGGGAAGCGACATCTTCCTGGATGACGTGACCGTGTCGCGGCGCCACGCGGAGTTCTACCGGCACTCGGCCGGGTTCACGGTCCGCGACGTGGGCAGCCTCAACGGCACCTACGTGAACCGGGAGCGGATCGAGGAAACAGATCTCAGCGACGGGGACGAGGTCCAGGTGGGCAAGTTCCGGCTGACTTTCCTCGGTGCCCGGCGGTCGCAGGCAGAGCGTGGCGGGGGCGCACAGGTCGGGGCATGAGTGCTGAGCCAGCCCGGGCGTACCTCGGCATCGGCGAGGTAATAGCCCACCTCCGCGGCGAGTTCCCGGATGTCAGCGTCTCCAAGATCCGCTTCCTGGAGGCCGAGGGCCTGATCCAGCCCGCCCGCTCGCCGTCGGGGTACCGGAAGTTCGGCGCCGCCGACGTAGACCGGCTCAGGTACATCCTGACCGCCCAGCGGGATCGGTACCTGCCGCTGCGGGTGATCAAGGACCAGCTTGACGGCGACCAGCCCCCGCCCGCGCCGCTGTCGCGGCGGGAACTGCTGGACGCGGGGGGCATCGACGAGGCCACGCTGACGGAACTCGAGGATTTCGGCCTTGTCTGCCGGTCCGGGCGGCAGTACGCGCCGGAAGCGCTGGAGGCCGTCCGGGCGATCGCCGCGCTCGGCCGGTACGGCGTGCAGGCCCGGCACCTGCGGGTCCTCCGCGCCTCGGCGGAACGCGAAACCGCGCTGATCGAGCAGGTCGTGGCTCCCATCCTGCGCCAGCGCAGCCCAGGGGCGCGAGACCGGGCCAGCCAGGCGGCCCAGGAGATCGCCGCTCTCGTGCTCGCCGTCCACGCGGCACTGGTCGAAATGACGCTCGCCGACGCAGGATTCTCAGCCGCCCGGCCCTGCGGGCCGGGCGGCTGAGCACAGGGCGCAGGAGTGCTTCCTGCCCGGGCGGGTGTACGTTGACAGGGAATCCCTTCAGCAAGGTTCAGGACGCGACAGCGCCTGACTCGGGTGAGGACGGAGCCGCCGTGAGGAAGATGGAGGTCGTCGGCGTCCGGGTCGAGATGCCCACGAACCAGCCCATCGTCCTGCTCAAGGAGACGGAGGGGGACAGGTACCTGCCGATCTGGATCGGCCCGGTAGAAGCCACCGCGATCGCCTTCGCCCAGCAGGGGATGGTGCCGGCCCGGCCGCTCACCCATGACCTCTTCCGCGACGTGCTCGAAGCCCTGGGCGTTCAGCTGACCACGGTCAACATCACCGCGCTGCGGGACGGCATCTTCTTCGCGGACCTCATCTTCTCCAACGGCAAAGAGGTGAGCGCCCGGCCGTCGGACTCGATCGCGCTCGCGCTCCGGACCGGGGCGGCGATCTTCGCGGCCGAGGAGATCCTGGACGAGGCCGGGGTCGCCATCCCGGACGAGCAGGAGGATGAGGTCGAGAAGTTCCGCGAGTTCCTCGACACGATCACCCCGGAGGATTTCGGCCGGGCGACGTGACGAAGTCACGGTGCGCGGCCGAGACCGGGGGGTTCCAGGGGGGTCGTCCCCCCGGGCTGGCAGAGCGGCCGGGCGACGTGACGAAGTCACGGTGCGCGGCCGAGACCGGGGGGTTCCAGGGGGGTCGTCCCCCCGGGCTGGCAGAGCGGCCGGGCGACGTGACGCAGAGCGGTAGGACCGCGTGATTTTCGTCACCAGATGGGGCTTTCCGTGGCTTGACGGCGACGCGCCGCCTGGGGTCGTTGACGTGCTCACTCCGTGGGCCTAGCGTGCGAAACGAGTGCCCAGGGTGATGGGTTCCCGGGTCGGAGGCAAGTGTGGCGGTAACCAGGAGCAACGACGGCGAGTCGCGGGCGCGAGGCGCCGCGATCTCACGCGCCGGGGAACAGGGCCTGCTGTTCGGCGACGAGGCCCTCGCCGTCCATTCCGACGACGTCGGGTACCGCGGTCCCACCGCTTGTGCGGCCGCGGGGATCACCTACCGCCAGCTCGACTACTGGGCCAGGACCGCGCTGGTGGAACCGAGCGTCCGGGCGGCCCACGGGTCCGGCTCGCAGCGCCTCTACAGCTTCCGCGACATCTGCGTGCTCAAGGTCGTCAAACGGCTCCTTGACACCGGCATCTCGCTGCAGCAGATCCGCACGGCCGTGCTCGCCCTGCGCGACCGGGGCGCCGACGACCTCGCCCGCCTCACCCTGATGAGCGACGGGGTCAGCGTCTACGAGTGCACCTCCACCGATGAGGTGGTGGACCTCCTGGCGGGCGGCCAGGGTGTGTTTGGCATCGCGCTCGGCCGCATCTGGCGGGAGGTCGACGGCACGCTCGCCGAGCTTCCGGCGGAACGGGCGCTGAAGCCGGACGGCCTGGACGGGCAGTCCACCAGCGGGGACGAGCTCGCCGCCCGGCGCGCCAAGCGAAGCGGCGGTTAGCGGAGAACTCTGCTCGCCGCCGTTCGGCGGCTCGCCGAGGCCAACCGCCGCAGTGCTAGTCGGGGGGACGACCCCCCGGAACCCCCCGCTGCGGCTTTGCCGCGACTGCGGTGCGGGCCTGTGGTTGAGTACCACGCATGAACTTCACGGCGTTCCGGAGCCTGTCCCGGGCACTGCTGCGCGGCTACGTCAGGGACCGGACGGCGCTGGTGTTCTCGCTGCTGCTGCCGGTGCTGTTCCTGGCCTTGTTCGGGTCGCTGTACCGGAGCACGACCCCCCAAGCTGAGCGTGGTGGAGTTCGGCCAGGTCAGCCTCCTGGCCAGGGCTGGGCCGGGGCTGAGCAAGGTGCTCACCGTGAGCCACGTCAGCAGCTGGGAGACGGGCCTGCGACGCGTCCTACGCGATACCGCTGCGCTATCTGGTCACCGGGATGCAGGACGTGATGGCGCGCGGCGAGGGACCGGCGGCGGCGCTGCCCGCGATCGCCATCCTGCTCGGCCTGACCGCCGCGGCGACCCTGGTCTCCGTGCGGGTGTTCCGCTGGGACGAGGTCTGACACTTGCCTGCTCGTTTTGCGGCGCGGTGCCATGTTGACGGGTCAACTGCGGGTAGGCTCGCAGGTGCTGACAAAACCGTCCGGGAGAGATCCCGGGTCACACTCCCCGGGACGCCGAAGGGGCAACCTCCCCGGAACCTCTCAGGCATCAGGGACCGGACGGGACAGGCGGCTCTGGAGTCCAGGCTCACGACCGCGGGCGTGACGACAGAGGGGGAGACCGCACCAGATGGTCCCCTCTGGAGGCTCCCATGAACTTTGCATCACGCCACATCGGGCCGGCTGCCGCCGACGTTGACCGCATGCTCGCCACGCTCGGCTACGCCTCGCTGGATGAGCTGACCACCGCGGCCCTGCCCGCCGGGCTCACCGCCAGCGGCGGCCTCTCCGGCCTGCCGTCCCCCGCGAGCGAGGACGAGGCGCTCAGCATCCTCCACCGCCTCGCGGAGGCCAACGAGGTGCTGACCCCCATGATCGGCCTCGGCTACTACGGCACTTTCACCCCGGCCGTGATCCGCCGCAACGTGCTGGAGAACCCCGCCTGGTACACGGCGTACACGCCGTACCAGCCCGAGATCTCCCAGGGGCGGCTGGAGGCCCTGCTGAACTTCCAGACCATGGTCGAGGACCTGACCGGGCTGGCAGTGGCCGGGGCCTCCCTGCTCGACGAGGCCACCGCGGCGGCCGAGGCGATGACCCTCGCCCGGCGGGCGGCGCGCGCGGGCAGCGTGTTCCTCGCCGACGCCCGCTGCCTGCCGCAGACCCTGGCGGTGCTGGCCACCAGGGCCAAGCCGCTTGGCATCGAGCTGGTCGTGGCGCCGGTGACCGAGCAGGAGATCGCCGCACAGCCCGCCGGGGAGCTGTTCGGGGTGCTGCTGCCATACCCGGACGCCACCGGGGAGGTCCGCGACCTGCGGCCGGTCATCGCCGTCGCCAAGCAGGCGGGCGCGCTCACCGCAGTCTCCGCGGACCTGCTGGCCCTGACGCTGCTGGTGCCGCCGGGCGAGCTCGGCGCCGACATCGCGGTGGGCACCACCCAGCGGTTCGGCGTCCCGATGGGATACGGCGGCCCGCACGCCGCCTACATCGCGGTCCGGGACGGCCTCCAGCGCCAGCTGCCAGGACGGCTCGTGGGCGTGTCGGTGGACGCCGCCGGGCACCCCGCCTACCGGCTCGCGCTGCAGGCCAGGGAGCAGCACATCCGCCGGGAGAAGGCGACAAGCAACATCTGCACCGCTCAGGTGCTGCTCGCCGTCATCGCCGGGATGTACGCCATCTACCACGGACCGGACGGGCTGGCGGCCATCGCCAGGCGCGTGCACCGCAAGGCCGCCGCGCTCGCCGCCACGCTCCGCGCCGCTGGCTGCGTCACCGAGCACGCCGCGTTCTTCGACACGGTCGCCGTCCACGGGATTCCCGGCGGGGCGGCGGCGGGCGCGCGGCGGGCCCGTCAGGCCGGGTACAACCTCTACCTGGCCGGCCCGGAGACCGTGCAGGCCGCCTGCGACGAGACCACCACCGACGAGCACCTGCGGGACGTGGTCGCGGCGCTGGCCGGTGTGGACCGGGCCCGCGTCGAGCTCGCGGAACCGGGCAGCGCGCTCCCCGCGGCGCTCGCGCGCACCTCGGCCTTCCTCAGCCATCCCGTGTTCCACGAGCACCGGAGCGAGACCGCGATGCTGCGCTACCTGCGCCGGCTCGCCGACTTCGACATCGCGCTCGACCGGTCGATGATCCCGCTGGGCTCGTGCACGATGAAGCTCAACGCGGCGGCGGAGATGGAGCCGATCACCTGGCCGCAGTTCGCGAACCTGCACCCGTTCACCCCGCTGGAGCAGGTACCGGGCTACGCCAGACTGATCATCGACCTGCAGGCCTGGCTGGCCGAGATCACCGGGTACGCGGCGGTCTCGCTACAGCCGAACGCCGGGTCCCAGGGCGAGCTGGCCGGGTTGCTCGCCATCCGCGGCTACCACGCCTCCCGCGATGAGCAGGAACGGGACGTCTGCCTGATCCCGGAGTCGGCCCACGGGACCAACGCGGCCAGCGCCGTTCTCGCCGGGCTGCGGGTCATGGTGGTGAAGTGCGGCGACGACGGCGCCATCGACGTCGCCGACCTGCGCGAGAAGCTGGCCGCGCAGGCCGGCCGGGTGGCCGCCATCATGATCACCTACCCTTCCACGCACGGGGTCTTCGAGGAAACCGTCGCCCAGGTCTGCGACCTCGTGCACGAGGCGGGCGGCCAGGTCTATGTGGACGGCGCCAACCTCAACGCGCTGGTCGGGCTGGCCAGGCCCGGGCGTTTCGGCGCCGACGTCTCCCACCTCAACCTGCACAAGACGTTCTGCATCCCGCATGGCGGCGGGGGGCCGGGTGTGGGCCCGGTCGCGGTCGGCGCCCACCTGGCCCCGTTCCTGCCGAGCGGCGCGTTCCCCGGCGGGCCCCGGCAGGACCCCAATGGAACCGGCCCGGTGGCCGCGGCCCCGTACGGGTCCGCCGGGATCCTCCCGATCTCCTGGGCCTACATCGCGATGATGGGCGCGGACGGCCTGCGCCGCGCGACCCAGGTGGCCATCCTCGCAGCCAACTACGTCGCCAGGCGGCTCGCTACGCACTACCCGGTGCTCTACACCGGCCAGGGCGGCCTGGTCGCCCACGAGTGCATCATCGACCTGAGGCCCATCACCAAGGAGACGGGGATCACCGTCGATGACGTGGCCAAGCGCCTCATCGACTACGGCTTCCACGCGCCCACGATGTCCTTCCCCGTGGCCGGGACGCTGATGATCGAGCCGACCGAGAGTGAGGACCTGGCAGAGCTGGACCGGTTCTGCACGGCGATGATCTCGATCAGGCACGAGATCTCCCGGGTCGCCGCCGGCGACTACGACCCCGGGGACAACCCGCTCTCCAACGCGCCGCACACGGCGCGGATGCTGCTGGCCGCCGACTGGAAGCACCACTACACGCGGGAGGAGGCGGCCTACCCGCTGACCGGGGACTACCGGGCCAAGTACTGGCCCCCGGTGCGCCGCATCGACCAGGCCTACGGCGACCGCAACCTGGTCTGCGCCTGTCCCCCACCCGAAGCCTTCCAGGAGTGAACCGGCCCGGACCGGGCGGGCGGTCGGGCGCCGCGAGTGAAGATCCTTCTAGAATTATGGCTCATGATATAGAATGGTTCCATGGCGCTGAGCATCAAGACCGAAGAGGCCGACCGGCTCGCCCGTGAGCTGGCTGAGGCCACGCACGAGACGCTGACCGAGGCGGTCACGGTCGCCCTGCGGGAGCGGCTGGAACGGGTCCGGGGCAGGCAGCGCGCCGACATCGTCTCTCGTCTGGACAGGCTGACGGCCGAATACAGCGCCCTTCCGGTACACGACGCCCGCAGCGCCGACGAGATCATCGGCTATGACGCGACCGGTCTCCCAACGTGAGCACGGTCGTCGTAGACACCTCGGCCATAGTGGCCGTTCTCGCCCGCGAGCCGGGGCACGACTGGCTGGCCGCACAGCTTGCCCGGGCGAGCGACCGGCTCATGACCGCGCCGACGGCATTGGAGCTGGGCATCGTCCTGGAGGCCCGGTCACCGGCAGCCACAGGAATCCTGCGCCGGACGTTGCGCGACGCCCAGATCGCCGTGATCCCCTTCGACGACAACCTGGCGGACCGCGCGCTCGACGCGTGGCGCCGCTACGGGAAGGGCCGCCACCCCGCCGCGCTCAACTTCGGCGATTGCTGCAGCTACGCCCTGGCCGAGGCAACGGGGTGTCCCTTGCTGTGCGTCGGCGATGACTTCAGCCTGACCGATCTGACCGTGTGGACACCGCCCCGAAGCTAAGGCTGCTTGTCCCGCCCCCGCGCTCAGCCCCC
>Ga0207646_10005003_pt1 | contig 14131 bp, 10 predicted proteins | sample KBSK5502metaG_FD_184343 | JGI IMG/M metagenome (GOLD analysis project Ga0207646, IMG submission 184343) | Corn, switchgrass and miscanthus rhizosphere microbial communities from Kellogg Biological Station, Michigan, USA - KBS K5-50-2 metaG... | ecosystem: Host-associated > Plants > Roots >... | reverse complement strand
GACCTGCCGACAATCGCCGGAGCGTGGACGGGGCGAGACCTTGGGGATCAGCGCGCGGCCGGCATCGAGGTCGATGCTCGACATATCGCCTGGTGGCGCCACCGCATCGCCAGCCTCGCGGGTCTGCCGCCGACCGCTCGGATCGAGGATGTGATTCTCGCTGCCTACCGTACCCTCGCCGCGTCCCCCGCCTGCCTGGTAAGCGCGACGCTCGAGGACGCGCTGAGGGTCACCGAACGCCCGAACATTCCCGGGACCGGACCCGAACAGCGCGCCAACTGGTCGCTCGCACTGCCGGCTCCCCTCGAGCGGCTGACCCGCGACCCCTTCGTGTCGAATCTCGCGAAGGCGATGCGATTGGGACGGGCAGCCGCGGCACCGCGGGTCGCCCCATCGCTCAACCCTCGGCGCGGAGCACCAGCGTCCCGAGCGGCGGAAGCGCCAGCACCGCGGAGGCCGGCTGCCCGTGGTGTGGCACGCGCTCGGCAGTGACGCCACCCAGGTTTCCGACGTTCGAGCCGCCGTAGTGCGACGAATCTGAGTTCAGGACCTCGCCCCAGTTGCCGGCCCGAGGAAGCCCGAGCCGGTAGGTGAGGCGGGGCACGGGCGTGAGGTTCTGGACGACGGCAATCACCTCGTCGCCGCCCCGACGCAGGTACGAGATGACAGAACCCTCGACATCGCCCGCGTCGATCCAGGCGAAGGTCTCCAGCTCCTCGTCGGAGGCCCACAGGGCCGGGCTCGCCCGATACAGGGCTCCCAGATCCTCCAGGTAGCGCAGGAAGCTCGCGCGCATCGGCTCCTTCGCCGTCGCCCACGGCAGGCTCGCGTCATGGCTCCATTCCGATGTCTGTGCGAGCTCGATGCCCATGAACAGCAGCTTCCTGCCCGGCTGCGTGTACTGGTTCGCGATCAGGCTGCGCAGGTTCGCGAAACGCCGCCACTCGTCGCCGGGCATCTTGCCGAACAGCGATCCCTTGCCGTGCACCACTTCGTCGTGCGAGAGCGGCAGGACGTAGTGCTCGGTGTGCATGTAGAGACCGCGGAAGGTGAGCCGGTCGTGGTGGTAGCGCCGGTGAATGGGGTCGTGCCGGAAGTAGTCGAGTGAGTCGTGCATCCAGCCCATGTCCCACTTGAAGCCGAACCCCAGGCCGCCCAGGTACGTGGGTCGCGACACTCCCGGGAACGCCGTGGACTCCTCCGCAATGGTGACCGCACCTGGAAAGAGGCGGTACGCGCGCTCGTTCACCTCGCGCAGGAACGCGATGGCCTCCAGGTTTTCGTTTCCGCCGAACTGGTTCGGGGTCCACTCGCCCTTCTTGCGCGAGTAGTCCAGGTAGAGCATCGAGGCCACCGCGTCGACCCGCAGCCCGTCAACGTGGTAGCGGTCGAGCCAGAAAAGGGCATTGGCCACCAGGAAGTTGCGTACCTCGGGGCGTCCATAGTCGAAGATCAAGGTCCCCCAGTCCGGGTGCCGCCCGCGCTTGGGATCGGGGTGCTCGTACAGCGCGGTCCCGTCGAACCGTCGCAGCGCGAAGTCGTCGGCCGGGAAGTGCGCCGGGACCCAGTCCAGGATGACCCCGATCTCCGCCCGATGCAGCGTGTCCACCATCGCCGCGAACTCGTCCGGGGTACCGAATCGGGCGGTTGGCGCGAAGTAGCCGGTGACCTGGTAGCCCCACGAGCCGTCGAACGGATGCTCTGCGAGCGGCAGGAACTCGACATGCGTGAAGCCGAAGCGCCGACAGTGCTCAGCCAGCAGCTCCCCGGCTTCGCGGTACCCGAGCCAGCTCCCGTCAGGGTTCCGCCGCCACGAGCCGAGGTGCACCTCGTAGATCGCCATCGGGGAGCGGTAAGCGTCGCGGCCCGCCCGCTCCGCCATCCAGACCCCATCGCTCCACTCGTAGGTGCCGGTCTTCCAGACCCGCGAGGCCGTCTCCGGCCGAACCTGCATGGCGAACGACAGGGGATCGGCCTTGAGCCGAAGCGAGCCGTCTGCGCCGAGTACCTCGAACTTGTACAGCTCGCCCTCGGCGATATCGGGCACGAACAGCTCCCAGACGCCGGAGTTGCCCAGGCTCCGCATCGGGAGCAGGCGCCCGTCCCAGCGGCTGAAATCGCCGACCACGTGAACGCCGCGTGCGTTGGGCGCCCAGACCGCGAAGGCCACCCCGGGCGTCCCGTCTATGGTCACCGGGTGAGCGCCGAGCACGTCGTACAGGCGCTCGTGGGCGCCCTCGCCGATGAGGTGAAGGTCCAGCTCGCCGACGGTCGGACCGAAGCGATACGGATCGTCGCGCTCCCAGGTTGCGCCGTCAGCGAACGTGAAGCGCAGCCGATAGGTGAGCGGTGGCTCGATGCCGGGCAGCAGGGTCGCCCACAGGCCATCGCCGGCAGAGCTCATCGGCGACACGCCGCCGTCCGGGCGGATGAGCTCCACGGATTTGGCCTCAGGATGGAATGCGCGAACCACCGAACCGCTCGGCGCGGGATGGAGGCCAAGGACGGCGTGCGGATCGTGGTGCTCGCCTCGTGCCAGCAGAGCACGCTCGGCGTCTGGCACGGCGAGCGGCAGGCTCGCGCTTGTAGCGGCGCGGGGCATCGACAAACCATACGTCCCACCCTGCCTGCGCGCGAATCGGCTACGGCGACTGGCGGCGCTCCCGTGCTAGGGTTCAGGCCGCGCCGGGCGGGCGTACCGTTGCCCCGGCGTCCCGGATGGGGCATCCTTCCCGAGCCGCGGCAGCGGCCAGAGTGCCCGGTCCAACGAGACCACGCCAACAGCTCCCGGAGGCATCTTGGGCATCTTCGACGGCCTGCTCGGCCTGCTCTCCCACGACGTCGGCATCGACCTCGGCACGGCCAACACGCTCGTCACGGTCCGCCACCGGGGAATCGTCATCAGCGAGCCGAGCGTCGTCGCCATGGACACGCGGACCAAGCGCGTGCTCGCCATCGGCGCCGAGGCAAAGCGGATGGTTGGCCGCACGCCCGCCAACATCGTCGCCATCCGGCCGCTACGCGACGGCGTCATCAGCGACTTCGACGTCACCGAGCAGATGATTCATTACTTCATCCAGAAGGTGCACGACCGATACGCCCGCATCCCGCGTCCGCGGGTGCTGGTCGGGATTCCCTCGGGTGTCACCGAGGTGGAGAAGCGGGCAGTCCGGGACGCGACCATCAACGCTGGAGCTCGGTGGGCCCGCCTGATCGAAGAACCGATGGCCGCCGCCATTGGCGCCGGCCTCCCCGTCAGCGAGCCATCTGGGTCACTGATCGTCGATATCGGAGGCGGCACCACCGAGGTCGCCGTAATCAGCCTGGGCGGCATCGTCGTGAGCCGATCAAATCGGATCGGTGGCGACGAGATGGACACCGACATCGTCAGCTTCGCGCGCAGGGAGTACAACCTGCTGATGGGTGAGCGGACCGCCGAAGAGATCAAGATCGCCGTCGGCTCGGCCTACCCGGTCGCGAATCAGCGGACAGTCGCCTTCCGCGGTCGCGACCTGCTCACAGGCTTGCCGCGCAGCATCGAGGTGAGTGGGGATCAGATCCGCGAGGCGCTGGAGCCGACGGTGGCCCAGATCATCGAGGCGATCAAGGAGACCATCGAGGAGACGCCACCCGAGCTGGTCGCCGACATCATGGACCAGGGGATCGTGCTGGCCGGCGGCGGCGCGCTGCTGGCGGGCCTCGACAAGCGGGTCGCGGAGGCGACGCAGATGCCGGTCCACATCGCCGACGACCCGCTCACCTGCGTGGTGCGCGGCGCGGCGCGGGTGCTCGAGGACCTCGACAGCCTGGAACGCGTCCTGGTCAGCGAGCAGTACAGCCGAGCGCCGCGCTAGCGCCGGCCCCATCGGTCCGCAGCGGTGGTCGCCTCATCCAGCCGGCGCTCGCGCGCTGGTCTCTGGTTCGCGGCCTTCACGGTCGCCTCGCTGCTGATGCTGCTTGCGTCCCGCACGGAGCCCGCCCAAACCCTTCAGCAGGCAAGCGCCAGGGCGCTCGAGCCGGTTCGCGCCGCGGTGGCCGGTGTCGGCGAGGCTGTAGTAGGCCTTTTCGGAACGATCGGCGAGATCGACCGCCTGCGGACGGAGAACGACCAGCTGCGGAGCGAGCTCGTCGGGCTGCAGCAGCGCGCTGCCGAGCTGACTGAGGCCGCGGCCGAGAATGTCGAGCTGCGCCAGCTGTTGGGGCTCACCAAGACGCTCAACCTCCGGCTGCTGCCGGTGCGAATCATCGCGCGGGATCCATCCAATCTCTCGTGGGAGGTTGGCATCGACGCCGGCACGGACACAGGCATCAAGGTCGGTATGCCCGTGGTGGGCTCCGCCAACGGTGCGGGTGCGCTTGCGGGCAGCGTCGTCAGCGTCGGGTCCGATACGGCCGAGGTTCGGTTCGTGGTCGACACGCGATCGAGCGTGGTGGCGATCGACCAGCAGAGCCGCGCCCTGGGCGAGGTCCAGGGACAGCTCGGCGGCCAGCTCGTGTTCGTCAAGGTGCCGATCACCGAGAAGCTGACGCCCGGCGACACCGTCGTCACCGCGGGCCTGAGCCTGAGCCCCCAGCTGCGATCGGCCTATCCCAAAGGCCTGTTGATCGGATCCGTCCAGGCGGTGCAGCAGGACCCGAACGCGCTGACCCAAACCGCGTTCGTGCGACCCGCCCTGGACGTCCAGCAGGTCGAACGCCTCCTGGTGGTACTGGCCTTCAGCAAGGACTAATGACGCAGGGTCCTGCGGCGGGCCCCGACTGCGGCCGCGAGAGGCCATCCGCCTGGCCGCCAACCGGTGCGCGCGAGCACTGGCCCCATCGGTCCCGTAGCGTGCGGACCATCGCGCCATAGGCTCGCCGGCCTCCCCTGCGTACGGTCTGTTCGGGCACGCCTCTGGGCGAGGAGCGGCCTTCGCCAACCCAATCCGCACCCTCCGAGGACAGACCATTGCCGGACCGGATCCGTACCGCGACCATCGCGCTCGTCACGCTCGCCGCGGCCTTCGCGGCACCCCTTGCCGTTCACGCTGCGGCCGCTCCCAAGGTAGTGATCATCGTCGGCCCAACCGGCTCGGTGACCTCCTCCTATCGCAGCCAGGGTGATTCGATTGCGGCGACGGCGGCGGCAGACGGAGCGACCGTGGTGAAGGTCTACTCCCCCAACGCGACCTGGGCCAAGGTCAAGGCGGCGGTGAACGGCGCAAACATCGTCATCTACCTGGGACACGGCAACGGCTACCCGAACCCCTACACCACGACGTTCTACGGCGACCGGACCGATGGCTGGGGCCTGAACCGCACGACGACCGGCGGTGACGGCGACAACTGGTCGACCACCATGGTCTACTGCGGCGAGAAGGCCCTGACCGGAACCCTCACCTCTACCGATGGCACCGCCCAGCGGACCTACTGCGCAGGTGGCCCGATCACGCCCGCACCGGGCTGGGTCATGATCTATGCCAACGCGTGCTATGCCCCTGGCGCTTCCGAGCCCGGCACCACCGCGGCAACCGCGACGCAGGCCCTGCAGCGCGTCAGCTACTACTCGCGCAAGGCTCTCAGCCCACTCGGAGCGAGCGGGTACTTCGCAACCGACCACGGCGCGAGCCCGCTGGTCCACGACCTCCTGACCAAGGCGGGGACGACCTACGGCGCCATCTACGCGGCGCACGTGCCGACGGGTGTGACGGTCACCGACAACGCGCACCTGTTCATCAGCGGCGATCGGGTCAAGCTCGGCAAGCGGTCGACGGACCCGTACTACACCTACGCCTTCGCGGGCGATCCGTCACGGACCTTCGGCATGAATGTGGCGAGCGGACCAACGGTCGTAAGCCGCTCGCCTGCGCCGTCGTCAACCGGCCAGACCATGTCACCCGCCGTCACTGTGCGCTTCAGCGAGCCGGTGGTTGGTGTCGGGACGGGCAGCATGGTGCTGCGCCAAGGCTCGACCGTGGTGTCCGCGACTGTCACGTACACCGACTCGACCGCGACGGCAGTCCTGCGACCTGTTCGGCCCCTGGCGCCGTTGGCCACCTACTCGATGGCGCTGTCGAGCAGCATCCGCGACGCAGCCGGCAATTCGCTGGCATGGACGACCTGGTCATTCAAGACGGCCTGGTCAGAGACCTACAGCCCCAACCGCACCCTGAGCTTCGCGACAGGCACATACACCGGGTATCGGTTCGGCTCCACCGGGGCGATCACCGCCAAGCGCAGCTACACCCTTACGCGCTCATCGAGCGCGCCGACCAGCAAGCGCAGCGCCGTCACTGGGCAGACCGGTGGCTGGTACTACGTGACCTCGGGCATCTGGGCCGGGTACTGGATCCGCGAGGCGACCAGCATCACCCTCAGCTGAGTGGTCCGGGGCGGTGCGGGGAGATTCGTACCATTCCGTCCCGGTCAGCCGGCCGATAGGGTCTGAGCCTGCTGCACCCGAGGTAGGCCGCTTCGTGACCCGCGCTCCGCGATCCACCGTTCTTGTCCTGCTCCTGCTGACGCTCTCGATCTGCCAACCGGGCATGGTGGCGGGAGAGGCGCCCCTGAAGCCGGCTCCGCGCCCCGCGCACACCATCGTGCCGGGATCGATCGTCCTCCCCAATGGCCGCGTCCTGCCGCCTCAACCTCCTGGCGTGGGCGGGCTCTCCGAGATGGCCGTCCAATGGCTGGCGCACACCAACGACCGGATCGCCTTCACTCCGGGCTCAAAGCCGCAACCGCTGGTTCCGGGGCCCGGGCCAATCGTCGAGACCGTCGCAGATCCCTCATCTGCCAGCGTTGATCTCATTCCATTGGCGCCGACCGGTGGCAGCAGCGCACAGGCAACGCTCGCCTCGCTGCCCAACGGGCTCAAGAAGCAGGTCTTCGGGTTCCTGCCCTACTGGATGCTGGGCGCGAGCGACCTGCAGTGGATGCGCTACGACCTCGTCTCGACGATCGCGTATTTCGGCGTGGCTGCGCGCTCCGATGGGAGCCTGGCGACGACCAGCACCGGATGGAACGGCTGGAACTCCACCGCCATGACTGGCGTCATCAACGCCGCCCATCGGAAGGGCGACCGGGTTGTGCTCACCGTGACGATGATGGCCTGGGACAGCGCCTCGGCCAACGCCCAGGCGACGCTGCTTAGCAGCCCGACTAACCGGACGCGCCTGGTCAACAACATTGTGGCAGCCGTTCGCAGCCGCAATGCAGACGGCGTGAATCTCGACTTCGAGCCGCTGGCGACCTCCTTGCGGAGCCAGTACACCACGTTTGTGCGGCAGCTCAAGGCTGCGCTCGTGGCGGGAGGCGTCGGCTCCTACCTCACGGTTTGCACGACCGCCGGCGCAGCCACGTGGGCGACCGGCTATGACCTGGCGGCCCTGACGGCATCGGGTGCCTCAGATGGCATCTTCGCGATGGGCTACGACTACAGCTGGTCGGGATCCTCCCGGGCGGGTGGCGTCGCGCCTATGGAGAGCTCGTACATGCTCGACGTCAACCAATCGGTGACTGACTTCCTGTCGCTCATGCAGGCAAGCAAGCTGATCTGGGGCGTTCCGTACTACGGGCGCACCTGGCGCACCACCTCGAGCGCGCTGAACGCGTACACCGTGGCCGGCGCATCGGGCTTTTCGAAGGCCTACTACTACAACGGCGCCAAGAGCCTGGCCACCACCTACGGGCGCAAGTGGGATTCCCTGGGTCGGGTGCCATGGTTCGTCTACTACGACAGCACGGTGCACAGCTGGATCGAGGGCTATTACGACGACGTCGCTTCGCTCGGCGTGAAGTACGACATGATCAACAGTCGTGGCCTCGCGGGCGTGGGGATGTGGCACATGCTGATGGACGGCGGCGTCAGCGACCTGTGGAACCTGGTTGCCAACAAGTTCCAGAAGGACACGGTCCCGCCGGCCGGCGGAATCGTGAGCCTGCCACCGGTCACCGATGCCTACGCGGTGACCGTTCGCTGGCGCGCGGTAGACGCGGGCTCCGGAGTGGCCTCGTATACGGTGCAGCTGCGCGACCGGGCATCCACCACGTGGACGACCTGGCTGACGGGCACGACGGCGACCTCGGCCACGTACCTTGGCAGGCCAGGGCACGTGTACGAGTTCCGGGTCGCGGCGCGCGATAAGCTCGGCAACACCCAACCCTGGCAACCGGCGATGCTGAGCCCCGGCACCACGCTCAAGGTCGGGGGGTTTGCGTCGGTGGCAGCCGACTTGCTCAACGTCCGATCAGCGGCCGGCACCTCCTTCGAGAGCCTGGTGCAGCTCACCAAGGGCGCTCGAGTCGGGATCCTGGCGGGCCCCGTCTCGGCCTCTGGCTACCAGTGGTATCAGGTCCAATTCGGGTTCAACGAGTGGCCGAGCGCCGACTATCCACGCACGGGATGGGCCGCGGCGGGAGACGCCTCAGGCCCGTTCCTCACCCCCACGGCGCCACCCACCGTGACCGCACTCTCGCCCTGGATCGGCAGCTACCTTCCGGTCGCGCGCAGCTTCAGCCCGAACGGTGACGGTCACTCGGACGGTGCATCCGCTGGCTACTCGTTTCCTGCCGCGGCCGATGCCGTTCGGCTCGATGTCCTGAACGCCGCCGGCGCGGTCGTGGACTCGACGAGCCTGGGAGCCCAGGCCGCTGGGAGCCACACGGCCGCCTGGGATGGTCACCTCACCTCCGGATCGTGGGCGCCGGCGGGTGCCTATCTGCTCCGCCTTACCGCGACCGTCGGGGCAACCCCGCACGTCGCCCCAACGAGTGGGGTGAATGCCACCGTTCTGGCCCGCTGGGGCATCACCGCAGATCTCACCCCACCCACCATCACGTACCGCGCCCCAACCGGCACAACCGTCCCGAGCTCCGCCATCGTCACCGTGCGGTTCAGCGAACCGGTGACGGGGGTCAATGGCAGCAGCTTCACGCTCAACGACGTGACCGGGGGCCAGGCCGTGGCGGCGAGCGTCTCCTACGACGCGACGTCGCGGACGGCGACCCTGCGGCCGTCCGCCGCGCTGACCCGGGGCCACACCTTCCGAGCCGCCCTGAGCAACATGATCAGGGACGCTGCGGGCAATGCCCTGGCGCCAACCAGCTGGACCTTCACCACGCTCAGCCCGTACATCACCCTCTACAACCCGCCACGCTTGCTGGTATTCCTGGCCGGCACGACAACCGGCTATCGGTTCGACGCATCCGGCGCGGTGACGGCGTCCCGCGCCTACACCCTCGCCAAGACGTCGACCGCGGCGACCAGCGAGCGGGCCACCGCGCTCCCGGGGCACACGGGCGCATGGTTCTACGTGGTCAACGGCGTGTGGGCCGGCTACTGGGTCCAGGAGTCCCCGAGGGTCTACCTGCCCGGCATCGCCGAGCTGGTGACCTACAGCCCGGCCCGCACGGTCGCCTTCCAGGCGGGTGCGCATACGGGCTATCGGTTCAACAGCACCTGGCAGGTCTCCGCGACGAAGACATACACCCTCGCCGCTTCGTCCAGCGCCTCGGCGGACCGTTGGGCGGTCATCAACGGGCGCGCCTACGTGTACATCGTCAATGGCGTATGGGCCGGCTACTGGATGCCGATGGGCAGCGGCGTGACGGTCAGGTAGCGCCGGGGTCCGATCCCGCCCTGCGCCGCTTGGTGGCTCGCCTGCGGCCCGCGAGCACCCCGTCCCAGATGGCAGCCATGCCCGTCCGGTGCGTCTCGATGGAGAATGCGGAGGCCGTGGCTGCGACCGCCTGGGGGTCGTAGTCGGGGATGCGGGTGAGTGCCTCGGCCAACTCCTCGTCGGTGGAGGCCAGGAATCCGTTGATGCCATCGGTCACGACATCCGGCAAGCCTCCGACCGCCCGTGCGACGACCCACCGGCCGCTGGCGATTCCCTCGGCCGCGGCCAGCCCAAAGCCCTCGGCCAGGGACGGCACGAGAAGGACGTCGTGGGCGGCAATCAGGGCGGGAACCTCGTCCGGTGGGATCTCGCGAATGCCGGGGCCCACGAGGGTGTCGGCCAGCCGCCTGGCGGTCTCCACACCCTTGTACGGCGCGCTCCCGCCCAGGTACAGCACGCGGCGCGAGCCTGGTCGCGCTGTCGCGCGGTAGCGCGATCGGTCGACCCCGGGCGGGACCACCATCGCCTCGGCGCCGAGCTGCCGGACAAAGCTCGCCGTCTCGGCCGAATTGGTGACCACCGCGTCGGCTCCACGCACCACCCGCCGCGCCAGCCAGGCGTAGAACCAGTTGCGGTACGCGATCTCGCGCACATCGCTCCCATGCGCGTAGACCACCAGAGGGAGGCCGCGGATCCGGGCCGCCACCAGGGCGACGATCCCCGAAAGGGGCACGAAATGTCCTTCCACGCCGTCGAAACGCCCACGTTGCGTCGCGGCCCGCCAGGCGAGCGAGAGGTAGCGAAGCCATCCGGGTGAGTCATAGCGCCTGGGAGCGACCACCACCGACGACAGGTTGGGGTCGGCGAGGCGCTCCTGGACGAATCGACCGGCTCCCGGCCGGTCGGGCGTCGGGTAGCGCGCCGTCACGACGAGAAGGCGCATCGGCGCTGACGGTAGCAGGACCGCACGGACGGCAACGTACAATCCCCCGGCATGTCGACCACCGCCGTGGCACGCCGCGCCGACGGGCGCGCCGCGAACCAGCTCCGCCCCGTGAAGATCGTCCCCGACTACCTCAAGTTCGCCGAGGGATCGGTGCTGATCCGAGTCGGGGACACGCGGGTCGTGTGCGCTGCCACGATCGAGGATCGCATTCCGCCGTTCCTGCGTGGCAAGGGCAGCGGGTGGGTGACGGCCGAGTACAGCATGCTGCCGCGGGCCGGCACCGAGCGCAGCCAGCGGGAGGCGAGCTCGGGCAGGATCGGCGGCCGGACGCACGAGATCCAACGGCTCATCGGGCGCTCGCTGCGCACGGTGGTCGATCTCTCGCGGCTGGGGGAGCGAACCATCACGCTCGACTGCGACGTGATCCAGGCGGACGGTGGCACACGAACGGCGTCGATCACCGGCGCGTACGTCGCGCTGGCGCGGGCATTGAACAAGTTCGGAATGTCCCAGCTCCTGCAGGGCCGGGTGGCGGCTGTGAGCGTCGGCCTCGTGGGCGGCCAGCTCCTCCTCGACCTCAACTACGGGGAGGACTCCACCGCCGAGGTCGACATGAACATCGTGATGACCGACAACGAGCGCTTCGTCGAGATCCAGGGGACCGGCGAGCAGAAGGCGTTCGATCGGGAGCAGATGAACCGTATGGTCGACCTGGCGGCCGCCGGCATTCACCAGCTGTTCGATCTCCAGCGCGCTGCGATCGAGGCTCCTCCCGGAGAGTGAGGGACCTTCTCGTCGCGACCAACAATGCCGGCAAGTTCGGGGAGTTCCGGCGCCTGCTCGGGAGCCTGCCGGTACACGTCGTCGGGCCGGAGGAGATCGGCCTGCGGCTGACCGTTCCGGAGCCGCACCTGACTTACGCGGACAACGCCAGGGACAAGGCGGTCGCCTTTTGCCAGGCATCCGGCGTGCTGACCCTGGCGGACGACTCGGGTATCGAGGTGGCCGTCCTCGATTGGGGCCCCGGCGCCCGCTCCGCCCGATGGGGAGGCACCCGCTCCGGCGACAACGCGGGCGTCCTGCTCGAGCGGTTGGAAGGGATCGCCGATCGGCGGGCGCGCATGGTCTGCTGGCTGGCGCTCGCCAATCCTGGCCCGGACCAGCCGTCGGTCGAGCTGTTCAGCGGTACGGTCGACGGCGCGGTTGCGACCGAGCGGCGGGGGAGCGGTGGCTTTGGCTACGACCCGATCTTCGAGCTCCCCTCGGGCGTCACCACCGCCGAGCTTGCACCCGAGGAGAAGGACCGCGTAAGCCATCGGGGACAGGCTGTCGCGGCAGCCAGTCCCAGCATCCTCTCACTCGCCGCCGCTCGATGAGCTCCCGAGGCTGCTCCGCGCGGCGGCGGGGTAGAATCCCCGCACCGCAGGAGACCGCATGAACGATCGACCGTCCGTGCGCATCCACCCGACTGCCGACGTCGCCCCCGACGCCGAGATCGGGGGCGGCACCAGCATCTGGAACCAATCCCAGGTGCGCGAGCGCGCCCACATCGGGACGGGATGCATCATCGGCAAGAACGTCTACGTTGACGTCGGCGTCGTGATCGGCAGCAACGTGAAGATCCAGAACAACGCGAGCGTCTACCACGGGGTCACCATCGAGGATGGGGTCTTCGTCGGGCCGCACGTCTGCTTCACCAATGACCGCGTGCCGCGCGCCGTGAACCCAGATGGGTCGCTGAAGCTCGACGAGGACTGGGAGGTGGTCCCCATCCTCGTGCGCCGTGGAGCCGCTATCGGGGCGAACAGCACCATCCTGCCTGGGGTGACCATAGGCCAATGGGCGATGGTTGGTGCCGGGAGCGTGGTCACGCACGACGTGGATGACCACTCGCTGGTGGTCGGCAACCCCGCGCACCGGCTGGCGAGCGTCTGCTCGTGCGGCGAGCCACTCCGTGACGGAGCCGATGGCGCCGCCTTCCGCGGCAGCTGCCCGTCTTGCGGAAGGCCCTTCCCGCCGACCGAAGAGGCCGCATGATGCGGGTGCTCACCGTCGTCGGCGCGCGCCCGCAATTCGTCAAGGCAGCCCCGGTGGCCCGCGCCCTGCGCGAGCGGCACCAAGAGACGATCGTTCACACCGGGCAGCACTACGACGACGCCATGAGCGCCGCCTTCTTCCGAGACCTGCAGATCCCGCCGCCGGACGTCAACCTGGAGGTCGGATCTGGCAGCCACGCGGCCATGACGGCAGAGATGCTGCGACGCCTCGAGCCCATCATGCTCAAGGGCAAGCCCGACGGCATCCTGGTCTACGGCGACACGAACTCGACCCTGGCTGCTGCTCTCGCCGCGGCGAAACTGGTGGTCGACGGTCGGCGGCCGTGGCTGGCCCACGTCGAGGCGGGCCTGCGGTCGTTCAACCCGCTGATGCCCGAGGAGCGGAACCGAATCGTGGCCGATCACCTCGCCGATCTCTGCCTGGCGCCGACGGAGACTGCCATGCGGCACCTCGGGCGCGAGGGATTGGCCGATCGCGCCGAGCTGGTCGGCGACGTCATGGTCGACGCGCATCTCTGGGCGTCGCAGCGCGCCGAGGACCAGCTGCCCGAGGTCGCGCGAGCTAACCCCAGGTACCTGCTTCTGACCCTGCACCGAGCGGAGAACGTCGACCGGCCGGAGATGTTGGCTCGTTGGATGCGGGAGCTGGCGGTTGACCGGCGGGTGATCTTCCCGCTCCACCCGCGCACTCGCCAGACGATGAAGCGGACCGGGATCTCGGCGCCGGCCAACGTCACGATCATCGCCCCGATCGGCTACCTGGCGATGGTGGCCCTCGAGGACCACGCTCACGCCATCGCCACCGACTCCGGCGGCGTCCAGAAGGAGGCGTACCTGTCCGGCGTCCCGTGCATCACCCTCCGCAACGAGACCGAGTGGACCGAGACCGTCCAGGCCGGCTGGAATCGCGTGATCGGTGAGGTGCCCGGAGGCCTGGCTGCCGCGCTCGCGGACCGCTCCTTCATGGATCGCAGCAAGCCGCGCCCGACGCTCTTCGGGGACGGCCACGCCGCGGGTCGCATCGTCGCCGCGCTCGAGGCGCTCGATGCGCGCCATCGGGCCCCACAAGCGCGGCAAGGAGAAGAGGCCGTCCCTAAGGCTCCCGCGCCGGAAGCGAGCGTGGGGCGCGCAGCGAGCGAGGCCACAGCGCGATGATCCCGATCGCTCGGCCGACGATGGGCGAAGAGGAGAAGGAGCTTGTCTGGAGCGCTCTCGAGTCCGGCGCGCTGGCGCAGGGCACGCGAGTCCGCGAGCTCGAGGAGCGATTCGCCGCCTTCATCGGAGTGCCGCACGCGGTCGCCACCAGCTCCGGCACCACCGCATTGCACCTCGCTCTGCTGGGCCATGGCATCGGCCCGGGCGACGAGGTCATCACCGTCCCGTTCACCTTCATCGCGAGCGCCACCTCGGTGCTGTACACCGGCGCCCGTCCCGTCTTCGTGGACGTTCGAGCGGACGACTTCACGATGGATCCGGACCAGCTCGAGGCGGCGATCACCCCCCGGACCCGCGCGATCCAGCCGGTCAGC
>Ga0207646_10005000_pt1 | contig 14135 bp, 18 predicted proteins | sample KBSK5502metaG_FD_184343 | JGI IMG/M metagenome (GOLD analysis project Ga0207646, IMG submission 184343) | Corn, switchgrass and miscanthus rhizosphere microbial communities from Kellogg Biological Station, Michigan, USA - KBS K5-50-2 metaG... | ecosystem: Host-associated > Plants > Roots >... | reverse complement strand
CGGGATAGCTTCTTTCTGAGCTACGATATTTTCAATTTGATATCCATCTGATCTAATCAATTCTCTTAATGTGCCTAAAGTTTCGAAGTCAATATTTTGTATTGACAGTATTTTGTTGTCCATATCTGATACACGCTTGTCGTAGTGGGAAGGAATAGTCTGTATATATATTTCGAAGAATTAGGAATCATCTTGGCTGAGTAATGCCTTGTATAGAAGTGAGATAGTATCTGGTCCTTGTGGCGAAGGCCTTCTCAGGCTGACAACTTTCTCAGACAGCTAACTAGCGATAGGTAGCTGCGACCTAGGCATCAACAGGCTTAATTTGTCATCTTCCTAATATGTCTAAGGCCTACCTCCACAATTGTTTTCGGAGTTCAATCCGGCAATAAGCAAGGCAGATTTCTATGATCGATCTAAAGCCATTCAGACAGCACCACATTCATTAGTAGATCAATATAGATGGCAGAAAGGTGATATGCAAATGGTGCTGGTACGATAAATATGGTATTAGATAACTATATCTTCGATCAAGACACCCTGTCGACTCAGCGGTATAATAAGTGCTTCCACTAATATACATCTAGATGGTGATAACTGCTTGGAAACTATGATGCTTAAGGGAGAAATTAAAAAGATGAAGGAGCTTGCAAATTCTCTTTCAAAGAATCGCGAAATTAGGAGCATAAAGGTCAACTTCGTTTCATTAGTTTAATACTCAAGAGTTACATATTACGGGGGCTAGGATTATGTCGATGTCGACAAAATACGAAGTTAAAGTATTTAATTACTACTTTTAGATAAATTGGTAACACTGATGGTATTTAGCAGGAGAACCTCAAAATGGTAGGAGATCCAAAGGCATTTATCGCCGCGTCAATCCCGTCAATGCTTTTGTTTGGAATGCACTAGGACTCCCTTCTACTCTAACAGGGACACACTCACACACACGGAGGAGAAGACGAAATAGTTTTGTCCTTTTATAGCTAACTATCCTCTCTACTTTAGAAAATTATTAGGACGAGAGGGTCTGAGACAAGGTTGATGCTTGACGCATTCTTCGTTATGGGCATCAGTCTACATATTAAACAGCAGAGTCTAAATATTTCGGACTCTCACAATAGCTTGAGGTAAAAGGAAAATTGATGTTAGCACCAAGAGAAATTGATAAGATGATGATTTGGACAGCAGCAAAGATAGCAGAAGATCGAAAGAAGAGGGGGATAAGACTGAATTATCCTGAATCAGTTGCTTACATTGCTAATCATGTTGTCGAAGGAGCTCGAGAAGGGAAGACCGTAGCTGGACTAATGAAATCAGCAAGAGAAATACTGAAGAAGACCGACGTAATGCAGGGCATACAAGATATGATACACACAGTGCAAGTAGAGGCCACGTTTCCAGACGGCACTAAACTCGTGACAGTGCATGACCCGGTTCAATAGGTGATGAAATTAATGGTTAGTAGATCAAGAACGAAAATTAAAATTAATATAAAAACTAAAACTCAAAAAAAACATCCGGAAATGAGGTTAGTAGCAAATTGATACCGGGTGAATACATACTCTCATCAAACCCAGTCATTTGTAACGAAAATAGAAAAACCGTAAAGATTATCGTCAAGAACACTGGTGACAGACCTTCTCAGGTTGGTTCGCATACTCATTTCTTTGAAGTAAATAAAGCACTCGACTTCCCAAGGCAGAAAGCATATGGTTACAGATTGAACATACCGGCTGGGACTTCGGTAAGATTTGAACCGGGAGATTCAAAGGAAGTAGAGCTCTGTGAATATAGTGGCCATCGCATTGTTTATGGATTTAACTCTTTAACAATGGGAGGGTTGACATCATCAGTGGTGAGGAACGCAGCTTTTGATAAAGCCAAGAGACAAGGCTACAAGGGAGCATAAGAGGAGAAAGGATAAAAATGGTTCTTAAATTAACACGAAAGCAATACACTGATCTGTATGGCCCAACAATCGGAGACAAAGTAAGGGTAGGAGACACCGATCTTCTCTTAGAGGTGGAGAAAGACCTGATAACACCAGGGGATGAATGCGTCTTTGGTGGAGGAAAGACATTAAGAGATGGGATGGCACAGACACCTGGTATTACAAATGCGAATGGAGCTCTTGACCTCCTCATTACAAACGCGATTGTTCTCGATCCGGTAATTGGAATAGTCAAAGCTGACATCGGCATAAAGGACGGCAGGATTGCTGGAATTGGAAAAGCAGGTAATCCATATACGATGGACAAAGTAAATCGCAATATGGTTTTTTCGGCATGTACAGAAGCTACTGCAGGAGAGCACACTATCTGCACGCCAGGACACTTTGACACTCATGTACACATGATATCGCCGCAGCAGTACGTCGATGCCATCAGTGGCGGCATCTGCAATATGATAGGAGGAGGGACTGGTCCGGTAGATGGGACAAATGCGACTACCTGTACACCTGGTGTATTTAACATAAGTAGAATGATGGAAAGCGTAGAAGACATACCCCTGAACTATGGATTCTTGGGCAAAGGCAATGACTCTCACCCATCTTTGGCAACACTGATGGAGCAAATAGAGGCAGGGGTATGTGGTCTCAAAGATCATGAGGACTGGGGTACTACTACCGCAGTTTTAGATGCATCTTTGAAGGCAGCAGATGCTACTGACACCCAGGTGGCCATTCATACAGATTCACTTAATGAATGTGCGTACGTTGAGGACACGATAAATGCAATCGATGGTAGAGCAGTGCACACTTATCATACAGAAGGTGCCGGTGGCGGTCATGCACCAGATATTATGAAGATTGCAGGTGAACAATTCGCACTTCCCTCTTCAACAACCCCGACTAGACCATATACAGTAAACACATTAGACGAACACCTTGACATGGTAATGTTCTGCCACCATCTGAATCCCGCTGTTGCTGAGGATGTTCATTTTGCAGAGTCCAGAATAAGAGCCGAAACCATTGCTGCAGAGGATGTTTTACATGATGAGGGTGTTCTGAGCATGTATTCGTCTGATAGTCAAGCGATGGGCAGAATCGGTGAAGTTGTAATTCGTACTTGGCAGACGGCAGACAAAATGAAAAAGATGAAGGGCAAACTGAAAGAGGAAACCGGGGATAATGATAATTTTAGAGCAAAGAGGTACATTGCAAAAACAACGATAAATCCTGCAATAACACATGGTGTATCGGACTATCTTGGTTCACTAGAAGTGGGTAAATACGCAGACATTGTGATGTATCCAACGGCATTCTTCCCCGCAAAGCCAAAGACGGTGTTCAAGGGAGGATTCGTAGCATGGTCGATCATGGGAGATCCCAATGCATCGCTTCCAACTCCTGAACCAGTCTTCTACAGACCGATGTTCGGAGCATTAGGAAAGGCAGTAAAGAAGACTTGCTTTACATTTACGTCCAAGGCAGCCTTGCGACTAGGGGTAGCACAAAAGCTAGGACTTGAGAAGGTGGTTTTGCCAGTCGAGAATTGCAGGAACATCGGTAAGAAGGATATGATGTGGAACGACAAGACTCCAGAGATAAAAATAGATCCGGAGACCTACGAAGTGACATTGGATGGAAAAATTGCAACTGTCGATCCAGCAAAAGAACTCTCTTTAGCACAAAGGTACTTTATGGCTTAGGCATTGATAGAAGCAGAGAGTGAGTATTGGAACAGGAGCTAAAATCATTTCTTTCTTAGCTGGTATATCATATACCTTTATTTTTGTCTACTCTCTACAAGATATAGAGTGGTACCTAGTGTCAAATCCTAATTACGGTGTATGGAGACCCATGGCAGAGAACGTAGAGTTCAACGCCTTGGAATCCAATTCCAATGCAGTGATGGCTGTAGCAGATACCGTCAGAACAACCCTGGGTCCTAAGGGATTGGATAAGCTTCTGATAGATCAAGCTATGAACAGGCACATATCAAATGATGGTGTAACAATTTTGCTTTCGCTGAGGGCAATACATCCAGTTGCAAGGATGATTGTGGAGATAGCAGAGAGGCAGGAGCAATTGGTTGGCGATGGAACGACAACGGCCGTCGTCATGGCAGCGGAAATGATAAAGGAGGGCAAAAGGCTCGTGAAGGAACTTGGAGTTCATCCAACAAAAGTTGTCGAAGGAATAGAAGGTGGCGTCAAAGAAGCTTGTCAGTTGCTTGAAAGAGGAGCAAAGAAGATTTCTCTCGATGAGATTGCGCTAGATCAGGTAGTCAAGACATCTTTGTCGTCAAAGCTAGATGGAAAGAAGCTGTCTTTGCTTGTGATTTCGGCACTAAGATCTGTTGAAAAGAATGCGATGTATAATGGCTCGTACGACTTTGAAAAGACGATAATGGTCCTTCGAAGGACCAACATGGAAGATAAAGTTATCAACGGTATAGTTCTCGAGAGAAAAAGGATGGATCCTGAGATGCCTTTAGAGTTAAAAGAGGCAAGGGTTATGATCGCAAGATTGGATCTTAAGCCTGTTAAGGAAGCTTGGGTGAAGGAAAATAGTAAGTACGCGGAAATTCTAAATATGGAAAATGACAGGGTGGCCAAGTCAAAGGACTTGGTTAACTCCCTGTTGGCAACCGGTGCGAACGTTATTTTGATAGCCTCTGGTGAGGTAGATCAAGTTATAGAAAACCTACTTGTTGCGAACAAAGTGTTAGCTGTACGTATCTCTATAGAAGAGATAGAATACTTATCCCGCTATACTGGTGCTAAGCCTGTTAGGATGCTGGACGATCTGAAAAAATCAGATATTTTAGGCAAAGCAGATCATATCTATGAAGATGAGGATAATGGTGTAATTTACATGGATAATGGATCACGCGGGGGTATGGCTACAATGATAGTTTCTGGTACGACCAAGGAAACATCTCTTGAGCGATGGAGGGCTGCTATAGATGGGATAAATGCCGCAGAGGCAGCTCTGAACAAGGGTGTTGTTGTTGGTGGAGGGGCTGCAGAATTGCATGTTATTGAGAAGGTAAAAAACCTAAGGTTGAAAGGCCTGGAACAGGTTGGTCTTGATGTTGTCACGTCGGCTCTTGAAAGCATAATGCGTCAAATACTCACAAATGCTGGCTTTAATGGACTTGAAAAAGTTATGGCCGTAAAAGCTTCTCCTGATACCTTTGGTATAGATATCGATTCTGGTGATCCAGTAGACATGTGGAAGATGGGTGTGCTTGATCCATTGCTGGTAAAGACCATGGCACTTGAGGCTGCAGGAGAGATTGCTAAAGCTGTTTTGCGAATTGATAGAAACCTAGCAGCAGAGGATCTTAGCCAGCAAGCCCTATCAGAGACAAAGAGATGATTTGAGAAAATGGTGATTCGACACTGTGTCGAAGAATCTAACGTTGATGAACACTTAGTCGTAACTGATCGTACAAAGGTAAGACATGTGGTGATTTTGGGCGGCAGAATAGAATCAATGTCAGGTCTGATTGATCCTGCATCACATCTTAACCTTGATTATCCAGACCATACGGTTACTACATGTGTTATTGTTGAAAAGTTTGAGATTAAGGCCAAAGTAAAATATGGCGATCAGGGACTTGTTTTTGCAAGGGTTGATAGATCGACTCTAGGACATCATGGTAAAGTTGACTACACACAAAGATTGTTTGACATGATTGAAGCAGTAAAGAAAAGCCACGAATCAAGGAAGACGAAAGAATAGGAGAAAACAAAATGGAATTGATCAAAGTGGATTCCATAGTTGGAAATATCAACAACGATAAGAACTTCAAGGAAAAATATAAAGAAATGACTGCGAGAAAAACTTGTGAGACAATTAAAATTAGCAGATTAGAATCGCAACGAGTCAGAATGAGAAAAGTCTCTGACAAGGGGACAGATGTCGCTCTGACCCTTCCGGCAGGCACCAAGCTTAGACACGGCGATGTTATAGTCATGACGGAAAACAAAATGGTTGTTGTTGGGATAGAACCGGAGGACGCAATTATGATAGAGATCAGAGATAACATACACGAAGACGATATAATCGAAGTACCAGTTAGGGTTGGTCATACTATAGGTAATTTGCATCGACCAGTAAAGTTAGAGGGAAACAAAATATACTTTCCAATTCAAGCAGATACTGAATTGGAGATGTTCAAGAAGCTCTTCGAACCAATTAATGAACATCTTGTTATCAAAAAAACAACGATGGTATTCGGACTGGAAGATGGAACAGAAATACATGAGCATTCATGAGATAAGCATAGAGGAAATAAGCATGATGCAGCTTTCTGATTCTTTTTTTCCAAGTGGTATGTTTACAACATCCAGTGGTTTAGAGGCTTTGTTCTACAGCAATAGGAAGATAACAGATCCGGATCAATTGCGAGAGCTCATAAAAGTATATCTGGAACATCAGATAGGGCCAGCAGATTGTAGTGCTCTTGGAAACTCGTATGAACATTTACAAAGAAAAGATTTGCAGAAACTAGTAGAAGTGGATAATATAATATTCTCGATGAAACTTATTGAGGAAATAAGGAATGCTTCGACCAGATCTGGAACGCAGGTACTAAAATGTGTGAGCTCATTCAGAACTGATAACAGCATATTGAATAGATATCGGGAAGCAATAGAGAATAAGAGAGCTTCCGGAGTTTATCCGGTAGCATTGGCAGTATGTAGCAATGCCCTTGGCATTCCAAAGTATAAGGCAGGTCTTATGATGCTTTATGGTTTCACCGTAAGCATGGTGGGAGCTGCGCTGAGACTCGGCATGCTACAGCATTTTGATGGACAAAGAATCATTCATGGGTTAAAACCTAGTGTATCGGAGATTGTAGAAAAAAATATTGGCAGACCATTAACTGGAATGTGGCAGTTTGCCCCGGATATAGACATACTCCAAATAGCACACGAAAGAATGTCGTCAAAAATGTTTATTACTTGACTTGCTTGGTACACCTTTTATGAGCTCCAGGAGAATCCCTAGATTAGGTATTGGGGGCCCTGTTGGTTCCGGAAAGACTATGTTAATAGAGCAGGTGGTTCCTAGATTAGCATCGAGAGGTTACAAAGTTGGGATAGTATCAAATGATGTGGTCTCGAGGGAAGATGCTGAGCGGATGAGACGAAGCCTCGCGACGGAAAGGGGCTTGATGTGTGAGGATTTGGTAGTTGGGCTTGCGACTGGAGGATGTCCTCATACCGCCATACGCGAAGATCCGTCAATGAATATCTCGGTTGTAGAGGAGATGGAATCAAAGCATAGGGATATCGATTTAATCCTGATTGAAAGTGGGGGTGACAATATTACCACAACTTTTAGCCCTGTGCTGGCCGATCACTTTATTTATATCATAGATGTATCGGGTGGCGACAAATATCCAAGAAAAAGAGGACTAGGGATAGAGAGCTGTGATCTATTGGTCATAAACAAGATCGATATTGCGCCTTACGTTGGTGCAGACCTCAGTATCATGGAAAGAGATGCCAAAGTTATTCGAGGCAGTAAACCATACGTGTTTGTGAACTGCAAGAACGGCCAGGGAACTGATGATGTAACAGAGCACATAATAAGAGATGTTCTTTTCGAGGCCCCTCCAAAGGTTGTAAAGAGATAGGGTACATAGTTAGATAGTATCAATGAGTAGTCTAGAATTTTGCACACCTGACGATATTCCTCCGGAGGTAGAGGTATACGGATCAGAGGTGAAACAGCTACAAGTGGGAAGAGCAGGCAAAATCGGTGCTCTGACATTGTTATTAGAGCAAGATCAAGAAAGAGGAAAGACTGTCGTCAAAGAACAGTACTCTAAAGTTCCACTTTTCACTCAACGAGCACTTTATTTGGAAGAGTCACTGCCTTCTATGGCTTATGTCCACATAATGTCTCCTTCCGGCGGAATACTTCAGGGTGACAGGTACAGGATGGATATAGGATTGAAAAATAAGGCTTGTGCTCATATAACTACACAGGGGGCAACGAGGTTATACAGAATGGAGAGAGATTATGCCACACAGATCGTAAATGTTGTCGTTGATGATGGGTGCTACCTTGAATTTGTTCCCGACCAAATAATTCCGTACCGAGACTCACGGTTCTACCAGACAGTTAATTTGAAGGTTCATGATAACGGTACAATGGTCTATTCCGAACTAATAGTCCCTGGAAGGGTTGCAAGTGGAGAATCATTTCAATACGATATTTGTTACATGAAGACTTTAGCAAAGAATCAGAAGGATACGCTAAGGTTCATTGATGTTGCCGTATTGGAGCCTAAAAAACGCAACTTGAAGACACTAGGGATATTGGATACTTTTGATGTCGTAGGAAGTACGTATATACTTACAAAGGCAAATTATGTTAAAGAATTAAAGGATGAGATAAATTCTGTTTTGCATAGGTTTATGCAAATTTCAGGAGGTGCGTCAATCCTGCCGTATAATTCTGGTGTAATAGTGAGGATGTTGGGCAATGTTGCCAGTGATGTTAGAAATGCAATTTATGAGATAATCAAAATCACGAGGAGAATAATAATTAATGCCTCATTTAGCGGAACAAGGAAAGGTTAACTATTTTTGGTCAAATTTTGTTTGTATCCTTATTATTTTACCTCTGCCTGTAATCCAGAATTGGGTAACTTTTGTTACATATCCCTTCTGATCATAGTAGACTTTAGCAGTCCGGATTTCATCTCGAGAAAAGAAAAATCTCTAGCTATTGAGCTACAAGTTAGAATAATGTCATAGAGAATGTAAGAGACTGTTCTCTTTCAGGATGACCATTAAAGATATCTGGAGCTACTAATCGAAAAATAACGTTGGATTCAAAAGATTAGAACTCTTTTTGCCAACAACATTGGTTATTTTGATTTTGAGCTTTTATTCCTCTTCTAAATTAAATAGTGTGGATTAATTCGATTAGACTTCTCTTTGGCTTAGGTTGAAGCATCTTCTGCGGATAGCCTAAACATAGAATAGTCGCCGGAACAAGATTCGTTCCTAAAGCTTCCATTACTTTATCTTCATTTATCATTCCTATCCATATTGAACTCAGACCTAGAGCATGTGCTGCCAGCTGAGAATATGCTGCAGCTAAAGTTGCATCCTGCAAAGAGAATTTCTTAAGGATATTTGGAGGAAAGTTCATTTTTACCCTCTCTGGATTCATACAGAACACTAGAACGAGTGGGGCATTAACGTAAGGTTGTTTATTTGCGGCCTCAACAAGCTTTACTTTAATTTCTGAGTTTTTCACGTGAAAAATTTCGAACCCTTGAAAACCTCCAGCCGTGGGAGCAGTATCAGCCGCAGCCAATATCATCTCGATTTTCCGATCTTCTACAGCCTTGTTTTCAAACTTTCTCTGAGACCTTCTATTTAGCATGACGTTAAAGAGGTTGGTTTGCACAACCTCTTCATATTGTCTTTCTTCTTCTATCGAAGGAACCGCTTCTTTTTTGGGATATAGCAGCTCTGGATGGTTATCTCTCGAATACATTCTGGAGAAAATATCTTCAGGATATGACATATTTTATCAAATGAATATTTACCTTTTACATGTTTACGAAGATATAGTTCTGGTCAGTTATCAGAGTCTAACATATCGCTGGTCAACTAGGAGTCTTCGTTCAGTCGTGTCTTATAACCGTAAAATATTCTATACCATTATTTTAAATCCGCCGCATTAAATCCTGCTAATCGTTACAAAGATCAATTCGCTATTGTCGATGTGACAAGGATTGTCGACCTCGCAGTTACTGCAGTTGTTGCAGTTACTTCGAAGCGACTTCAGCGGTCTTGTTTTGTCACACACAAACTTAATATGTTGACCTGAATCAGCAATTATTAGCAAGTCCTGCAATAGAGTGTTGTGCAAGTTATTTTGGGGGTCGAGGGAGATGACTGACCGATGGTATTGCCCTCATTGTGTCCAATCTTCGACAAGGAATTGGAATTTAAAGACACATATAAAGAGAAAACACAATGGGGCAGGGAACCCAATCCAAAAAACAGGCTTTACTTATGATCCAAGGCGAAATTCTAGTACTAGCCCTTTTCCCATGTTCAAAAATAAAATGCATGAATATGATAAGACAAATCCGTTCGCTGACACTCGGGAATTTGTTCGTAATTGGTCAGACCTTCTAACTGACTTTGGAAAACTAAACAACCAAATAGCTCTAAATTCGGGTAACCCGCTAGCTTTTTCAGCTTACCCATTCACAAATCTGCTCTCAGCTATGCCGCATCCCAGATGTCACTTAGAAGTGCTTTTGGTTTCAGAGCTCAACCATGCTACGCTTGTCTGAGCCTTGGTTTGGTCCCTGTTTTTTATCCTGACGATGGTCATAACTTACCCCAATTTACTCACTCTTGTAATCCATTTAATTCTCAACCTAAAATCTTCAAGAATTTAGAAGATTACTCTACTCTTCTTTTAAAAGATGTAGCAATCCAGACTGGCTTTATTAATCTGATTGCTATCCCATTGTCAGAGCCACATCAAGAATTTCTCATGTTAATGAATCCTCGCAATCCTAAAAAACCACTAGTGTTGACTTTTTCTAATGAGTCGAAAATAGAACTAGACATTGATGACTTGACAGGGCACTGGCTGGAAAGGGCAATAACCACTGGAAAAGAAAAACTCACAGAAGAGCAATTATTGGAATTTTTATGGCTCGGACCGTGGGCAACCTTTGGGTTCTTCGATATCAAAACTGCTTTCGAATCATATCATTATTTTATGGCCTTTACAGATACTGAGTGCAGCCGGATGTACGGTGAAGTGATATAAATTGTAACTACATGGATTTGGCGCTAGTATATCGATAGAACGCTCTGGCCTTTATTTTTCTTCCTCTAGCGTAGCAGCGGCTTCTTTTTTGGGATATACTTAAGGAAGACTGTCGCCAGAATGCATTCTAGAGAAAATATCTTTCGGAAGAAATTGTAAAATGAAATGAGCGTTTGCCTTTTACAGGTTTGCCAATAATTGATGAATATAGAAAAAGAGCTGCTATAACTTATAAACAAGATATATACACATAAAGGTAGACGGAGAATAAGCAGTAGGAGAGGTATGACTAAGGCAGTCTGAGATGTTAAGGAAACAAGTCACTAACATTTTGTCGAAATAGTGAACCATGGAAGAATTGACAAGATTGAAGATTTGTGAGCTGACAATTGTGTCATACAAGGGTGTTCATTCAAAGGTGCTAAAGAGGTAAAGAAACGAATATTGGATTTTCGGAAAGCTGCACCAGATCTGAAAGTAAGAGTAGGCGATGTATTATCTGAGGGAAATAAAGTAGTATCTACCTGGGAAATCAGCGACACTTTTAAACATGATTACAATGGAATCAAAGGAACAAGAAAGAAATCTAATCTCAGGGGTGTTGATCTCTTCAAGATAAACACACATGAAAAATCGCTAATAACCAGAAGATTGAAAGTATGGATGGAAAAAGATGATCAGCGAACTATAGTAGGTAGAGTCAATCGGCACGATAAATAACTCCTGGGGTAAGAGAATCACTTCCACTATGAGTCTGAGGACTGCAAACTAGAGTGAGTGCTGCCAATAGCTGTTTTTTTTGAAATGTTATGACAACTCTCTGGCGTGATGAGCTGGGTCATTTACTATTAGTGTGGTGTTATTATTCCAGGAGTGTTATTTGTGGTAGCAGCCGGAGGTTGACTTCTACTAGTACTTCCTCCTGTGCTAACTACGCCGGTAACATTTAGACCATAGTATGAAACCAGGTTAGCGTTGTTACCGCATGAAAATTTGGAGGTTATTTTGTTTGCTCCTTGTTTAATGGTGGTGTACTTAGGAATCAGTAGGAATGTCCATTTTGAATAATCATTTTGTCCTTTAGGCCCTATACCACTAGCATTTTGGTATGGTTTTATTCCATTTACTATAATAGAAACATGACAATTTGAAGATGCAGTAGCATTACCTGTTGTTGATATGCCAGAAACTAAAAGGTTTTTACCAACAGGAACGTCTTGTCCTCTTACAGGCGAAGTTATTCTTATGGCATGAAGCTTTGATGGCGATTTTTTATGAGATATTGTGGTTGATAATGACGTTGAAGCCGATTTACTTTGACCATACGCAATATTGGCAGTAAGCAGATTTGCCTCTATACTGTTAGCAAAAACAAAAGTTGTAACAGCGAGAATTAACACAAGTAGTATATATGTTTCTAACTTTGTTTTACTGATTTGACTCACGCTAAAATTATTGTTGTATCTATTATAAAAAGAGACATAATAAAACATTTTATCTTCTAGGCTTTGCAATATTATCCTAGCCAACTTTTGTCCTGAACATCCTGAACGGGAATGAATAATCCACATCTGCCAGAGTCCCATTTCCAATATCGGAATCAGTAGGTCGAACCATTAGTTCATAAATTACCAATGAACGTGCCTGTCTAGGAAGTGAGAGGATACATCATCGGCGCTTAGTCCCAAACTATACTTTTCTGGTGATTGTATGGCTACATCAGGTTTGTATTGACAATTCGATGTAGTATACATTTTTATATCTTATTGTTCTATAGGTTAGAGAAAGTGTTATGAGTCTCAATATTCTCACCAAAAAAAGAGAGGACTATTCAGAAAAAAAGCAAGGGGCAGATGCTATATACTCCTTGGTGGATAAAGCATATTACGTCGATACAATTACTTACAAAATCGAAAATACCACATCATATTTCGATGATTCTGATTAAATGATATAACTACAAAAAGAGCCGAAAAGTCTAATCATTCAAAGAGTTTCATTTTCGGCTATTACTCCTCTTCAGTTAGAAGCCAATATATTCTAGATTTACTCTACAGATAACTATGACATATATAAGTATACGGATTAAACCATTATTTGCAGTAATTATTGTTTTTGCTGTTTTTCTTATTGCTATGGTTGTAAATAATTACAATATGCCGCAATCGCTCGCTGACAAAGGCAATAATAATAACTCAAGTGACAAACAACTTCGACAGCAACAAGACTTCACTATATGTGTAAATAAATCCATGGACAAAATCTTGAATGGCTATCTGAATTTTAGCGATCCAGATCCAATATCACACTGCTTTGATCAATTCCTTAAGAGCAAAATAAACAATGGAAACGGAACCAACAACAACGGCGGAAATAATGATAACAACTTCAATAATAACTCAAGTTTCTCTAACGTATAAGTAATACGTTGTTTGGTTTGGATTAAGGTGCCTTATGATTTTGCAATAAAACCGGACAACGCTGTAACCGTTGCAAATAAAATAAAATTAGTTGCAAGTTACTAGAAAGGAGCACAGCATCAGTAAAAACCTGTGTGGTCCTCAATATAGCCTGAAATTAATTCTGATATAAAATACGTATAGTCGATTTAGCAAGTAGATATTACGATTAAAAAAATGGCGTGCTAATGTATAAATAAAATGCTTCATGCACAACACTTGATGAAAAAAACTCTCAAATTTGGAGGCTTGACTGCAGCACATGCGTAAAGATCGTGTAATAACGCTACCATTATTCATCCTCATAATTTTTGCTTCTGTTACATTTTTAAATTCCTCTCAATTATCATTGGCACAAACCAGTACATCAACATCATCGCAGCGAACAACATCATTCGTTAATTCATTTGCAAAACTTGTAAAAGATGCTCATGACTTGACCCAGAGTTACCAAAACGAATTTGGAAAATGGAAGACGCATCAGCATGATAACAAGACAATGATTTCGATTATCAATGATTATTTGCCCAAATATGAAAATCTGGCTAACGAATCCAAAATGTTGCAACTTAAACAATACCAAAATGCTTCAGCTCTATATACAAAAAGTCTTGGCTCTGAGCTTCAAAGTTATGTTCATTTCCGGAATTATTTATTAACAAATAACTCTACTGAGAATAAATTGTCCTCAAAATTTCTGTCGGACGCATTTAAATATGAAATTGACTCGTTTAAGGTGCTTAATTCCTCTGGATTGTTTACAGTTGTGCCATAGCCATCTGAAAGATCCTTTTGCTACTGGTCTTAGATAGTTATCGTTTATCCGTTTATGAATTATATTCCTTGCACAATTTGAAAGAGGTCACGCTCATATATTCTGAAAAGGAAACATACAC
>Ga0207646_10004999_pt1 | contig 14136 bp, 7 predicted proteins | sample KBSK5502metaG_FD_184343 | JGI IMG/M metagenome (GOLD analysis project Ga0207646, IMG submission 184343) | Corn, switchgrass and miscanthus rhizosphere microbial communities from Kellogg Biological Station, Michigan, USA - KBS K5-50-2 metaG... | ecosystem: Host-associated > Plants > Roots >... | reverse complement strand
TGGAGACGTTCGTGCGCGATCTCATCGTTGATCTGACGAGGCGGCAAGTCAGACCAACTCAGGGTGAGGACATCACGAAGTACGCCAAGGAGGCAGGAGTTCCGATCCCGGAGGCGCTGCGCGGGGTGGAGATGACATGGGACTCACGTCACGACTTCGCGAGCGCCGACCTGGCCAAGGGGTCGGTGCTCGTCCTGGTAGGGCCGGGCCATCCAGATGCCCTGGGTTTCACGATCGGCTGCATTCGGATTGGACGGTTCAAGATATGCCTCGAATGCGGCTGGTTCTATTGCCGGATCGTGATCAAGGGCACTTTCTGATCGACACGGCGCGCGGGCTGGAGTGAAGCTCAGATTCTCGAAAACTTTCCGGCGCTACGCGCCGCGGGCCTGCTGCAGGCTTGGGCTTACGCCGAGTCTCACCGCGAGGAAATCGACAGAGCGATCGTCCAGAACGAAGCAGCCTGATCCGTGGTCCTCTTTGCGGACGAGAACTTCCCTTTGCGGGTCGTTGAAGAGCTGCGCTACTTCACCTCGCCGGAACGCTCATCCGAGTCAACCGTCCTGGGGTTGAAGGCTGGCCAGCCGTTGGGCGTGTCCGCGACGCTACTCCGATCCTTCTCTAGGCCGTAGGAGCGGAAGACCTGGAGGATCGCCTTGGCGGAGGACGTTTCTTCGCTTCATCGCGCGGCGGCCATAGGCAATCAGTTGGCTCTGGTGATAGGCCCGGCTGCCCGGCGGGATTCCGAGGAGCTTCACCGCCTCCACCATCGAGTACCCGCGCCGAATAAGAGCGAGGAGTTGGCGCTCGCGCTTCGGGAGGGCCGCGGCGACCCGGTCCAGCAACTCCTCCGATTCGAGAGGCTGCGAGGATTGCGGTTGGGGTGTTTCCTCCAACGGCCGCCCCTCGTGGGCATGACGCCAGTACGACCGCCGCCGGAACCGCAGGATGTAGTTGTGGATGACCCCTTTGAGCCACGGGGATGCGATCACAGCCATCGGAACGCCTGTCCGGATCAGCCACTCCCAGAGATCCTGCGCCAGATCATCCGCGTCCCCCGGGGCCAACCCGGCGCAGGCGCAGGCCTTGGCAATCAGCTGATAAGAAGCGCGAATCGAGTCATCCGCGTAAACTTCGGACCGGTCCTCGCTCCTCTTCCAGGGTGGCGTGTCGACCGACCTCCTCCCGGGGAACCCACTCCATCACCATCACTCCGGCCTTGTCAAGCACGAGGACAAATCAACTCGAAGGAACTGCGCAACGCTGGACGTCAGTCGGTTCCTTTTGTGCCGGGCACGGTTCGCCGGATGTCCGGATGCGATATCCAGCTGCTCCGGGAAAGAGGCTGTTCCCGGAGATTCTCCTAGCATTTTCCCCTTCGCCGAACGAATAAGGATAAGGAGAGCTTAGGCCGCGTCCCCGTGCGATGGTCGCAGCAAATGGAACGTGCGCTGAGCGATGGAGCTCTTATGACGACGAAGAAGCGGATTGAATATGCGGCCGCTGGTGCGCTGTTTGTTTGTCTGAGTCTTTTTCCTTCCCTCTCGGAGGCGGGCGTCACCCGGATCGAGATCACGTCGCGGGTCGCCTTTGCGGGCGGTACGCCGTTCGGCGACACCGGTCCATACGAAAAGCTGCGAGGCAAGATCCATGGCGAGGTCGACCCAACGGACCCGCTCAACGCGGTGATCGTCGATCTCGACAAGGCTCCGCGGAACGCGAGCGGCATGGTCGAGTACGTCAGCGACTTCCTCATCCTCAAGCCGATCGACATGAGCCGTGGAAATGGGAAGATCTTCTATGGCATCAACAACCGCGGGAACACCGGCGCGCTCGGGAGCCTAAACGACGCCACCACAGGCGGAAACGATCCCACGACGGCTGAGGATGCAGGCAATGGTTTCCTCATGCGCCAGGGCTACGCCATCGTAGACGCGGGCTGGGAGGGTGACGTCCTCTCGGGCAACTTCCGCCTGACCGCACAGTTCCCCACGGTCACGGACAACGGGGCGACCATCACCGGCACCATTGCCGTTCAGTATGACGTGTCCCGTCACATCCCTGTGACAGGCACCGTCTCGCTACCTCTAAACCGCGCCACGTTCGATTCTTACGAGACGGTCTCGCTCAACACCTCGACGGCCCTGCTCACGTCGCGGGCGCTCATCAACTCGCCGGAGACGGTTATCCCCGGCGACCGCTGGGCGTTCGCCACCTGCAGCCGCAACCCGGTCACGGGCACGGTCGAGAACGTCGTCCCCAGCACGAAGAACATCTGCTACTTCGACGGATTCGATCCTAACAAGCTGTACCAGCTCATCTACGTCGCCAAGAATCCGAGACCGATGGGCCTGGGGTACGCGGTCACCCGTGACGTGGGATCGTTCCTCCGCTTCGAGACTGCCGATCGCGCGGGGAACGCCAACCCGCTGGCGCTGAGCGCGGCCTCGACCGGCATCACGCACATGTACGCGCTAGGCGTCTCGTCCACCGGCATGTACGTTCGGGACTTCATCTACCTCGGCTTCAACGAGGACGAGGCGCACCGGAAGGTCTTCGACGTGATCTGGGCGCAGATCCCCGGCGCCCTGCGGCTGCACCAGAACACACGGTTCACGATGCCGGACATTTACTCGCGGGAGGACCTCTGGGCCGGGCTCTGGCCCATGGCGGACTTTCCCTTCAGCTACGCCGTCATGAAGGACCCGGTGACCGGACGGACCGACGGAATCCTTAAGCGCCCAGCAACCGATCCGAAGGTGATCCACACAGACAGCTCCGAGGAGTATTGGCAGTTTCACGGCGCGCTGGTGACGACCGATGGCCGCGGCCACGATGTCGCGCTGCCCGAGAACGTCCGCGTGTACTTTATGACCGGCGAGCAGCACGGACCGGCGCTCGTCCCGACCAAGGGGATCTGCCAGCAGCTCAACAACCCGCTGCCGCGCGGGAGCATCAATCGCGCGGTGCTCGTGGCCCTCGACCAGTGGGCCGCGAACGGGATCCGCCCGCCCGACAGCCGGTATGCAAAGGTGTCCGATGGCACCCTGGTGCCCTTCGACCAGGCGAGCACGGGCTTCCCGACGATCCCCGGCGTCACCTACGCCGGGCTGGTAAATAGACTCCCGCTGCTCTTCTACGGTCCTCGCTTCGGCCCGACGGGAGGCATCATCGACGTGATACCGCCGACCACCCTTCCGGGACCAGGCTACACCATCCTCGTCCCCAAAGTGGACGCGGACGGCAACGACCTGCCCGGTGTGCGCATTCCACAGCTCCAGGTCCCGACCGCGACGTACACGGGCTGGAACCTCCGGGCGCCAGGCTTCCGGCAGGGCGATCTGTGCGCGCTGAACGGGATGTACCTTCCCTTCGCGGAGACGCTGGCGGCGCGGCTGGCCACGGGCGATCCCCGCCTTTCGCTCAAGGAGCGCTATAAGAACCACGGCGACTACGTGAGCCGGATCGTGGCCGCGGCTAGACAGCAGCGGGCCGACCGGCTGCTGCTCCAGGAGGACTTCGACCGGATCGTGGAGCAGGCAGCGATGAGCAGCGTCAAGTAATGACAAACCGATGGAGCCCCGCGACCCGATGCACTCGAGGTCGTAACCCGCCGCGCGCGAGGTCGCTACTACTCGAGGCTCAGAGGCCCTTGCTTTTGCGCCCGGCAGGCGCGCGCCAAATCTCTGCGCTCTATCGGGCTCGTTCTTTCCCTTCGCAACGACGAAGGCCGAGCGGCTGTCGAATGGTGATCCGCGTAAATCGCTCCAGGAACGCTACAAGGACCATGACGGATATGTGAAGGCCGTCGAGAAAGGTACCAAGGAACTGATGAAGGACCGTTTTCTGCTGCAGGAGGACGCCGACCGGATAATACAAGCAGCCGAATCCAGTAACGTGCTCAAGTAAGTGTGGTGTCGCCCGGCGCCTCCCGGGCGGCGACGCACTTTGCGCTTATCAGAAGGGCGGATGTGCTCTGTTTTCGCAAGCGTCCTCATCGCGGCGACTGGCGTCTTCGTCCTGTCGCGAAGCGCCGATGCCACCCCGCTCAAGCTGAGGGGCTCGGTCCACCGCGCTCCTCATGCGCGCGAGAGGAGGTAAGAGGGACGGTGGGAGGAACTTGGGCAGAGCGGTCAGGAGTTCCGTAATCGTAGCCGTCACGCGGCCGGAGGGCCCCGTGACCAGGAGGTTGACCATGAGAGCTCACTTTTGTACACGAGTCATAGGGGCGATCACGATCGCGCTCATCCTGCTGCTGAGCGCAAGGGCCGAAGCGCGTGTCGTCCGGTTCGTCGTCGAGCAAACGCGTTCATTCGCCGGCGGGGTGTCGTGGGGGACGACCGGCCCCTACGAGCGGCTGGACGGGACTGCCCACATGGAGGTGGATCCCCACGACCCGCTAAACGCGGTTATCGTGAACCTCGACAAGGCGCCGCGTAACGCCCGCGGGATGGTGGAGTTCAGCTCCCCGTTTTACATGCTCAAGCCGGTCGACATGACGCGCGGAAACCATAAGATCTTCTATGGCGTCAACAATCGGGGAAACGCGAGCGCCGGGATAGCAAGTCGTAGCTTCCCCCCGGTCCCGGCTACAAACAACCCCCTAACGGCCGCCGATGCCGGCGACGGCCTTCTGTTGCGGCTGGGTTTCGCAATAGTGGACGCCGGTTGGCAGGGGGACGTGGCCCCCGGGAATAACCGCCTTTTCCCGAATCTCCCTGTCGCTACCCAGCCGGGTGGAAGCCCGATCGTCGCCGCCGTCCGGATCGAGTACACGGACCGGACGATCCCCCAGGCCGGAACCTTCACTCTTACCCTCGAGGGCAGTCCCCTCTTCCGGTCCTACGAGACGGCCGACATCAACACGGCCCACTCGACGCTCACCGTGCGCAGTGAGGTCCAGGGCATCAAGGTGCCGATCCCGTCGGACCACTGGGCCTTCGGGAGCTGCCCGACCGGGCCGGCGAGCCTTGTTCCCACCACGACCAACATCTGTCTCTTCGACGGCTTCCGTCATGACAAGCTCTACGAGCTGATCTACCCGGCGAAGAATCCGATGGTGATGGGGCTCGGCTACGCCGTGACGCGGGATATCGGCTCTTTCCTACGCTACCAGACCCGCGACGACGTCGGCAATCCCAACCCGCTGGCGCTGAGCCCGGCGCAAGTCGGCATCCGTCGTGCCTACGGGGCCGGTAGCTCCTCCACCGGGATGTACATGCGGGATTGGCTATATCTCGGGTTCAACGAGGATGAGGCTCACCGGAAGGTCTTCGACGGCATCCATATTAATATCCCTGGCACACACCGTCTCTTTGCAAACGTGGAGTTCGCCGACCCGAATACCTGGTCCAGGCAGGACGATCGGCACGACTTCCTCTCCACGAGCATCGCGCCCCTCACCTTCGCGGTTACGACGGACCCGATCTCGGGGATCCACGACGGAATCCTAAAGCGGCCGTCGACGGATCCCGTTGTCATCCAAACCGACTCGGAGAATGAGTTCTATGGGATGAACGCATCCCTTAACGTCGTCGATGGCCTGGGGCACCTCGGGCACCCGGTGCCGATCCCGGACAACGTGCGGCTCTACTATCACTCGAGTTACGCGCACGGTGGAGCTGTCGGCTTGTTCAGCACCCCAGGTCAGTCAGTCCTCTGCCAGAATCTCACGAACACAGGCGGTACCAACCCGACGTTCCGGGCGGTCACAATCGCGCTGGATGCGTGGGCGGATCAGGGCATCGAGCCCCCGAAGAGCAACTATCCCCGCCTCGAGAACAAGACACTGGTTTCCCTCGACGAAGCTCGCGAAGCATTCCCGGCGATTCCCGGCGTCAACTTTCCGACGGTCGTGGACGGTCTGGAGGTTCTGGACTTCGGCCCCGAGTTCAACTCCACGGGTGGGCGGCTGACGCTCCTGCCACCAGCGATCGGCCCGAGCTACAAAGTGTTTGTGCCGAAGCCCGACGAGGATGGCCTGTCAATCGCGGGCATCCGGACGATCGAGATCCGGGTGCCGCTGGGCACCAACACCGGCTGGAACGTGCGGGCCCCAGGCCAGCGAGCGCCCAACCTCTGCGGCCTGAGCGGCTCCTATATCCCCTTCGCGACGACCAAGGCCGAGCGATTGGCTGCTGGCGATCCCCGCAAGTCGCTCGAGGAACGCTACAAGGACCACGACGGGTACGTGAAGGCGGTCGAGAAAGCCGCGAAGAAGCTCGTGCATGAGGGCTTCCTCCTGGAGGAGGACGCGGAGATCTGGATTAGCACCGCCAAGGCGAGCAACGTCCTGAAGTAGGAGGCGTGTGCGCTGGAGTGGATCGCAAAGAGAGTAACCGACAGCGGGAAGAGTCAAGGTTTTCCGGAGCGGTGGCGATAAGGGGGCCTCGATTTGGAGGGCTCCCGTGACCAGGAGTTTGACCATGAGAGCTCACTTTTGTACACGAGTCATAGGGGCAATCACGATCGCGCTCACCCTGCTGCTGAGCGCGGAAGCAGAAGCGCGCGTCGTCCGGTTCGTCGTCGAGCAAACGCGCTCGTTCGCTGGTGGGATGGCGTGGGGGACGACCGGCGCCTATCAGCGGCTGGATGGGACTGCCTACATGGAGGTGGACCCCCACGACCCGCTGAATGCGGTGATCGTCAACCTGGACAAGGCCCCTCGGAACGCGCGGGGCATGGTCGAGTTCAGCTCCCCGTTCTTCATCCTCAAGCCAGCCGACATGGGGCGAGGGAATCACAAGATCCTGTACCTGGTGAACAACCGGGGGAACAAATCCGGACTGTTCAGCTTTCCGCCAACGCCCCTGCTCCCGAGCACCAACGATCCCCTGACCGGCGCCGGTGACGGCCTCTTGTTGCGGCTGGGCTACGCCATCGTTGATGCCGGCTGGCAGGGGGACGTAGCGCCGGGGAATAACCGACTCTTCCCCACCCTCCCGGTGCCCACGCAGCCGGGTGGAAGCCCGATCGTCGCCGCCGTCCGGATCGAGTACTCGGACCGGACGATCCCCCAGGCCGGAACCTTCACACTGAACCTCGAGGGCAGCGCCGCCTTCCGCTCCTACGAGACTGCCGACCCGAACACGGCCCACTCCACGCTTACCGTGCGCAGCGAGGTCAATGGTGCCAAGGTGCCGATCCCGTCGGACCGCTGGGCCTTCGGCCGCTGCCCGACCGGGCCGGCGAGCCTCGTCCCCACCACCACCGACATCTGCCTCTTCGACGGCTTCCGCGCCGACAAGCTCTACGAGCTGATCTACCCGGCGAAGAACCCGATGGTGATGGGGCTCGCCTATGCGGTGACGCGGGACATCGGTTCCTTCCTCCGCAACCAGACTCACGATGATTCCGGCAACCCGAATCCGCTGGCGCTGAGCCCCACGAACGTCGGCATCCACCGTGCCTACGGGAACGGTATCTCCTCCACCGGGATGTATATGCGGGAGTTCCTGTATCTTGGCTTCAACGAGGACGAGGCCCACCGGAAGGTCTTCGACGCCGTCCATATCCACATCCCTGGCACGCACCGCCTCTTCGCCAACGTGGAATTCGCCGACCCGAACACGTACTCGCGGGAAGACGATCGGCACGATTTCCTCTCCACGAGCATCGCGCCCCTCACCTTCGCGGTGACGACCGACCCGATCACCGGCAGGCACGACGGCATCCTCAAGCGGCCGGCGACGGATCCTGTCGTGTTTCAGAGTGACTCGGCCAACGAGTTCTGGAACATGAAAGGCTCCCTCAACGCGCACGACGGTCTCGGCAATCCGGTCCCGCTCCCGGACAACGTGCGGCTCTACTTCCTCTCGAGCTTCAAGCACTTCGGCGTCGTCGGATTGTTCAGCGCCCCGCAGCCCAATGGCATCTGCCAGAATGCAGTGCAGCCCTTCGTCGGTGTCGAAGCAACATACCGGGCACTCCTGGTCGCCCTGGATGAGTGGGCGGATCAGGGCATCGAGCCTCCGAAGAGTAACTATCCCCGCGTCGAGAACAAGACGCTGGTCGCACTCGACGAAGCCCGCGAGGCCTTCCCGGAGATCCCGAACGTGAACTTTCCTACGGTCCTGAACGGGCTGGAGGTCCTGAACTACGGACCCGGGTTCAACTCAGAGGGCGGGCGGCTCACACTGCTGCCGCCGGCGATCGGTCCCAGCTACAAGGTGCTGGTGCCGAAGCCCGACGAGGACGGGCTGGACATCGCGGGCATCCGGCCGATGGAGATCCGAGCGCCGCTAGGCACCAACACCGGCTGGAACGTGCGCGCGTCGGGCTTCCGGGCGCCGAATCTCTGCGGTCTCATGGGGTCATTCATCCCTTTCGCGACGACCAAGGCCGAGCGATTGGCCGCTGGCGATCCCCGCAAGTCGCTCGAGGAACGCTACAAGGACCACGACGGATTCGTGAAGGAGGTCGAGAAGGCCGCAAAGAAGCTCGTGCACGAGCGCTTTCTCCTCCAGGAGGATGCTGAGACCTACATCCACGCCGCCGAGGCGAGCAGTGTCCTGAAATAGGAGTTCACGGCGTCGTCAACGGAAAAGGAGGAGAGGCGATGAAGAGGGCAAAACTCGCGAGAGCTTGTCCGAAATTTTCACTCGTATTCCCTGTAAACGAAGCACCCGACGGTTGGTCGGCGATGCTGGACTTGGCCAGCGAGGAGGAGTCATGCGGAAATCTAGTAGTTCCACATTTGCAACGTTTCACGTCTGCAGACCGCACTCGCAGTAGTTCCACACTTGGCCATCGGCCGCGGAGGAGAACATGAAACATTGGAGTCTTGGAGTCACATTTCTCTTGATCGTGACTGCCAGTTTGCTGGCCGCCCCGCCGGGCCCAAGCTGGCCGCAATGGGCGCAAAATCCGCAGCACACCGGGTTTCTCAACGTGAAAGGGCAGGATCTCGATCGCATACTGGCAGACGTGATTTACGACCCGCTGGTCCCTGACGAGTTGGCGACCGGCGTCCAGCAGTTCGGACCCCCGCCTGGGCTATTGGTGCACTATCAGGTGCCGCTCGTCGACGGGAACGACGTGTACATGGAATCGAAGTCGGGCCAGTTCACCCGCGGGACCTACTCGTCGCAGAAGTGGCACCAGAACAAGTTCACCTGGGTCAATGGCCAGCTCACCAAGGTCTGGACCTTCGACAGCGACTGGATCGCGCCCGGGTCGCAGGGCGACTTCTGGGAGCCCGTCTACCACGCAGTGCTGGCAAACGGGTTCGTCTACGATCCCGGTCTCGGTGGGACAATCTTCAAGCTCAACAAGGCCGACGGCAGCGTGATCACGCGAATCAATCCGTTCAACAAGATCAACCCGAACACCTACACGGTCAGCCCGCTGACGGCTGACGCGGCCGGCAACATCTACTACAACGTGCTGAAGCTCCAGGACAACGGGCCCTTCTACGCCCATGATGCCGTCGACTCCTGGCTGATCAAGGTGGCGCCAGACGACACGATCTCGATAGTCAGCTACACGGGGCTGAATCCCGCGGCGCCGAAATCAACCGACTTGTGTCTCGGCATATTCAGCGACAGTCAATTGCCCTGGCCGCCTAGCGCGGATGCGGTGCCGCCGTCGGTGCCGTGCGGGCTCCAGCGCGTGGGGCTGAACATCGCCCCGGCTATCGCGCCCGACGGGACCATTTACTCCCTCACCCGCGGCCACTTCCTGATTGGCGCGCGCCACTCATTCCTGCTTGCCCTCAACCCCAACCTGACACTGAAGTGGGCCACCTCGCTCCGGAATCGATTTCATGACGGCTGCGGCGTTGCGCCCCCGGAGGGCACGCTTCCACCGAACGGCCAGCCGGGCGGCTGCCGCGATCTCGGACCCGCCGGCAATGCGGCGATTCTCGGAAACGACCCAGCCCAGAACACGCCTGGCGCCGGGCGCATTCTGGACGATGAGTCGTCCACGCCGACGGTGGCTCCCGACGGCAGCATCTTCTTCGGCGCGTACAGCCGCTACAACTACGCCCAGGGTCATCTGATGCACTTCAGCGCCAACGGCGACTATCTGGAGGGCTTCGGCTTTGGCTGGGATTCGACGCCGGCGATCTTCGAGCACGACGGAACGTACTCGGTCGTGATCAAGAACAATCACTACAGCGGTCTCGGCTCCTACTGCAACAACCCAACGATCTGTCCCACGGACCGCACGGCGACCAATCCGGCGAGCCCGGAGGAGTTCTTCGTCACCCAGCTCAGCCCGAACTTAACGATCGAGTGGAGCTTCAAGAACACGAACACGCAGAGCTGCACCCGGAATGCGGACGGATCCATCACCTGCATCTCCGACCACCCGCACTCGTTCGAGTGGTGCGTCAATGCACCCGTGATCGACAAGCTGGGAGTCGTCTACGCAAACAGCGAAGACGGAAACCTGTACGCGATCAATCAAGGCGGGACGCTGAAGCAGAAACTCTTCCAGCAGCTCGCGCTGGGCGCGGCCTACACTCCAACTTCGCTGGGGGGTGACGGCAAAATCTACTCGGAGAACGCCGGCCACCTGTTCGTCGTCGGCAAGTAAAGCCAATGCCGCCTGCGGCAACTTTTCGGGGGAGCCGGTTCACCGTGGCTCCCCCTTTTTTCTTGTGGGGGAACCATAAAAAACCTGAAGCTTGCATTACTTGCTGTGAGTCTGGCGCTGGTCGTCGGCCCGCGGGCGCAGGCGCAGGTGCCTCAGGGCGGCGTGCATCTCTAGAGCGCACGCGACCAGGAGGCCGCGCTCGCGAATGAGTCGGTCGCAGGACCGTTCACCGCGCTGTGCAACTCCTCGGTCGCGTTCGGCTCGAACGTGATGACGAACTGCGACAGCACGCTGCTCCCGCATAATGAGACCGCCATCGCCGTTGATCCGAACGATCCCAATCACCTGACGGCGGGCTCGAATGACACGCAGCTGCCGCCGAGCGGCGCGGCCGGCGCCGCAAAGAGCGTCGCAGGCTACTACACCAGCTTCGACGGCGGGGCGACGTGGCTGAAGGATTTCGGTTTCTCGGTTGATCCTGGCGTTCGAGAGCCCGAGTTTTTGGCGCGATACCTTGAAAGTCAGATTCGCAGACAAGATGCAGAACGGCGACTTCGAGAGTGGAGACTTGGGTGGTCTGCCTCGCCGGGCGTGATCATGAGGCTGGAAACTGAGGCGGCTAAAAAGACGAACCCAACTTGCCATCCTGCCCGATTGTAGGGACAGAGGGACGGATGGGCTCTGTTTTCGCGAGCGTCCTCATCGCGGCGACTGGAGTCTTCGTCCTGACGCGAAGCGCCTGCCCGCCGAAGCTGAGGGGCTCGGTCCACCGCGCTCCTCATGCGCGCGAGAGGAGGTGAGAGGGACGCTGCGAGGAACTTGGGCAGAGCGGTCAGGAGATCCGTAATCGTAGAGGACAAAACTCGCGAGAGCTTGTCCGAAATTCTTACTCGTATCACCTGTAAACGAAGCACCCGACGGTTGGTCGCTGGACTTGGCCAGCGAGGAGGAGTCATGCGGAAATCTAGGACTTTCAGGCGCTGCGACGGAGTGAGGCCGATGAGGAGATGGCTGATCTCTGCGGTAGGCGTGATACTCGCGGTAGTAGCAATAGGACTGGCGCCCGCTAGGTTAGCGGCGGCACCAGGCGATCGAGAGCATGAAGGAGCGGAGTTAGGGCCCGGATGCGCGCCTGAGCGGCCCGCGATCGGCCACCATGCCGGCGGCGTCATAGTGGACCTCGACAACGATGAAAAGGCCCCGATCCCGTGTGCTACGAGGACCGGCTTCCGCACCTCGGAGGTGAGTATCGTCGTCACCAACGAGGGAAGCGTCTTGTTCCAGCCCGCCTTGCCGCCTGGGACTGGTGTCCCGTTCGGGCTCATCCGCTCCGTCGACCAAGGTGTCAATTGGGACTTCATCCTCCGCTCGGCGGTTGGCCCGCAACCTGTCCTTGCCATCGATCAGAACCAGTGGGTTGACCGGGAGACCGGGCGGGTGTTCTGGATCACGACCGACCTTCCCCTCTCACTCGGTACCCAGCCACCACGGCTGGACCGCAGCGACGACGACGGCAAGACGTGGTTCCCCTCCAACCAGCCCTGCCCATGGAGAGCCGTCGGCCCTTTGGGATGCGGGCATCCGCAAGTCTTCACCGGGCCACCGACCAGGAGCATGGAGCACCTGCTGCAGGGCTATCCGAATGTCGTGTATGCCTGCGGGGGGGGCGCAGGGGGGACCGTGATTCTGGCGTGCCAGAAGTCTCTAGATGGCGGCAACACATGGGGCCCCGCAGTGACCATCCCAACCCCTGCCGGGGTAAGCTGTGCGGTGTTCAATAACTTCGGTCTCAACGGCGTCGCCGGCCGAGACGGCACGGTGTACGTGCCGTTCACCCCCTGCCAGCGTCCGTACGTCGCCATCAGCCACGACGAGGGCGCCACCTGGGAAACGGTCCAGGTGGCCGACACGGACACCCTTGGCTTCGGAATGCTGCCACTTGGCACGGACAAGCAGGGGAATCTCTACGCGGCCTGGGTAGGGGCTGCCGACCGGCTACCCTACCTGGCGATCTCTAGAGACCGTGGCTTGCACTGGGGGACGCCGCTGATGATCGCCGCACCCGGTGTGAAGGAGGCGGCGCTCCCGGGCCTGGTTGCCGGAAAACGAGGCCAGGTTGCCATCACCTATTACGGGAGCAAGAACGCGCCGCTACCGTTCCCGCCCTCCTGCAACGGCCTCTCGACGGCCTGCCCGGGTTACGAGCATGAGACATGGAACACCTACATCACCGAGACCGGGAACGCGCTGGCTCGACAGCCGTTGTTCTTGAGTGCGACCCTGAACGATCCTGCCCAGCCGACGTGGTACGGCTGCTCGCCATCGGCAGTAGGTCTTGGTATGCCCGGCAGCACGACCTGTACTGCTTTCCCCAGTAGCAGTGGGCCTTCGCTCGGCGGCCGAGTCGACTACTATGGCGCGACGCTGGCGCCGGACGGCACGCCGTGGGTCGGCTTCGTTCAGGAGTGCCCCAACGGCCTGCCGGTCCCCGGTAACCCCAATTGCCCGGGCACGCTCACGGGAACCGGCCCCGACTCGCTTTGGGGGCTGGTGGGGCGTCTCGTCCATGTCCGAGGTGAAGCCGACGATAACGACGACCAGTAATGGTGAGGAATTAGTAACCGGGTGCCGCTGCTCGATGCGTACAGCAGCAGCGCCCGGCGCCGCCGCGGGGACGAGGGGGCTAGAAGCTCCAGCGAAGCTCGGCGCACGCGGTAGAGGTCAATTGGCGGTCGATTGGGGTCAGTTCCACATTATACATTTTGGGCCGAAACGCCGGCGCAGGTGCGCCAGGCGACCGGCCTGGCGAGGATCTCGCCTGCTTTCGATCTCCGTCACGATGTTGCTCAGCCCGGCAGGCTTCACCCCGAACGGCTCTCCGATCTCTTGGCCCGTCAACCGCGTCAGCTTGTGCGCCAAGTAGATCGCCGCCTTCTTTCCTCCCCGCCACGCTGTCGAGACAACGCCTCCTCCGGGATCTTCCGCTCCTGAGCGACCGCACACTTGATCCTCTCGATCTCGACCTCCATGGTCCGCCGGTATACTGCCGCCAAGAAAAACGCTCTCGGCAAGAAACCAGGAGTCAGCGATGAAGAGATTCCTTCTGCTTCTCGTTGCTGTGTCTCTTTCGGCGTTGAGTTGTGCGACGGCGGGGGCACCGGCAGCAGGCTCGAAGCCGGATGACGGGGCGGAGCTGACGGCGGTCATCGACGCGATCCGCGAGGCGATCGTCGAGGCGGAGACGCACGACGTCGGAGGCCTTCCTGCGCTGAAGGCGATCTCGGTCCAGCTCCAGACGACGGTCTCCCGCTCGGCCGGGGGAGAGGTGCGCTATCTCGTCGCGGCCATCCGGGGCGGAGCCTCTTCGGACACGACCTCTACGCTCCAGCTCGATATGAAGCCGCCGGAGATCCCCAAGACGCTCACGCTGCTTCCCAAGGAGACCCTGAAGGACGCGCTCGCCCAGGCGATTCACTTAGCGAAGATCGGCGTGGCCCGCGCGGCCAAGGGCGAGCCGCCGCTCCCGATGAAGTCTGTGACGATCGAGCTGAAGTTCGCCGTCGCCGTGGAAGGATCGGCCGGGGCGAGTGTTCAGCT
>Ga0207646_10004998_pt1 | contig 14142 bp, 12 predicted proteins | sample KBSK5502metaG_FD_184343 | JGI IMG/M metagenome (GOLD analysis project Ga0207646, IMG submission 184343) | Corn, switchgrass and miscanthus rhizosphere microbial communities from Kellogg Biological Station, Michigan, USA - KBS K5-50-2 metaG... | ecosystem: Host-associated > Plants > Roots >... | reverse complement strand
CTCGCGCGCCGCCTGGACCGCCGCCGCGACCTCCGCCGCCCCGCCCCGGGCCACCTCGGCGATGGGTTCCTCATCGATCGGGGATATGTCAGCGAATGTCCGGGGGGAGCCGACGCGACGGCCGCCAATCCAGTGGCGGGTGTCGACGGCGACCCCAGCCACGTCCGCCGTGCTCACCGGCATCGAGATCACCGCCCGAAGGTCGTTTGGACCCAAAATACTTGCACCAAAATACAGCCCGTGGCCTGCGAACGGTCAAGGGGACGCACCCGCGCCGAGCTGGAGGCTGGGGCCGCAGGCCGTTAGGCGCCGCCCGCCCCACCAATCCCACCAGCACCACATCACGGCGCCGCGCGCACCCGCCCAGGCAACTCTTCATTCCTTGGGCGCGGTCTGGCGCCCGGCTTGTCCGCCTTGTACGCGCGGAAACCGTGAAAAGACCGGTTCCGGCTGGCGACCGCGGTCCGCGCGGGCCGGGCGACGGGGGTCACCGGGCTGCGAGGACTGGCTGCGTTATGGGGCCGGCGGTGAGACCGGGACGCCGTGGTCGGCGAGGAGGCGGCCGCCGTTCCAGGTGACGCCTACCTGGCGGTAGTAGCCGGCGATGATCTCGCGGACCTCCAGGCGCGCGAGTTCCTCGGTCGGTGAGTCGAACAGTTCCAAGGTCGCGTCGCCGCGCCAGGCCGGGCCCGCGTCCACGCTGGCGCTGCCCGAGGCGACCAGCTCGTCGAGCGCGTCCGGCGCGCCACGCTCGATCGAGGGCAGCCACCGGTGATGCGCCATCGGGTGGGCGTTGACGAACCCGTTGTCCGCGGCCTGCTCGCGCAGGGTCACCACCGCCTGGGCGAGCCGCCGGTCGGCCGCGGCCAGCGTGCCCGCGAACCGCCCGCCGGGCCCGATCCGGGGCGCGGCCCGGCCGAACGGGTGCGGCCTGGTCTGGTGGATCGACCCGAGCTTCTTCGGGTAGCCCTGGTGCAGGCCGCGGGCCAGCGCGAAGTCGGTGTCGACCCAGATGTAGACGCAGCGCGAGTAGATCTGCCCGGCGAAGGCGCACCGCACGACGGCGAAGCACTCGGCGTACTGCGCCCGCACCGGATCCAGGAGTTCCATGCCGTCGTCGCCGCAGGACTGCCAGTCGGCCCAGATCAGCGCCACCGCGCCGGGGTCCTCCGGGGCGGGCGTGAGCGGCGCGGGCAGGAGTTCGGCCACCCGGGCCGGGTCGGTCCGGTACTCGACGGTGAGCAGATCGCCGGAGTAGTGCCAGGGCGGTTCCGGCAGCAGGGAGGCCCGCCCGGTCGCGGTCCTCGGGTAGAAGAACCCGGCAAGGTCGCCCATGTGCGCCCCTCAGTTGTTTGCAGCCACAGCAACCCCGGTGCCACCCCGACTTATCCTCCGGATAAGTCGGTCTCCGTACGGGGCTGGCCTAGCGACGAAGGCTGGCCACGGTCGGGACCAACATTGCTACCTTATTTGCATCCAAACGTTCGCCGCTGGAGGCCGCCGTGCCGCATCCACATGACGCCGACCTCGCTGCGGTCTCCGAGCGCCTGCGCGCCCAGGGGGTCGACGTGGTCCGGGTCTCCTACGCCGACATGATCGGCGTCGACCGTGGGCGCGACGTGCTGATCGAGGAGCTGCCGACGGCGGTGGGCCACGGGCTGGCGTTCTGCCGGGCGGTCTATCACACCTCGCCGGTGGGTGACGTGGTGCCCGTCCAGGGCGGCCTCGAAGACGGCCTGCCCGACATCACGGTGTTCCCCGACCTGGCCACGGTGACGGCGTTGCCGTGGGAGCCGCGCGCGGCCTGGTGCCTCGGCGACGCCGTGACCCCGGACGGCGCCCCTGCGGAGGAATCGCCGCGCACGGTCGCCCAGCGGGTGGCCCGCCACGCGGCCGGCCTCGGGTACACCCTCGTGTGCGGGCCCGAGCTCGAGTTCTACCTCTGCGAGCCGGGGCCGGGCGGCGCGTGGCAGCGTTATGCCAACGAGCTGGGCAACGTGTACGTGGTCGGCCGCAAGGGCGATCCGCAAGGCGTGCTGCTGGACATGCTCCGGCAATTGCGGGACGCGGGCCTGCGGGTGACCGCGGCCAACCACGAATTCTCCCCCGGCCAGTTCGAGATCAACCTCGGCCACTCGGAGCTGGCCGACGCGGCCGACCGGTCGTTCCGGCTCAAGTCGGCGGTCCAGGAGATCGCCCGGCACCGGGGGATGCTGGCCACGTTCATGGCCAAGCCGTTCAACGACGAGGGCGGGTCGGGCTTCCACGTGCACCTGTCGGTCAACGACGACGGCGAGCTGAACGTGTTCGGGGACCCCTCCCGGCCGGACGGGCTGTCGGCGGTGGGCCGGTTCGCGGTCGGCGGGGTGCTGCGCCACGCGCGGGCGTTGAGCGCCCTGCTCAACCCCACGATCAACTCCTACAAGCGGTTCGGCCCGGACACCCTGGCCCCGTGGCTGATCGACTGGGGCCTGGACAACCGCAGCGCCATGGTGCGTATCCCGCCGGAGCGCGGCGCCTCCGCGCGGATGGAGGTGCGGCTCGGTGACGCGACCGCCAACCCGTACCTGGCCATGGCCGCCGTCGGCGCCGCCGTCTGCCTGGGCATCGCCGACAAGGTGGAGCCGCCCGAGAAGCTGGAGGGCTACGGCTACGACCCGCGGCGGGCGGAGATGCTGCCGCAGCGGCTGGGCGACGCGCTGGACGCGCTGGAGGCCGACCGGGAGCTCACCGAGGTGCTCGGCGCGTACTTCGTGACCTCGTTCCTGACCTACAAGCGCAACGAGATCGAGCGCTTCGAGCGCTTCGTCACCGACTGGGAATTCCGCGAGTACGCCTACCACCTGTGAGCGCCCCCTCGGCCCCCCTGCGTGATCATGGTGAACTGGTCGTTCCATGCGCCAAATGGCCATGATCGTGGCTGCCTGGTCCGCCTCGCTGGCGCGTCGTCGCCGTGATCTTGACTTTGGTGGCGCTGTTATGCCCCTTAAGTCAAGATCACGACGGTGGGTGGGAGCGCGAAGACCACCGGCCCGCAGCCAGCGGGGGGCCCAATTCCTGCCGAAAAGTGAACCGGCGGCACTCGCGTTACGTTCGCAACACGTGTAAGAGGACGTCTCAGCGGGCGCGCCTCTGATTGGGCGTGCGCTCGGGGAGCAGGAGGCACTCATGAAGCAAGTCGGTCTCAGAACACTCACACACCGGTGGCGGCTGGTGGCCCTGGGCAGCGCGGTCGCGCTGGCCGGCCTGGGAGCCGTCGGCCTGGCCGCGGCGGCGTCGGCGTCAGCCGGTCATCACTCCACGCCGGGCGGGTTCAACACCAAGGGCGACATCCTCATCTCCGACGCGTTCAACAACCGCGTGGTGGAGGTCAACAGCCAGCACCAGGTGGTCTGGCACTTTGGCAACGGCTCGAGCGTGGCCGGCCCACATTCGATCGTGGGCGTGAACGACGTCGAGCGCGTCGGCAGCCTGACCCTGATCGCCGGCACCGGCACCCCGCCCGGGGCTGACCCGTCGTGCACCTTCACCAACGGCTGCCCGGACAACCGGGTCATCCTCGTCAACGAGGCTGGGACCATCGTCTGGCAGTACGGCAAGGCGGGGGTGACCGGGTCCGGCCCCGACCAGCTGAACACACCGGTCCAGACGACCTTCCTGCCGGGTGGCGACATTCTGATCACCGATCAGGCCAACGAGCGCGTCATCGAGGTCAACCGTGCCAAGCAGATCGTCTGGCAGTACGGGAAGACCGGGGTCACTGGCTCCGCCGCCAACCGGCTGAACAACCCCAACAGCGCCGAGCTGCTGGCCAACGGCCACATCCTGATCGCCGATGAGAACAACAACCGGGTCATCGAGGTCACCCGCGACCACCACATCGTCTGGCAGTACGGCAGCCCGTCCGGCACCCAGCTGTCCGGCGCCGCGTTCGCCAGCCGGCTGCCCGACGGCAACACCCTGATCACCGACTCCAACAACAACCGGATCCTGATCGTGACGCCCGGCAAGAAAGTCGTGTTCGACTACGCGACCAACACCCGGCCCGGCAGCATCGCCATGCCGCTGCCCACCAGGGCCGTCATGCTCAAGAACGGCAACATCCTGATCAGTGACCAGTTCAACGACCAGGTCATCGAGATCAACATGCAGAAGCAGATCGTCTTCTCCCAGGGCAAGATCCAGGTCGACGGGAACGGGTTCAACCAGCTCAACGCCCCCTACGACGCCAAGGTCATCGGTGACTACACCGGCCTGACGCCGCCGTTCGGCTTCGGCCACTGACCGGCCACTAACCGCCCCTGACCGTCCCGAGTCCCGCCCGCCGCCGCACACCGGCCGGCGGGCGGGACGGGGCGGGTCAGACCCGCTCAGCGCTCAGGTCGGCCAGCTGGGTACTGGCCGACTTTCGGGCGCGCAGCACAAAGGTGGAAGCGAAGCCGACGACGAGCAGCGCGAGGGCAAGCCACGGGGCCCAAATCGTCGGGCTGGTGACCTTGTAGAACGAGCCGAAGATGGCGCCCAGGGTGATCACGATGCCGAGCACCGCCGACACGATCAGCGACACCCGCCGCTGCGACGTGGCGAAACTGCGCAGCGAGCCGACCGACATCAGCAGGTAGACGAACACCAGGGCGAAACCGCCGAACGTGGACCCCCAGGCGAACAGCGCGAAGTAGTGCGGGGTCTTGGGCAGCGCGAACAGACCGGTCCAGAACTGGTTGATCAGCAGCGTCGCCACCGAGGCCCCGACCACGAAGACGGCCGCGCCCAGCGGCGACCCGTGCCGCTTGGAGGTGATCGCCAGCGGCGCGGGGATCCTGCGGTCGCGCGCCATGGCGAAGATGCCCCGCGACGCCGAGACGGCGCAGCCGATGGCGACCGCCAGCATGTCGAACAGGACCACGAGCTCAAGCAGCCGGTCGATCCACGTGCCGCCGTACCCGCCGGCGCTCGCGGGCGCGCCGAGCGCGAATAGCGGCGCCCCCGCGGCGGCGGTGATCGACTTGAGGCTGTAGTGGAAGCCGGCCACCTCGACGTAGGTGGCGAGGACGTAGAAGACCGTCGCGATGCCAGCGGTGGCCATCACCGCGATCGGGATCTCCCGGCGCGGGTTGGGCGTCTCCTCGGCCAGGTTCGCCGCGGTCTCGAAGCCGACGAACACCAGCACCCCGTACAGCACGCCGAAGAAGATCCCGGACCAGCCGTCCGCCGCCGACGACGGGTTGAACGGCTTGACGCTGTTCGCCGAGCCCAGCTTCGCGATGACGGTGATGAAGAAGATGGTGACGACGACGATCGACACCATCGCGAGCGCCAGCTGAGTGCGGGTGGACAGCCGCACGCCGAAGTACAGGATGCCGGCGATCACCACGATCAGGATCAGGGTCCAGGCCCAGGAGGGCAACGGGTTCACACTGAACTCGGCGGCGATCGTGCTCTGCAGGTACCCGCCGATGAGCAGCAGCAGCCCGGTGAGCAGGATGGTCACCCCGCCGTAGTAGAGCCAGCCGGCCGCGGTCCCGACCCGCTGACCGAGCCCGCGGGTCACGTAGTCATACAGCGATCCGGCCGCGTGTATCTCCTTGACGTAGTTCGACACGATCCAGCCGAGCGCGAAAACGCCGACCGCGGCGATGAGCACCGACAGCGGCGACGCGACGCCGCCGCCCTTGCCCGACGCGCTGATGACACCGACTACGAGCGGGATCACGAAGGCCGCGGAGAACACCGGGCCCATGAACCCCACGGACTGCGCAATGACGTCAGGGAGCGACAAAACCTTCGCGCCCAGGCGCTCGTACGCCGGCTCGGAACTCGCCATCGTTTCCTCCCTGACATCACTGGGGCACACGGTCAGTACTCAAATTTTCTGCATTACGATCCCGTCGGGGAACCCGGGCAGCGCGTCACCCGGATCCGCAGCACCCTCCTCGCGTTCTCGCCGTAAATGGCCGCCGCGTCGGCGGCCTCGGGGTCGTCCATCGGCAGCGCCGCGCTGAACCCGGCGAACCGGTCCGGATGCTCGCGCACCAGCTCCGCCAGCTCGTCGTTGGCGGCTCGGGCGAGATCGAGGGCCACGCCCGGCTCGCCGAGCTCGGCCGGCGGCGGCACGGCCAGCGTCAGCACCTGGACGTAGTCGCTGAACGGGTCCATGGCCCGCCAGCGGGCGTCCAGCCCGGTCAGCGCCGGGTCCTCGTGGATCCACGGCTGGTAGCCGAGGATCCGGTCGCTGACGCCGCCGTCCGACATGATCGACTCCAGCCGCCGCGCGTAGGAGGGCGGGAGAATGTGAGCGAAGGCGTCGATCTTCCTCACGTCCCGTCCCCTCGACGTTGGCCCGCGCGGTTGCCGGGATCGTATGGAAGCGAACGATCTGATGTCAAGATCTGATGAGCACCACGAGCCACAGTGGGCGCTGGCCCGCTTGGCGCTGGCCCGTTACCCTTGCGGCCTGGCCGCCCTATGTGCTGCTGGGCGCACCACCGGTGCTGGGCGTACCACCGGTGCTGGGCGTACCGCCCCCTTGGGGCAACGCGGCCAGAGCCTGGCTGACGAGCGTCGTCAGCGCAGCCACCTGCTGGGAAAGCGTGTTGAGGGCATCCCGGGTCTGGACCGCGGCCTCGGCACCCTTGGCAGTTGTGACGCCGGAGCTGTCAATCTTGGCATTTAGCTCGGCGTGGACGCCCTGCTGGACGAGCTTGACGATCTGTGGCTCGGTATACGGCATGTCATCCTCCACTGGCGAGACGTAGCCACTGAGCGGTTGCCCGGGCCCGTCCGTACTGTTGTGTGCACCGTTGTAGGGACCGTCCTGGGCCACGCATGAGGTGCCGGCCCAATGCTGGTCGCTGCCGCCCGGGTCGCCGTTCTCGTCTCCGCCGATGGTGACGATGGTGCCGTTTGCGTTGACCTGGATGACGATCGCGACATGTGCGGCGGTATGGTCCGCCGCGTTGTAGTCGAAGAGAACAGCGTCCCCGACCCGTGGGTTGTTCGGGCGCACCGGGCCGTACCTGCCGAAACTCCCGGCGGCTGGAGTCAACTGATCTGTGTTGAGCGCGCCCGCCTTCCACCACACCCACCGGGCGAAGTCGGAGCACCACAATTCCGGCGGGCCGTTCTGGCCATCGGAATGGCAGCTGGTGAAGTAGCCTGGCTTCCCGTTCGTCATACGGCTGCAGGCCTTCATGCCGAGCTCGCCCTCGGCGATCGCGGCAACTTTGGCCCCCAAGGACTGGGCTATCTGGGCTTGAGCCATCTTCTGCACCTCACACTGCGAATGCCCGGAACGGCAACGGGAACGATCAGGGGCTGGCCGGCGCCGACGACGTGCCCGTGTCACCTCTTGCACGGGCCGGAGATCCGGGCACGGCCTTCTGGATAAGATTCTGTAGCTGTGTTACCTGCTGGGCGATCACATCGGCCGCATCCCGGGCATGGACCGCAGCCAGCGCTCCCTGGGCGGCAGTGACGCCCGAGGCGCCGGCTGTGCGCAGCTCTGCCGCGACGCCCTGCTGAATGAGGTTCAGGAATTCGTTCTCGGAGTACGGCAGGTCGTCCCTTGATATGGCGGCGGCAAGTTGTTCGAGCGTGCCGTGGAACAGATTGGTGTCGACCTTTCCCGCGCCCGCCCACGCGGTGATGTGAGGTCCACGCTTCCCATCGGTCGGCTGCCAGAGGATGTGGCCCAGCGTTGGCTCCGCGTCCCCGTAAGCGGCCACCCAAATGCTGCGGCCGCTGGTGCACACCCGGTTGAGCTGATTCGTGAGGAAGTTTTCCGACGAATAGAGCCATGACCTCTTCGACAACGGAAGGGGCGACAGGCCCAGCGTGGAGTCGACGATGCCGAACCATGTCTCCGCGCGGCCGGACTGGTCGCCCGATCCCTCCTCGATGTCCGCTATCGGGATCTCGTTGGGCGCCAGCTCACCCACCCACTGGCAGAAGGCCCGCGCCTGGGCAGCGATGTCGCCGGGCAGGATGTACTGGTACAGCCCGAGGAAGGCGTACCCGTGGTGCTGGGCGGCCTCCCGGTTCCGGGCGAAGCAATGATCAAGGTGGTCGATTCCGTCGCTGACCCGGATGATCGCAGCTCCACCGTTCTGCTGCTTGACGCCGCCGAAGTCCGGCGACGGTATCCAACCGGGCGCACCGCTCGACTGGTGCTCCGAGAAATCAGGTAACAACACCGCGCCCCCAGTCCCGCTCCCCGTCGGGGCGTTGCCTCGGCCTCACCAGAACCGCCGTGGCGGAAGCCTGGGCAGCAAGTAAGGTCCCGGTCTTGATTGAACCATATGAGCGTAAAGTCCGCACCGGCAGCTCTGGAGACGGACGTCATCCGCGGCTGGTAGCCGAGGATCCGGTCGCTGACGCCGCCGTCCGACATGATCTACTCCAGCCGCCGCGCGTAGGAGGGCGGGAGAATGTGAGCGAAGGCGTCGATCTTCCTCACGTCCCGTCCCCTCGACGTTGGCCCGTGCGGTTGCCGGGATCGTATGGAAGCAAACGATCACGTCTCAGGGGAGGTTCAGGTGGAACTCGTACTGGACGGCACTGTCGCGCTGGTGACCGGGGCGTCGAGCGGCATCGGCGCGGCCACCGCGGCGGCGCTGGCCGCGCGGGGCGCGGCGGTCGCGCTCGCGGCCCGGCGGCGGGACAGGCTGGATGCGGTCGCCGCCGGCATCACCGGCCAGGGCGGCACCGCGCTGGTGCTGGAGTGCGACATCACCGACGCCCAGCAGGCGGCCGACGCGGTCGAGCGTACTGCCGCCGAGCTGGGCCGCCTGGACACGCTGGTCAACAACGCCGGGGTGATGCTGTTGGGCCCGGTGGCCGGCGCGCCGCTGGCCGAGTGGCAGCAGATGGTGGATCTGAACGTGGCCGGCCTGCTGTATTGCGCCCATGCGGCGCTGCCCCATCTGCTGCGCGCCGCCGAGGACGGGCCGCGGCATGTCGCCGACATGGTGAACATCAGCTCGGTGGCCGGCCGGGCGGCCCGCAACGGCAACGGCGTCTACTCGCTGACCAAGCATGGCGTCGGCGCGTTCAGTGAGTCGCTGCGCCAGGAGGTGGCCAAGCGGTATGTGCGCGTCTCGCTGGTCGAACCCGGTGCCACCGCGACCGAGTTGGCCAGCCACAACCGGCCCGAAGTGCTGGACAGCATCCGCAGCCAGTTCGGGCAGACCATGGCGGCCGCGGACATCGCCGACGCGATCACCTACATCGTCACCCGCCCGCGCCACGTCGCGGTCAATGAGATGCTCATCCGCCCAACCGAGCAAGAGCGGTAGCGCGCGCCCGGCCGTACACCCGTGTTTTCATGATCACGTGACTCGCTTCGCCGCATAGACGAACAGGCTCACCTGATCATGCGGAATCGCCAGGCGCAGTCAGTGCGGGACCACGCGCACCGGCAGCGTTCGGAGGCCGTTGGTGAAGTTGGAGCGGATCCGGCGGGGCTGGCCGGCCAGCTCGAAACCGGCCACCCGCCGCGCCAGGGCCTCCAGCACGATCCGCACTTCCAGGCGAGCGAGGTGCGCGCCGAGGCACAGGTGCGGGCCGCCCCGGCCGAAGGACAGATGCTGGTTCGGCGTCCGGCCGATGTCGAACACGTCGGGGTCGGTGAACTCCGCCTCGTCGCGGTTGCCCGACACGTACCAGAGCACCACCTTGTCCCCGGCCCGCAGCAGCGCGCCGCCGAAGTCGGTGTCCACGGTCGCGGTGCGGCGCATGAAGTGGGTCGGGCAGCTCCAGCGGATGACTTCGTCGGTCGCCGAGTCCAGCAGGCCCGAGTCGGCCCGCAGCCGTTCCCACTGCGCGGGATGCTCGCAGAAGGCCAGGATGCCCTGCGCGATGGCGATCCGCGTGGTCTCGTTGCCCGCGATCACCAGGATCGAGAAGAAGTTGTCCAGATCAACTTCGCTCAGCCGATCGCCGTCTACCTCGGCCCGCAGCAGCCGGGACAGGAGGTCGTCCCCTGGATCGCGGAGCCTCCCGGCCACGACTTCGCGGCCGAGGTCCCACAGCTGCTTGCCGTACGGGCTGCGGAACGGGAACAGCCGGTAGGCGTCGGTGTCGTCGCGCCCCCAGACCACGTCGGTGATGTCGGGGTCGGTGTTGGCGATGAGCCGGTCGCCGAGGTCGATGAACGAGTCCAGGTCAGCTTCCGGGAGCCCCATGATGCGGGCCAGCACCCGGATCGGGACCTCCTTGGCCACCCGGTCCACGAAGTCGAACGCGTCCCCGGCCAGCACGGCACCGGTGAGCGCGGCGTCCAGGACCTGCTCGGTCAGCCCCTCGACGAAATGCTGGTAGACCGCGATGGCCCGGACCGAGAAGGCGCCCGAGACGATCTTGCGGAGCTTGGTGTGCTCAGGCGGGTCGGTGTCGATGATCGTGCGCCGCGCCGCCATGTCCTCGTCGGTCGGCTCCTCGAAGGAGATGCCCCGGGCCGAGGAGAATGTCGCCACGTCACGGCTCGCCGTGATGATGCCTTCGTAACAATGGACGGACCAGAACCCCGAGTTCGGCGGGGCCTCGTCAAACCAGGCGACCGGCGCCTCCCGCCGCAGCCGGGCGAACTCGGCGTAGGGCACCCCCCGCGCCCACATGTCCAGGTCGGTCAGGTCGACGCCGTCGGTCATGGCAAGTAGTTTGGCACCAAACGAGATACCCGGCAATCGGAGGCCGCTCATGCGGGTTGTCGTCATCCGCCACCACGAAGAGGACTCGGCCGGGTTCATCGGCGACGCCTTCGAGGCGCGCGGGGCGGAGCTCGGCACTCACCTTTTCCCCAGGGAGGGCCCGCTGCCGGACCCGGCTGGCCTGACGCACATCGTGGTGCTCGGCTCCACCAGTTCGGTGTATGACGACGGCGAGGCGCGCGGGTGGATCGACGAGGACCTGGCCTGGCTCCGGCGGGCCGACGCGGCCGGGGTGCCGGTGCTGGGGATCTGCTTCGGTGCCCAATTGCTGGCCGCGGCCTTCGGCGGGGCGGTGGAGCCAGCGGGCGATCAGGAGATCGGCTGGGTCACGATCGACTCGGCGGACCCGGAGCTGATCCCGCCGGGGCCGTGGATGGAGTTCCACCACGACCGCTGCCTGCCGCCGCCGGGGGCCACGGTGGTCGCCTGGAACGCGCTGGGCGTGCAGGCGTTCCGCCTCGGCCGGCATCTAGCGGTCCAATTCCATCCCGAAGTCGATGGCGAGCAGTTCAAGCTGTGGCTGGAATCCGGCGGGCGCCAGGAGATCGAGGAGGCCGGCCTGGATCCGGACCGGATCCTGGCGCAGACCATCGCGGAGGAACCCGCCGCCAAGGCCCGGGCCGACCGCCTGGTCGCCTCCGCGCTGCGCGTCGCCGCCGAGGCGGCGCCGGGCAGCCGATCCGACGGGGAAGCAGTCGACAAGCCCGCCTGAGGAAGGGCGCGGCCCCGGCCCGAGGTCCGGCGGCCACCAAGATTATTTCGACCTTTCATTCGGAACGCACGGTTCGGCGCCCGGCTTGTCCCGGTATGGGCGTGCGGAAGGGATGAAGAGTGGTGCGGCCTGTCTCAAAGAATGAGACACGGGATGGTCCGGCACGCGCAGGTGGCCGCACCGACGGCGGGCGGCACTGGTCCCGTGTTACCGTCAGCTTTCCTCGACCGAGCGGATGATCGTGCGCAGGAGGGACGCGAGCTGCTCTTTCTCCTGCTCGGTGAGGCTGGCGCTGACGAACGCCTCGCCCATGTTGAACGCCGGGAACAGCCGCTCGATCACCCCGAGGCCCTTGGGCTCCAGGCTGACGAGCACCAGCCGTCCGTCGGACTCGTGCGCCTGCCGCCGGACCAGGCCGCGCTTCTCCAGGGTCTTCAGCACGCCGGTCAGCGTCCCCTTCGTGACGCCGGCCTCGGCGGCCAGGTGCCGGGTCTGCTGGTCCCCCCAGATCCACAACACGAACAGCACGGTGAACGCAGCCCAGGACAGATCCTCGTCCGCCAGGACCTTGCGCTCCATGTGATTGCGGATGACGTTGGCCGCGCGGTAGATGTTGGACACCGCGGCCATCGCGGCGAAGTCGAGGGTCTGGTCGCCGATCCGCCCGCGGATGTCGCGCTCGGCCTGCACCAGGTCACGAGCGCTGCCGGCGGCAAGGCGACGAGGCATGTCACGATGGTACGTGCCCCCAGATCGCGCCTTCGCCATTCAGGATGACGAGCAGTACCGGCCGGTGCGAATGATTGGCGACCGGCAGGTCCGGGTCCGTGACGGCGCCGGAACGGGGCTGCTGCTCTGCCACATGTCGCGCCCGGCGCGGTACGGCGATGCCGGCCGGTTAGTCGTAGTGGTGCACGGCGCGCTCCGGGACGCCGGCAGCTACCTCGGGCACGCCGCCGCCGCGGCCGCGCTGGCCGGATCGTCCGCGCTGATCGTGGCTCCGCAGTTCCTCGCCGACGCCGACGCTGCGGCGGGCCTGCCGGAGGGGGCGCTGTACTGGGGCGTCGAGGGCTGGAAGGGCGGCCGCCCGGCTCTCGGGCCCACCCCTGTCAGCTCGTTCGCCGCCATGGACAGCCTGCTGGCGCAGCTGACCGGGCCGGACATGCTGCCGCCCGGCCGGAACCTCGCGGTGGTCATCGCCGGCAACTCGGCCGGAGGGCAGTTCGTCAACCGCTACGCCGCCGTCGGCCGCGGGCCGGACACCCTGGCCGAACGCGGCATCCCGGTGCGGTTCATCATTGCCAATCCCTCCACCTACCTGTATTTCGGCCCGGACCGGCCGGTGACGGTACCCGACGACGGGTACGTCAACCGCTGGCGCTACGGGTTCGACGGCCCGCCGCCCTACGTGGCCGATGGCCCGGAGCAAGGCCTGCGGCGCTACCTGGCGCGCGACGTCACGATCGTCCTGGGCGCGCAGGACAGTGACGGCGCCGCGCAGTTGCTGGAGGTGAGCCCGCCCGCCATGGCCCAGGGCGCGAACCGGCTCGAGCGGGGGATCAACTACCACGCGCACGTCCGCGGGCTCGCCCGCGCCGCCGGGCTCACGGCCGGCCACCGGCTGATCCAGCTGGACGGCGTCGGCCACGCCGCCCGCGACGTGCTGACCGCCGCGGCGATCCGGGCGCTGATGTTCGGCTGACCGCCGTCAGGCGCCCCCCGCGGGCACGTCCCACGCGATGGTCGGCAGGTCCACGGCCGTGGCGCCGCCGTCCACGGTGAGCACGGCCCCGGTGACCGCCGAGGCGTGCCCGCTGGCCAGGAAGGCCACCACGGCGGCGACCTCGCCCGGCTCGGCCGGCCTGCCCAGTGGCACCTGGGCCGTGGCCAGCGCGTACGCGGCCTCCCGGTCCTGCAGCCCCCGCAGGGCGGCCAGCGTGTCCATCTCCTCGTCGGCCATGGGGGTGCGCACCCAGCCCGGGCACACGGTGTTGACCCGGACGCCCCGGGAGCCGAAGTCCCTGGCCATGGATTTGGCCAGGCCGATCAGCGCGTGCTTGGCGGTGACGTAGCCGACCGAATCGCCCGCCGCAGCGAGGCCGGCGATCGACGAGACGACGACCACGCAGCCGCGCCGCGCGATGAGGTCCGGCAGGCACGCGCGGGCCGCGACCAGACAGGTGGTCACGTTCGCGCGCATGCTCTGCGCCCAGGCGCCGTCGGCGACGTCCGCGGCCGTGCCCGTACCGTGGCCGCCAGCGTTCGCCACCAGGACGTCGATCCCCCCGAAACGCTCCTGGGCCGCGGCGGTCACCATCGCCATGTCGGCCGCGACCGACGCGTCGGCGGGAACGGCCAGCGCGCGGTCTCCCAGCGCCGCCGCGACGGTGTGCAGCAACTCGCCTCGCCGGCCTACCAGGACGACGCGGGCGCCCTCGGCCACGAACCGCTCCGCGACGGCCGCGCCGATCCCGGTCCCCGCGCCGGTGACCACCGCCACCCGGCCGTCCAGCCATCCTCCGCGCGCTGCCTTCCCCGCCCCCGCGCTCCCCGCCCCCGCGCTCCGCGCCCCCGCGCTCCGCGCCCCCGCGCTCCGCGCCCGCCCCCGCGCTGCTTTCCCCGCCCCCGCGCTCTGCTTGTCCCGCCCCCGCGCTCTGCTCTCCCCGCCCCCGCGCTCTGCTTGTCCCGCCCCCGCGCTCCGCGCCCGCCCCCGTCCAGCGCCGG
>Ga0207646_10004997_pt1 | contig 14144 bp, 7 predicted proteins | sample KBSK5502metaG_FD_184343 | JGI IMG/M metagenome (GOLD analysis project Ga0207646, IMG submission 184343) | Corn, switchgrass and miscanthus rhizosphere microbial communities from Kellogg Biological Station, Michigan, USA - KBS K5-50-2 metaG... | ecosystem: Host-associated > Plants > Roots >... | reverse complement strand
AGGAAGACCGCCTGGAAATCAGCGCGACCGAGCGAGGGCAGCGTGAAGTCCCACCACTGCGTGAAGAAGAACGCCACCAGGAAGACGGCGATCGCGACCGCAGAGCTTCGCAGAGCGAAGCGATGCGTGCGGATCCAGGCGGCCGCCCGCGCGAGTGCCACGCGGATGCGGGTCATCGCGTCGGCGTCGGCGATGGCCGAGCGGTGGTGGGCGCCGCGCTCGGCGGAGGGGCCGAGGCTGAAGGCAGCTGACCGGACTTGTACTTCTTGATCAGGGTCACGATGTCGCCGTCGTCGCGCAGGTTCTCGATGAACAGCACCTGCACGCGCGCGATGATCATGGGCTCCTTCGGCCCTTGCGCTTCGCTGCCACGCTTGATGAGCTGCGTCCCGCTCTGTTCGGAGACGGAGAGATAGAAGACGTCCGAGAGGACGAACCAGTCGCTCCCCTGCTCCTGCAGCTTCCCAAAGTAGGTCGAGCCGTTGCTCAGGACCACCTCTTGGTAGAGGTTGCGATCGATGGCCTCGGCCGCGCTCGGCGCGAAGAGCGTCGCGACGCCCGCGCGGAACAGCTGTGTGCGGACGACGAGCACCACGAGGATCAACGCGATCAGCACGAGCAGCATGACGAAGATACGGCGAAGCACGCTGACGGGTATGACGATCGCGTCCTTCATTTCGCGCGCAGCCTACGGGACGCCCGGCTACCGGAACTCAGTGATCTTGATGACGCCCGCCGCGCCGGTCCCGCCGACCTGGCTCGAGTTACCGACCGCTGAGCCCCCGGAGCCACCACTGCCGTATCCGTACCCGCTGATGCCCGCCCCGCCCGTATCCTGGTAGCCGCCCGCGCCGAACGCGCTGTTGCCGCCCGCGCCGTCGTTGCCAGTGGCCCCTGAGAGGCGGTAGCCGGGCATGCCCTGACCGCCGGCGTTGGTCATCTTGCAGGCCGGAGTGCAGGTCGCTGCAAAGCTGACGCCCCCGGAGACGGAGAGCACGGTCGACCCGCTGGTCATGCCCTTGCCACCGCCGCCGCCGTTCGCGACGCACTGCCCGGTGCTGCTGCCGAACCAGGTCGCGTTCGTCGCCGCGGCCCCGCTGCCGTTGCCACCGAGCGTGCTCCCAGCGGCACCGCCCGCGCCGATCTGGACCGTGAAGGCCTGGCCGGCGGTGTAGCCGGTGAGGAAGGTCATGGAATAGCCGCCCGCGGCGCCGCCGCCGCCGTAGGCGGCGTTGTTCGTCGCGCTCGTGACCCCACCGCCGCCGCCGCCGCCGCCGACGCACTCGATCATGATCGCGAGTGGCGCGGGCGTTGGCACGGTGTAGGACGTCGCACCGCTGGCGAGCACCGTTACGCTCGTCGCGCCGCTCAGCCAGGTGGGCGTCGTGCCTCCGATGGGGATGGCCAGGACCTGACCCGCGGATCCGTTCGCGATCGAGCTCAGGACACCACTCGCGTTGTTCTGCACGAGACCCGCGGTCGTGAGGCCGCTGAAGGTGATCGTGCCCGACGACGTCAGGCCAGTGAGGCTCGTGAGGGTGCCGGCGATGGTGCTGTTGCCGGTGATCGAGATGCCACCGGCGGTGTTGCTGATCGTGTTCGTCGCCGTGAGCGTGCCGGTGACGTCCAGCCCGTTCGCGGTGACTGCGACCCGACCGGTCCCCTTCGGGACGAGCTGGATGCCAACGTTGGGGTCCCCGCCGAGAGCGCTGACCTGCACCGGCAAACCGGTCGCCGCGCCGAGCAGCTTGATTTGGTTGAACGAGCCGTTCCCGAACAGGCCAAACCCAGCGGCGGACACGTCACCGGTGCTCGCGGTAACGGTGAGCTTGTTCGTGTTCACGGTGACGTCGCTCGTGATGCCGAGGGTGCCGGCGATCGTGGTGTTGCCGCTCGCCGCTGTGACGTTGAACTTGTTCGTGGCGACCGCAAAGTTTCCGGTGACACCGAGCGTCCCAGATACGGTCACATTGCCGAGCAGGTTCTCGGCCTGGCCCGACTGGCCGATGTTGATGGTGCCGGTGTTGGCCGTCGTCCCGATGCTCAGCGTGCCACCCGCGAATCCGCTATCGATCGAGAACGTACCGCTGGTCGGGCCGGTGATCGTGCCGCCCCGGACGATGAGGTTGCCCGCGAGCGTGAGCTGGCCGGTTTGGTCCACGCTGAACTTCGATCCGGTGTTCGCCTGCAGGTCGATGAGGTTCCCCGTGTAGCCGGACGCCGCGGTGTTCACGAAGATCGGTGTACCGGCGGTACCGACCGCGACCGAGACGGCCTTGCCGCCCGCGGTTCCGGTCCCGGTCAGCCCAGTTGCTGAGACGTTCACGCCGTTACCCGTGGTGATGCTGTTGCCGGTGATGTTGACGACGTTTCCGTTGATCTGGTTGCTCTTGAAGTTCGCGAGGTTCGCGCCCGTCGCGCCGGCCGCGCCTTCGGCCGAGACGTTGAACACATTCCCGGTGAACGATTTCGCGCGAATGTTGACCGCGCCGATCGAGCCCTGCGCATCGGTCGTGCCCGAGTACAGCGTGCCGAGCGCGACGTCGATCGCCTTCCCGGTGGTAAGGCTCTGCGCGCTGATGCCGAGCACTGTGCCGGTCTGCGTGCGGTCGGCGGTCAGCGCAACGAGCGTCCCGGTGAACGCGCCGTTGCTCGAGATCGTGGTCGCACCCTTGTAGTTGTCGGTGGATCCGGACCCGCACGGCACAGGGTAGGTGGGGCCACACGTCGCGTCGTAGAAGAATCCGGTGCCGCTGCCTGTCGTGAATGCCGTGTTTGCGTTGACGTTGAGCGCCTGCCCTGAGGTCAGGCCTGTCGCGTTGATGGTGCTCACCGCTCCGGTCGCGGTCCCGTTGGTCGCCGTCGTCGTGCCGGTGAACGTCTTGTTGCCGTCGATCGACTCGTTCACGGCGCCGGTGTTGTGTACGAAGCCGGATCCATCGACGGTGATCTTCGTCCCGGTGTCCGTGACCGCGAACCCGTTGAGGAAGTCCACGGTGCTACGTGTGCCGATGGTGGTGCCGTTTTGCAGGAACGTTTCGGTCGGACCGGTCGCACCAGTTGCGCCGGTGGCGCCCGCGCCGGTGGCACCAGTTGCACCGGTTGCGCCAGTGGCGCCGTTCGCGCCTGTCACACCCTGAGCTCCGGTCGCGCCATTCGCACCGGTGGCCCCGTTCGCACCGGTCACACCCTGAGCTCCGGTCGCACCATTAGCACCGGTGGCACCGTTCGCACCCGTCGCGCCGTTCGCACCTGTTGCGCCAGTCGCGCCGTTCGCGCCGGTCGGACCCTGAGGACCGGTGGGGCCCACTGATCCGGTCGGGCCCTGGGCGCCTGTCGGACCCTGAGCTCCCGTCGCACCGTTAGCGCCCGTCGCACCGGTCGCGCCGTTCGCTCCGGTCGCGCCAGTTGCCCCGTTCGAGCCAGTCGCACCGGTTGCACCATTCGATCCGGTCGCCCCAGTCGCGCCGTTCGCGCCGGTGGCACCGTTCGCACCCGTTGCGCCAGTCGCGCCGTTCGCGCCGGTCGGACCCTGTGGACCGGTGGGGCCCACTGAACCCGTTGGACCTTGCGCGCCGGTCGGACCCTGAGCCCCCGTCGCACCGTTAGCACCCGTCGCACCGGTCGCGCCGTTCGATCCGGTCGCACCGTTAGCACCCGTCGCACCGGTCGCGCCGTTCGATCCGGTCGCGCCGGTCGCACCGTTCGCACCCGTCACACCCTGAGCTCCGGTCGCACCATTAGCACCGGTGGCACCGTTCGCACCGGTTGCGCCAGTCGCGCCATTCGCGCCGGTCGGACCCTGGGGACCGGTGGGGCCCACCGAACCCGTTGGACCTTGCGCGCCGGTCGGACCCTGCGCGCCGGTCGCACCATTCGCGCCGGTGGCGCCGTTCGCACCGGTTGCACCAGTCGCTCCGTTCGCGCCGGTCGCACCGTTCGCACCCGTTGCGCCATTCGCGCCGGTTGCGCCGTTCGCACCGGTCGGACCCTGGGGACCGGTGGGGCCCACCGAGCCCGTCGGACCCTGCGCGCCCGTCGGACCCTGCGCGCCAGTCGCTCCGTTAGCTCCGGTCGCACCGGTGGCGCCATTCGATCCGGTCGCGCCCGTCGCGCCGTTCGCACCCGTCACACCCTGAGCTCCGGTCGCACCATTGGCACCGGTGGCACCGTTGGCGCCGGTCGCGCCGTTCGCGCCGGTCGGACCCTGGGGACCGGTGGGGCCCACCGAACCCGTTGGACCTTGCGCGCCGGTCGGACCCTGCGCGCCGGTCGCGCCGTTAGCTCCGGTCGCGCCATTCGCGCCGGTGGCGCCATTCGCGCCGGTGGCACCGTTCGCACCGGTGGCACCGTTGGCACCGGTGGCGCCATTGGCGCCGGTGGCGCCGTTCGCACCCGTTGCGCCGGTCGCGCCGTTCGCGCCAGTCGGACCCTGCGGCCCGGTGGCGCCCACCGAACCCGTCGGACCTTGCGCACCGGTCGCACCCTGCGCGCCGGTCGCACCGTTAGCTCCGGTCGCACCATTGGCGCCAGTTGCGCCGTTTGCGCCAGTCGCGCCGTTTGCACCAGTTGCGCCGTTCGCTCCGGTCGGACCTTGAGGACCGGTGGGGCCCACCGAGCCCGTCGGACCCTGCGCGCCCGTCGGACCCTGCGCGCCAGTCGCTCCGTTAGCTCCGGTCGCACCGGTGGCGCCATTCGATCCAGTTGCGCCTGTTGCGCCGTTGGATCCAGTAGCGCCGGTGGCGCCGTTCGCACCAGTGGCTCCGTTGGCACCGGTGGCGCCATTCGCCCCCGTTGCGCCGTTCGCGCCAGTCGGACCCTGCGGACCAGTGGGGCCTACCGAGCCCGTCGGACCCTGCGCGCCGGTCGGACCCTGTGCTCCGGTCGCACCATTCGATCCAGTCGCGCCCGTTGCGCCGTTGGATCCAGTAGCGCCGGTCGCGCCGTTTGCACCCGTCGCACCAGTCGCGCCGTTCGATCCGGTTGGGCCCGTGGCGCCGTTTGAGCCGGTCGCGCCCGTCGCTCCATTGGCACCCGTCGCACCAGTCACGCCGTTAGCTCCGGTCGGACCCTGTGGACCAGTGGGACCCACCGAGCCCGTCGGACCCTGCGCGCCCGTCGGACCCTGAGCACCCGTCGCACCGGTCGCACCATTCGATCCGGTGGCACCGGTCGCACCGTTTGCACCGGTCGCGCCCGTGGCGCCGTTCGAACCGGTTGCACCAGTCGCGCCATTTGATCCGGTGGCGCCAGTCGCACCGTTTGCACCGAGCGCACCGTTCGCTCCCGTCGCGCCATTGGCACCAGTTGCACCGGTCGAACCGTTCGCACCTGTTGCCCCGGTCGCCCCGTTCGCGCCAGTGGGACCCTGAGGACCAATGGGGCCGACCGAACCTGTCGGGCCTTGCGCGCCGGTCGCACCCTGCGCGCCGGTCGCACCGTTCGCACCGGTCGCGCCGTTCGCACCGGTCGCGCCCGCGGGGCCAGTCGCGCCGTCAACACCATTGTTACCGGTGGCACCAGTCGCGCCATTCGCGCCGGTCGGACCCTGAGGACCGATAGGGCCGACAGACCCTGTCGGGCCCTGGGCGCCGGTCGGACCCTGCGCACCTGTCGCGCCGTTCGCGCCCGTCGCGCCATCGGATCCGGTCGCGCCAGTAACGCCGCTCGCGCCTGTTGCACCGTTGGCGCCCGTCGCGCCGTTGGCACCAGTTGCGCCGGTTGCGCCGTCAACACCATTGTTACCGGTCGCGCCCGTGGCGCCCGTCGCACCGATCGGACCCTGAGGACCGGTCGGCCCTATGGCCCCGTCTGCACCAGTCGCCCCGGTCGCGCCAGTCGCGCCGTTGCTACCGGTGGCGCCCGTTGCGCCGTCAACACCATTGTTACCGGTCGCGCCGGTTGCACCAGTCGCGCCGTTCGCGCCAGCTGCACCGGTCGGGCCATTGGCTCCTGTCGGCCCTGTCGCACCGTCAACTCCATTGTTACCGGTCGCACCAGTCGCACCGGTAGCGCCTTGCGGGCCGGTCGGTCCAACGGCCCCGATGGCCCCGGTCGCACCGGTTGGTCCAGTCGCGCCATCGACCCCGTTCGCACCCGTCGCGCCTGTGGCACCTGTCGCCCCGTCAACACCGTTGCTCCCGGTCGCGCCCGTCGGGCCAGTCGGGCCGGTCGGTCCAACACCAGCGGGACCAGCTGGACCAGCTGCGCCGGCGGGACCCGCTGCACCTGCGGGGCCTTGAGCGCCAGCAGCCCCGGTCACACCGGGAAGACCGTCAGCGCCCGCGGCACCTGCCGCGCCCGTGGGTCCGGCAACACCGGGAACGCCTGAAGGCCCGGGATTCCCTGAAGCACCTGGCGCGCCGGTCGGGCCGGCTGGGCCTGGAGGACCTTGCGCACCCGGCTCGCCGTTCAAGCCAACAGGACCGGCAGGTCCGAGATTGCCCTGCGGGCCCTGCGAAATGACCGTCAGCGGATTAAACGGAGTCGGCGACGCCGGCGGGCTTGCGACGATCGGTGCGGCAGCGGCCCTCGCGGCCGAGTCGCTCAGGATCACGATCGTCGTGCCCGTGACGGTAACCCCGCCCTTGGCGGTGCCGTTCTCGACGGGCCTCGTCTCGGTCAACGATGTCACCTTGCCGCCCTGGCTCAGGTCCGTCGCGATGCGCACCTGCGCGACGCTGCCGCTCGGCGCCACGATCGAGCTGAATCGACCAGCTTCGGTTCCGGGGACCGTGACCGCGACGCGGCCGTCGTCCTGCGCGACGCTCGATCCAGGGATGTAGCGGAAGACGGATCCGTCCTTGGTGCCAGCGCCCTGTCCGGCAGCGTTGACGACGAACGCCTGTGTCGCGTTCTCGAACGTGAAGGTGAGCGTCGGATCGGTGATCGGCTGCGCGGCGGAGGGCCCGGTCTCGGTGACCGTGCTCTGCATTCCCGCCGCGACGAGGACCGGCGGGATGGCGCTATCCGTACCGACCGTGTGAACGGTACCGTCCGTCGTGCTGACGACGGTGCGACCGAGAGCGTCGATGCGAACCTGAAAGGCGGTGCCCTGCACGGTGTTCGTCGAGGTCGAGGTAAGCACCGCGTAGCGGCCACCCTCGCCGATGCTGTGCGCGACGACGTGCCAGGTCTTACCTGTTATCTGACGGAGGACCAGGTCGATGTCGCGGCCGCCCGCAACCGTGCGAACCGTTTCAAGGACGATCTGCGTGTCGGGCTCGAGAACGACGAGCGACTGGTCGAAAAACGTCAGGGCGGCGTGCGCTCCCGACGCGGTGCGGATCGTGTCGCCCTGTTCGACGAGGTCATTCGTCGATGCCGCGGCAAAGTTCCCGGAGCCGTGTCGGACCTCGACGGAGCCCTGGAAGATCGTGAGATTCGCTCGTGCGGCCACAACCGTGCTCTGGTTCAGCAGAACGCCGGTGCCCGTCGCGATCAAGAGGAGTGCCGCGGCGAGAGCGGCGACGAGTGCGAGCGGACGACGTGTCCGCCTCTGTGGGAGCGGCGGTACCGCGACGAGCGGCACGAGCGAAGGCGCATGCGCGTGATGGATCGCGTCACGAACCTCGGTGAGCGTCGCCGTGACGACCTTGAGCTCGATGTCTCCGAGCATGTCCTTGGCTTCGCGCTCCGCCGCCTCGTCGAGCGGATCGGCCATCGCGAGTGTCGCGCTCGTGCGTCCGAACTCGATGAGAGCGACCGCGCGAAGCTCGCAGAAGCGGCGCGGCAGCTGGCGGAGGACCGCTGCTTCGGGTGCGACGCGCAGCGACGTGACCGGGTGGCCGCTCACGCGCGCGAATGCGGCCGCGAGGGCGTCCGGCGACACGAGGCTCGATCGCAGAATCGCGTTCGAAAGCGTCTGCTTGCCCTCGCGGGCACGGTCGAGGTCCTGGATCTGCCGCGACGTCAGGAGCTTTTCCGAAATGAGAAGCTCCGCGAGCTTGGCCTGCGGGCCCACCGGATGACTGATCCCCGGCTTCGGCGCCGCGATGCCGACCGCGGCACGGACCACGCGCATGATCTCCTGCGGGGGCTGGTCCTTCGAAACGTGCGCGGCCGCGCCCGTCGCCAGCGCGAGGTCGCGGATGCCCGGGTCGAGCGTGAGGAAGACGATCTTCGTCTGCGGGAGGTTGTCGCGGAGCATCCGTGCGACCTCGAGGCCTGTCATGCCGGGCATGGAGTTGTCGAGGACGATCAGGTCGGGTCGGAGCTCGAGTGCCTTGCGCGCCGCCTCATTGCCGTCCGCGGCCTCGCCCACGACCTTGAAGTCGGGATCCGGGTCGATGAGCGAGCGGAGACCCTCGCGCACGGCGAGGTGGTCGTCCGCGATCAGAATTCGCTTTGGCACGAGGGAAAGAGTCGTTTCTTGGCTGTTACAAGGCATCAGACGTGAGGGGGAGGAACGGTGTAGGTGTCGTGTAGCGGAACCGAACAACGGTGTATCGTCCGTCCATCAGCCGACCGAGGGTTCTCCTCGTCGTCTCGCATCCGAGCGTCGGAGCGGGGATCGAGACGATTCTCCGTCTCGAGCGACGCTACGACGTGCGTCGCGCGGCGAGGCTCGCCGAGGCCGTACACCTCGCCCGGACTTGGCCAGCGGATCTCGCCTTGATCGATGCCTTGGTGCTTCGCCGCGATGGCCGCGCCGAACTCGGCACTCCCGCGTTGATCCTGGCGGGCGGAGCCGCCGAGGCCGCCAGTGCGGAGCGATCCGTCGACAAGCCACACGGGTGGGTGGCGAAGGACGCGCCCGCCGCCGATTTGGTCGGCGCTGTAGAACGCTTGTTGACAGGGTCCGTCCAGGCCGAAGCCGGCTCGCTCGCGCTTTTCGGCATCGGCATACTCCTGCTCGTCCTCGCGGGGCTGCTGCTGTACCTCATATGGATCGCCGTCGCGTGATCGACCCCTAGAATCTCGACGATGACGATCCGAGTGCTTCTCGTAGACGATCACGAGCTCGTGCGGCAGGGCGTTGCGTCCATGCTCGCCAAGGCTGAGGACCTCACCGTCGTGGGCGAGGCCAAGACCGGACGCGAGGCGATCGAGACGGCGCGGAAGGAGCTCCCCGATGTTGTGCTCATGGACGTACGCATGCCCGACATGGACGGCCTCGAGGCGACGCGACGCATCAAAGAAGAGCGCTCGCGGACAGCGGTGATCATGGTCACGATGCATGACAACCCCGCGTATCTACGCGAGGCGGTCCGGGCCGGGGCGGCCGGCTATCTCCTGAAGGACGTGTCGAAGGACGACCTTATCGATGCGATCCGACAGGTGGCGACCGGCGGCGCCTTCATCGAGTCGCAGATGCTCAGGGGCATGCTCTCCGAGATGAAGCCCGGCTCAACGACCGCGCCGGCCGCCCGCAATCTCACGAAGCGCGAACGCGAGATCCTCGCTCTCGTCGCCGAAGGTTTGAGCAATCGCGAGATCGCCGACAAGCTCGTGCTGTCGCCGGAGACTGTGAAGAGTCACGTCGCTGCGATCCTCGAGAAGCTGAACGTATCGGATCGCACGCAGGCCGCGATCTACGCCGTGCGCAACGGCCTCGTCGAGTCGTCGACCGCGACCTGACCCCCTCTACTCTGCTCCGCTCGCTCGAGCGCGCAACGGTGCGCATCGGGAACGCCGCGAGTCCCGACGAGCTCTTCGATCTCGTTCTCGAGGCGGCTCACGAGGCGGTCGCCTACGAGTCCGCCTCGCTCATGACCGTCGATGCCGCGGGCGACACCCTCATCGTGCGTGCGTCGCGTCCCGGGCGCCTCGTCGGTACGCGCGTCGAGGTCAGCACTTCCATCTCATGGCAAGCCCTCGAGCGCCGCGAGCCGCTCGTCATCGAAGGTCCCGCGCCGAAAGAGCTCGGAACTCCGTACACGAAGGACGTGCCGTTCGCGATCTGCATACCGCTGCTCGTCGCGGCCAAGACGCAGGGCGTTCTGAACGTCAACCGCCAGAGCCATCCCGGCAACGATGCGATCGCCTATCTCCGCATCCTCGGCGACCAGGCCGCCTTCGCGATCGAACGGATGGAGCTGTACGGCGACCTTCAGCACTTCACCGGGCAGCTTCTTTCCCAGGAGGAAGAAAGTCGGCGCCGCCTTGCGCGCGACCTTCACGACGGACTCGCTCCGATCCTCGTCTCAGCACATGCGCAGCTCCAAAGCGCCGGCGTGGAGAACGTGCAGGTCGGGAAAGCGACTGAGCTGCTTCGCCGTGCGATCCGCGAGACGCGCGAGATCCTGGGAACGGTCCGACCGTCCACCCTTGACGATCTCGGTCTCGTCGCCGCTCTGTCAGCCGCGGCGCGTGAGATGGCCGACGAGGCCGGCTGGACCCTCGAGGAAGCGCTCGACGATCCCGGTCCGCTCTCGCGCGAGGCGGAGTCGACGCTCTATCGCGTCGCCGTCGAAGCCTTGAACAATGTCAAGAAGCATGCCGCCGCGCACGAAGTCCGCTTGGCGCTCTTGAAGAACGAAGACACGCTGGAGATCGACGTGGGCGACGATGGCCACGGCTTCGAGACCGAACAATGGGGAGAAGCGGGCGTGCGGCCAGGACACTTCGGTCTGCTCGGAATGCGCGAGCGCGTCGCTTTCCTCGGAGGGCTCTGCAAAGTCCAGAGCAAGCCCGGAGAAGGCACGACCGTCCGCATCGTCGTTCCGCGCGAGCGTCTCCGCTAGGCGTTCGGCGCGGGCCAGCAGGTCCGCAGCGGGTCCTGTCCCGGCTCCGCGGGTCTCTCCCTCAGCGCACCCTCCCCGCCTTGCAGCTCACTCTCGTTCGCTGCGGGCGGGTCCCCGGGGCACCCGCGCTTCGCGAGAGACCCGCTGCGCCGTGCCACCCGCTGCGGCATGGCGCGCACGCCAGCGCGTTTCTTAGTCGGCGGGCGGCAGCGCTTCCTCGAGGAGCATTACTGGAATTCCATCCCTGACCGGAAAGCGGCGGCGGCACTGCGTGCAGACCAAATAGTCCCCCTCCTCCTTTAGAGGAGCGTGGTGTTCGTCGGGACAGGCCAGGAGCTCGAGTAGCTGGCGATCGATCGGCATCCTCGCATTGTCGGACTTGACAGCTCGTGTCAATATGCGATTGACATGCTTGCAGCAAGCGATCGAGGCATTCCGGCCGGGACGCGCACCCGCCTCATCGTCGAGCCCACCCGGCCGGTAGGCGTGTCGGTACTGCCCCTCGAGGATCCCTCTCGTGCGCAGGAGGTCTCGGTCGAGTCGGGCATACCCGAGCCCCTTCTGCGAAAGCACGACGCGGTGGTCCGGCAGACGCACCGCCGCGCCGGCGTCGTGGTGCTCGACGTGCCCGAGGAGCGGCAGGCCGCGCTGCGCCGCGAGCTCGAGGCGGCGGGATTCGTCGCACGCCCGCCGAAACCGGTTCATGCGCTTTTGAACGAGAGCGTTCCCCTTCTCCAGGTGGTGCCGCTGTGGAAGGGTGGCTTCGACGGAAAGGGCGTCCGCGTCGGGATCGTCGACACCGGCGCGGATCACCACCCCGATCTCGGGGATCGCATCATCGCCTCTCGCGACTTCACCGAGAGCGGAACGTCTGACGAGGTCGGCCACGGCACGCATGTCGCGGGGATCGTCGCCGGGGCGGGCGCGGTGTACCGCGGCGTGGCGCCGCGAGCGTGGCTCCTGATCGCGAAGGCGCTCTCCCTACGGGGCGGGACCGAGGACACGGTGCTGGCTGCGCTCTCGTGGCTCAGCCGGCAAAAGGTCGATGTGGTGAACCTGTCGCTCGGCGGCCCCGGCAATCCACGCGATCCGCTGTCCCGAGAGGTCGACGCGCTCTACGCCGAGGGCATCCTGGTATGCGTTGCCGCCGGCAACTCGGGACCGGCGTCTGGCACGATCGGGTCGCCCGGCTGCGCGGGCGGTGCGATCACCGTCGGCGCGATCGACAAGCATCGCCGGATCGCGGACTACAGCTCGCGCGGGCCGGTCGCGGGCCTGCGTGCGCACAAGCCCGACGTCGTCGCGGTCGGCGGGGGCACGACACCGACCGCCGCGTGTCACTACGGAGCCGGAGTTGCGAGCGCGCGGGCGCAGGCGCTCGACGGCGATCGCTGCATCGTCGCGACGCGCTACGTCCGCATGAGCGGAACGTCGATGGCCGCGCCGCACGTCACCGGCGTGTGTGCGCTTCTGCTCGAAGCGTCGCGATCCCTGAGCCGTTCGGAGTCGCGGATCGCGCGAGCTCGTGACGTTCGTCGCGCGCTGATTCAGAGCGCGGATGACCTCGGACTCGGCGCCGATGTGGCCGGCGCGGGCGTGGTCGACGCCGCGAGAGCGCTCGAGGCGCTCGGCTCGCGGCGCTCGGCGGCCGTGCCGACGATGAGCTCGTCATCCCCGGCCATCGCGAGCAGCGGGATCGATCCGAAATAGTTCTGCAGCGAGCGCCAGGCGAGATAGAGCGGAACGAACGGGAAGATCAGCGCTCCGATCGGGACTTTCCGCCAGAACCGCCAAAGGATCGCGATGAGAATCACGAACGAACCGGCGGACAGCACTCCGTACGCAGCGCGTGGCAGGAGCGGGAACGGACCATCGAGACCGAGCCGAACGAACCCGACGCCGTACGGAGCGAACGCGCCGAGCATCGGCTGAGCGATGTCGTCGAAGAACGCAGCCGGGTCGGCGACGATGAACGGGAGGTTCGGGGCGAGCGCCGCGACGGCGACGATCGCCGTGCGGCGGATCGCTTCGGCGCGCCCGTTCCGCTTCCAGATCGCAACGAGATAAAAAGGAGCGGCGAACCACGCCGGCTGCCGCGACGCGACCGCTAGCCCGACCGCGATCGGCGAAAGCCATCCTGACTCGACGAAGATCCACGCGACGGTCAGGAGCACCCACCAGGTGGGATCCGTCCCGGCAAGGATGCTCTGGCGCATCGTGACGGTGTTCCCGACTATGCCGGCGGAGACCAGTGGGCGCCACGGTATGCGGACCTTCCGAAGCAGAACAAGGACGAGGGCGATGATCTCGACGAGATAGATCCAGCGCACATCGGTCGCACCGAGGGCGATGAACGGAGTCACCAGGAGAAAGTTGAGCGCTGGATAGTTCAGCGCCCGGACGACGGTGCCATCCTCGTAATGCGTCACCAGATCGGGGTTCATTCCGAACTGGGCAATGGCGGTTGGAAGGTCGAACGTCACGTACGGGTCGTGTCCGGCGAGGAGCTCCTGGGCCGCGACGTGCGGCACCGTGACCGCGTCGACGTGGTAGCCCTTGCCGAGGAGGAGCGCCATCGCGGCGAGCATGAAAGTCGCCAGCGCGAGACCCGTGGCGATCGCGTCGCGCGTCGATGGCCGTAGCCGACTGACGGCGAGCAGCGGGAGCACGCCGACGACGACGAGCGCCATCACATCGTCTGGTGCGATCACGAGCGACTCGACGGCGAGGTGCCGCTCGACGACCGTTGCCACGGTCGCGACCGCGAGCAGGCCGAGGCCAATGCGGCGAAGGCGCTCGTCGGGATCGCGTGCGCTTCGATCGAGAAGCGTGGCGACGAGGTTGATGAGCGACAGGACCGACGCGAACGCGAGCAGCGGTGGGAACTGACCGGCGAGGGGGTCGGGGCCGAAGAAGCGGATCGCCGGCGTCCAGAGGGCGAAGGCGGCGACCGTCAGCGGTCGGAATGTCGCGGGCGTTGCGATGTAGCCGAGAAGGGCGACGATGAGGTAGAGGCCGACCGCCAGCGCATTCCCGTTGAGCGTCATGATCGCGAAGACGTAGGTGATCGCCGCAAACGCGAATCCGAGGAGGGGTGCCCATCGCGGCGGGTGCCGCGGGGTCGCGATCAGGATCAGCGAGAGATAGAAGGCGTAGGCCACCGCGAACATGACATCAGCACCACTCTCCTCCTGCACGTGTCGGATGCTCGCGGCCGAGACGATCCCCGTCGCCGTCAGCGCGAGTGCGGCGCGGAGGAGGGTGCTGGAAGGCGGCATGCGACAACGGAGGGTAGCGGCGCGACGTGTCAGCGAGGCGTCAGCGCCACCCTTGCCTGGCCGCTCCGCTCGATAAGGAAGGTCACGATCGCGACCGCCTGGGTAGCGAGCGCGACCATGAGGACGATCCGCGCGACCGAAAGGGCGTCGGTCGCGGTGCTCACGAGCAGGATCACCTCGA
>Ga0207646_10004996_pt1 | contig 14145 bp, 13 predicted proteins | sample KBSK5502metaG_FD_184343 | JGI IMG/M metagenome (GOLD analysis project Ga0207646, IMG submission 184343) | Corn, switchgrass and miscanthus rhizosphere microbial communities from Kellogg Biological Station, Michigan, USA - KBS K5-50-2 metaG... | ecosystem: Host-associated > Plants > Roots >... | reverse complement strand
GAGGGCGGTGTGCTGCGCGGGCGCTTCATCTCGACGGTCGCCTCGCCTTCGGCTGCGGCTCCCCCTGCGTCGACTGTCGCCTCGCCTTCGGCTGCGGCCCCTCCTGCGCCCGTAGAGCCGCTGCTCCAGTGGTGCGATCGGAGGCTGCTGGCGCGCATCCATCGCCGCACGCTGGAGGGCCTGCGGCGGCTGATCGAGCCGGTGTCGCCCGCGGTGCTCGTACGCTTCCTGCTCGCCTGGCAGCACGTCAAGCCCGGCGCGCAGCAGCACGGCCGCGATGGGCTCGGCCGCGTGATCGAGCGGCTCCAGGGCTTCGAGGCCGCCGCTCCCGCCTGGGAGCGGGAGCTCCTGGCCTCCCGGGTCGCCGGCTATCAGCCGGCCTGGCTGGACGAGCTCTGCCTGTCGGGCGAGGTGACGTGGGGCCGGCTCGGCTTGCACGAGAGCGCGCGGCACGCCGGGCGCCGCCTCTCCGCCACGGTGCCGGTGGCGCTGCTGCTGCGTCGGGACCTCGCCTGGCTGCTCGATCCACGTCCCGAGCCCGGACCCGGCGGCGCCCCGGACGAAGCGGCGCTTCCGGGGAAGCCCTCGGGCCCCGCGCGGGACGTGCTGGCTCATCTGAGTCGGGCCGGGGCGTGCTTCGTCGAGGAGATCGCGGCCGGGGTGCGGCGGCTCCGCATCGAGGTGGAGGAGGCTCTGTGCGAGCTGGTGACGGCTGGGCTCGTCACCGGCGACGGCTTCGCGGGACTGCGCAGCCTGCTGCACGGGGAGAAGCGCCACCGCCCGCGACCCGGGCGACCCGCACAGGCGCGCCCCTCGCCCGGCACCGGCCGCTGGGCCCGGCTCGGCCCACCGGTCGCGCCGCCCGCGGACGACATCGTGGAGGCCAAGGCTCGCCAGTACATCAAGCGGTACGGCGTGGTCTTCCGCGATCTACTGCAGCGGGAGCCGGGCGTTCCCGCCTGGCGCGACCTCCTGCGCGTGTACCGGCGGCTCGAGATGCGGGGCGACCTGCGGGGCGGCCGCATCGTGGGCGGCTTTGTCGGCGAACAGTTCGCGGCGCCCGAGGCGCTCGAGGCCCTGCGGGCGGTGCGCCGCGAGCAGCCGAGCGGTCAGATCGTGCGGGTCTCGGCGGTCGATCCGCTCAATCTGGTGGGCATCGTCACGCCGGGGCCCCGGGTGCCGGCCGTGCCCGGCCACCACGTGGAGTACCGCGACGGCGTGCCGGTACTGGACGAGACGCGGATGGGCGGGGAGCGGGCGAGCGCCCGACGGCACCGCTAGGAGGGTGTCGAAGTGCCCCCTGTTCGAGCGCCGGCTCCACCGGCGCAACCCGTCGAGGCCCCCTTCGACTGCTTATTAGCGGCGCAGCGCGTCGCTCAGGCCACGTGTCTGGATCCCCTGCGTGACGTCGCGGTCGAGATCGGGACGACGCATCGGGCTCGGCTGATTGTCGCGCAGCAACCGGTCGGTGCGCTGGCGATCGATCTCGTTCACCGCCTGCGTCGTGTCTTCCTCGATCTTCCGCGGCGGTACCGTGCGGAGGGCGGGCGCGCGCTGCTTGTACTCGAGGTCGAGTGGCGCCGATTCATTCTGGGCCGACGCGACTCCGGCGCTCACAAGCGAGACGCTCACGAGTATGACCAGCACGGCCCAGCGACCGCGTCTTCATGTCGTCCCCCGGCCTAGAGGGTAGGACCGCCGGGCCGACCTGTCAAACTCTAACGGCCGCGGCGTGTGCGCTCGACTAGGCCCCGAAGATCACCCGCGTGCCGGTGGACGGCATGATCAGCTTGTTCGGCATCTCCCGATGTACCGCCACGATCGTGTTGAGCCCGGTGCAGTGCGCGGGAACGATGTAGTCGGGGTTGATCGCCTTGAACGCGGCCACCGTCTTGGCCACGATCTCCTCCGGCGCCGGCGCCAGGTGGAAGCCGCCCACGATGGCGTGCACCTTCTCGATGCCCGTCGCTTTCTGGACCTGTCGCACCGAGTTGATCACTCCGGCGTGACCGCAGGAGGTGATCACGACGAGGCCGCGGCCCTTGACGTTGAGCGCGGTGGCGTGCTCACCCTGGAAGCTGTCGGCGACCAGGTCGCCGGGGGTGGCCTCGACCTTCAGGAGGCCAAAGTGGGTCGGCGAGCAGGCCGAGTCCATGGCACCGGCCCGGAGGCGCGCCGCCCCCGGCGGCTTCTCGAAGTCCGTCAGCCGTGCGATCTGCCCCGACGTGAACACCTGGCCGGCGACCACGCTCGGCTGCTTGGCCAGAACCACCTTCAGGCCGCGCGCTTCCAAGGCCGGGCGGTCGAGCTGGCCCTGGTCGATGGTGGCCGCGGGGGTCACCACCACGCGATGGCAGAACGTGTCCTCCCCACCCGCGTACACGGTGAGCCCCGGCTTCAGCTTGCCCTGCCCGGCCGAGGCGAGCGCGGGCAGCGCGCCATAGTGATCCAGGTGCCCATGGCTCAGGATCAGGGCGTCGGCCGCGAAAGGGTCCAGCTTGAGCGCGCGGTAGTTGTTGAAGAGGCTCCAGTCGGTCAGGCTGAAGTCGAGCAGGATCTCGCGCCGCTCCCCGCCTCGCGACGACTCGAGGTGGTAGGCGAGGCCGTGCTCGGCCAGGAGCGGGGTGGCGCCGATCGGAGTCCGCTCCACGGTGACCGCGTCGAGCCGCCCTGCCTTGGCGAAGATGTCGTAGATGTTGTCCACGACGTTGGTGAGCACGAGCCGGTCTACCGTCGGCGGCGCGCTGATCTGCGCCGCGGCGGGACGGCTGCCCGGGCGGGAGAGGCCGCCCATCGCGTAGGTACCGCTCGCCACCACCCCCAGGGTCAGGAAGCGTCGCCGGTTCATGGGACCTCCACCAGAGCCGCTTCCCGGCTCTGTCCGTGCGTCTCGAGCCATTCGAGCTGCTCCCGCAGCCCCACCACCGGGCCGATCACCGCCAGCGCGGGCGGCTCCAGGCGCGCCCTCGCGGCGCGGGCAACGATGTCGGCGAGCGTGCCGACCACCGTTTCCTGGGCGTCGGTCGTGCCCCAGCGGATAAGCGCCACCGGGGTCGCCGGCGCGCGGCCGTGCGTGATCAGCTCGGCCACGATTCGCGGGAGGCTCTTGACCGCCATCAGCGCGACGATCGTGTCAACGGCCAGGGCCAGCCGAGCCCAGTCTACTCCGGTTCCGCCCTTGTCGGGGTCTTCGTGACCGGTGACCACCGCGAACGAGGAACCGAGCCCGCGGTGGGTCACCGGGATGCCGGCATAGGCGGGCACCGCCACCGCGGCGCTCACGCCGGGCACTACCTCGAAGGGAATCCTCGCGCCGGCGAGCGCGAGAGCCTCTTCGCCGCCGCGGCCGAACACGAAAGGGTCCCCGCCCTTGAGGCGGACGACGATGTGCCCTTCGCGCGCTTCTTCGATGAGCAACGCGTTGATGCGGCTCTGCGGCAGGCAGTGGGCGCCCGCGCGCTTGCCCGCGAAGATCCGCCGGGCGGTTTCGGGCGCCTCGGCCAAGAGGACCGGATTGACGAGGCGATCGTAGACGACCACCTCGGCGCGGCGCAGTACCTCGAGCCCACGGACCGTCATCAGCCCGGGATCGCCAGGGCCCGCGCCGACGAGGTAGACGCGACCCGGCTCGCTCATGCCGACTCGAGACTCCGGGCGAGCCGCCGGCGGGCCTGCCGGTACCGCTTGTCCGCGACGAGCCGCCGGAGCTGCCCAGCCAGCGCACCGCGCCAGCGGTGCGCATCCGGTGTGACGCCGCGCTCGCGGAGTTCCTGTCGCACGTCGGCGGCGAGCTCCACGAGCATCGCGTGCTCCTCGGTGAGATAGGCCTCCAGCTCCTCGCGGATGGCCCGCGCCGCCGCCGGGCTGGCGCCGCCGGTGGATACGGCTACCACGAGCCTGCCACGCCGGATGATCGATGGCAGGATGAAGTCGCAGCGCGCCGGCTCGTCGGCCGCGTTGACCCAGATGCCCCGCGCCCGCCCCTCGTCCGCCACCGCCCCGCTCACGCCCGGATCGTCGGTGGCGACGAAGGCGACCTGATGGCCCTCCAGATCCGCCGCCCGATACTCGCGCGACAGATGACGGAGCCGGCCATCCGCCGCCCAGGCCTGGAGACGCGCGGTCACGGCGGGACTCACCACCGTGACGCGCGCGCCGGCGGCCAGCAGGCCTTCGACCTTGCCCTCGGCGACCGGACCCCCCCCGACCACGAGACAGGGACGGTTCGTGAGGTCCAGAAAGACGGGGTAGTAAGCCTCCACCGTCAACGCTTGGCCGGCTCGGCCGCCTCGGAGCGGCCGGGTTGAGGCGTGAGACGCAGATACGGCTTGAGCGCGCGCCAGCCGAGGGGGAACCTGCCCTTGGCCTCATCGTCGGACACCGCCGGGACGATGATCACGTCCTCGCCCGGCTTCCAGTTCACCGGCGTCGCGACCCGATACCCGTCGGTGAGCTGCAGCGAGTCGATCACGCGCAGGATCTCGTCGAAGTTCCGGCCGGTGGTCTGGGGATAGGTGATGAAGAGCCGGATCTTCTTCTTGGGGTCGATCACGAACACGGTGCGGACGGTGTAGACCTCGTCGTGGGCCGGATGGATCATGCCGTAGAGGTTCGCCACCTTCCGGTCCGGGTCCGCGATGATCGGGAAGTTCACCGCGTAGCCCTGGGTCTCCTTGATGTCGGCCACCCAGCCCTGGTGCGAGGCGATCGGATCGATCGAGAGGCCGATGGCCTTGACGCCGCGCTGCTCGAATTCCGGCTTGAGCCGGGCGACGTAGCCGAGCTCGGTGGTGCAGACGGGCGTGAAGTCGCGCGGATGGGAGAAGAGCACGGCCCAGCCCTCTCCCACCCACTCGTGGAAGCTGATGGGGCCGGCAGTCGTTTCCGCCTGGAAGTCGGGAGCGGTGTCACCGAGTCGTAGGGTCATCTCAGTGTCTCCTTGTCGAGTGAGTGTGGAATCAGCCGTCCAGCGTGTGGGGAACCGGGCCGGGGGACACGTCGCGGGCGACCGCGGCGACCTCGGTACCGGCCAGGAAGGCCCGGAGCTCGTCGTCGGTGTGCCCGGCGCAGAACTCGCGGAAGCTCTGCCCGTCGCGCCGCTCCCCGAGGTAGGTGCGCAGCAGGCGTTCGATGGCCTCGGGCACCTCGGAGGCGGCCACGCGGTAGCCGATGGGTCGCGCCACCGCCTGGTGCTTTCCGACCGCGCCGCCCACGCAGAAGTAGTAGGCATCGACCAGGCGCCCGTCCACCTTGAGCTTCTTGCCCTCGATGCCGAGGTCGGCGATCCAGTGCTGGCCGCAACTATTGGGGCAGCCCGTGATGTTGATCCGGACGTGCTCCTCGAAGCCGGGCAGCCGCTCCTCGAGATCCTCCACCAGCCAGCGCGCGAAGCCCTTGGTCTCGGTGAGCGCGAGCTTGCAGAACTCGCTGCCGGTGCAGGCCACGGTGCCGCGGCGGAAGGGCGAGCCCTCGAGCCGCAGCCCGCCGCCATGCGCCTCGCGCGCGAGCTCGCCCGCGCGGGCGCGCGGCACGTTGACGACGACCAGGTTCTGCATGCTGGTGCTTCGCAGGTCCCCGGTGCCGTATCGTTCGGCGAGCCCGGCGATCCGGCGCATCTCGGCCGGCGTGAGCCGCCCGCGGAGGATCGGCAGGCCCGCGTAGACCAGCCCGTCCTGTTTCTGGGCGTGAATCCCCACGTGGTCGCGATAGGCTTCTTCGGGAAGCACCTCGGCCACGCCGGGATCGAGGCGGAAGCCCAGCCGATCGTGGAGCTCGCTCAGAAAGCGCTCGGGGGTCCAGCCGTGGTCCAGGAAGAGGAATTTCAGCCGCGCCTTCTCCCGGTTCTGCCGGAGCACGTCGCTGTCGCGGAAGATCTCCGAGACGCCCTTGACCACCGCCAGCACCTGGTCGGGTCGTACGAAGGCGTCGAGCCGCGGCGCGAGATGCGGCTGCGTGGAGAGGCCACCGCCCACCCGCAGCGAGAAGCCGACACGGCCCGAGTACAGATCGCGGACCGCGGTCAGCCCCAGGTCGTTGATCTCGGGATAGCTGCACCAGACGCGGCAGCCGGTGATCGAGACCTTGTACTTGCGCGGCAGGTTGTAGAAGTCGGGGCTGCCGTTGACCATCGCGGTCGCGGCCTGCACGAGCGGCGAGGCGTCCACGATCTCGTCGGCGTCGAGCCCCGCCAGCGGGCAGCCCGTGATGTTGCGCGTGACGTCGCCGCAGGTCCCGAGGCTGCTCAGCCCGCAGGCGCCCAGGGCGGAGAAAATCGTCGGAAGATCCTCGACGCGCACCCAGTGGAGCTGGACGTTCTGGCGCACCGTGAGGTCGGCCACCCCGTGCGCGTAGCGCTCGGCCAGGTCCGCGGCCGTCCGGAACTGGGCCGAGGTGAGGAAGCCGTTGGGGATGCGGATGCGCAGCATGAAGTAGGGCACCGCCTTCCCCTCGCCCGCCTTCCCGCCAACCGCCCCCACGCCGTCGCCCTGCGTGTAGATCCCCCACCAGCGAAAGTAGGTCCCGAGCCACTCCGGTGGGATGGATTCGAAGCCCTCCCGCGCGAAGCGCACGATCTCGGAGTGGGCGGCCCACGGGTTCATCTCCCGCTTCAGCCGCTCCACCCGCTGCGCCTTGGTCTCCTTGATGGCTTCGCTCACGCGACGTCTCCTTGAAATACGAAAGCCGAGGGAGGCCGCCTGCTCGGCGGCCTCCGCTCGGCTTTCCGTCTCGATGCTGCGACTTTTGCCTTGTCTAGGAGTGCCTCATCCGACGTACCGGAGGGGTACCTCGACCCATGCTTTACAGCGGGGACACTTGGCGGTCACGCGGCCCGAGGCCCGCTCCACCCGCAGGATGGCGTTCTTGACGACAACGTCCCCGTCACCCGCCACGACGATCTTGGTACCGCAGCCCTGACAGCGGCCGCCCTGGGCAGGGTGGCGCGGCTGCTCGCGGGAGGCCAGACGGGCTCGGGACAGGAGCGATTGCACGGCCGAATAATACTATTCCGACCGGCTATGTCAAGAACTCATTTCCGCCCGCGATCAGCGATCCTTGGTTAGGAACGTATCGTTGCGGTTCCGAGACCAGCACCCCTCGTTCTTCTCGGTGCAAAGGGGTCGCTCCTTGCCGTAGGAGATCGTGGTGATGCGGGTGGCCGCGATGCCGTTGGACACGAGGTAGTTCATGGCCGCCTTGGCCCTCCGCTCGCCGAGCGCGAGGTTGTACTCGGCGGTCCCGCGCTCGTCGCAGTGGCCCTCGATCAGCACGAGCTGATCGGGATTGGCCTTGAGGTAGGCGGCGCTGGCGTCGAGGATCTGCGTGTCGGCGGGCTGGATGTCCGCCTTGTCGAAGGCAAAGTGGATCTGCTTGAGCGCGTCATTGGCCCGGTACTCCTTGGGCGGGGCCGGCGGGGCCGGCGCGGGGGCGGGAGCCGCGGTCGGCGGCGCCACCGGGGCCGGAGCCACCGGCGCGGGGGCCGGCACCGGGGGAGCGGGCTGGGCGACCGCGGCGGGCGGGGCCGGCGGCGGCGCGGCAGCGGCCGGCATCGCGGGACGCTTGGGACAGCCGGCGAGCAGCAGGGTGAGCGACACGAGCGACAGCACGGCCGCGACGGAACGCAGGCGCACATTCATGGCAAAGTCCCCCTTGTCGTCCTCTACTTCTTCATGCGCTGCTCGAGGCCGCGCAGGAGCTTCTCGGCCTGATCGATGTTGCGGCGGGCGTTGGCGTGGCCGGGCTCCATCTCGAGCACCACCCGCCACTCCGCGATGGCCTCCTTCAACTTCTCCTCCCGGTAGAACCGCACGCCCTGCGTGTAGTGCTGCTCGACCGACCGCGCCCGCGCCTGCTTGAGCAGGGCCGCCACGTCCTCGTAGTCGGGCTGGAGCTTGGTCAGCACGGTCAGGCTCTGGATGGACTCGCCGTACCGTTGCGCCTCCATCTGGCTCTTGGCCTGGCCGTAGAGCGCCTGCTTCTTGACCGTCAGCCCTTCCCGGTCGCCGGGCTTGCCGGCCAGATACCTGTCCACGCTGCCGAGGGCGTCGGGGTAGTCACTGCGCTCGAGAGCCTCGCGCGCCTCAGCGAGCAGCGGGTTCACCTCTGAGGTGTACTCCTCCTTGTGCGCGGGCGCCCCCGGGGTCGCGGGCGTGGGCCCTGGGGCGGGCCCTGGACGCGGCACGTCCGGGGTGGGCACCGCCGCCACTGCGGGCGCGGGCCGGCGCGCCTCCGGGTGCACGAACGGCACGCCCGGGATCTCGGGGATCTTGAGCGTCGTGCCCGGGGCCAGCTTCGGACTGGGCGGGAGCTGGTTGGTCTCCCAGATCACCTCCGACCGCGACCGGTCGCCGTAGTAGCGCTGGGCCAGGGCCGACAGGGTGTCGCCCGCCCGGACGGTATGGGTGATGAACTCCACCTCGCGCGTGTCGCCCTGGAGCGCGTCGAAGGCGGCGCGGCTCGACGGGTCGAGGGCGAGCGCAGCCAGGAACTTCCGGCGGGCCTCGAGCTGCACGCCACGGGCGAGCGCCTTGCGCCCTTCGTCGATGCGCTCCGCCACCGTCCGGTCGATCCGCGCCTGCAGCGCGCGGAGCGTTTCACGGGCGCCCGCGTCGCCGGGCGTGATCGCCAGCACGATCTTCCATTCCTCCGCGGCGCGCCGGAGCTGGCCGTCGCGCTCGAGCGCCTCGGCCTGCTGGCGGTGGCGGGCCGCGAGCGGATCGCGCGCGATGGGGGCGGGCCCCGCCCCGGGCTCCCCCCCCGACCCGGTCAGCGCCGCGCAGCCGCCGAGCGCGAGACCGAGCGCGACTGCCGCGAACAGGCCGCGAGCGGCCGGCCTCACCGGAGATTTTCCTCCTGGAAGACGTTCAGGTTCTTGACGAAGTCGTCGAGCGTCATCTCGGAGTAGATCTGGCTCCGGTGCGCGGCCAGGGGCCTCACGAACGAGGCGTTGCCCTGCCGGCGCACCGAGAAGGCGGCGATATAGCCGTACTCCTTCACCTTCGGCAGCAAGCCCTCTTCCCATCTTCCGTAGGGATACGCCAACACCTGGCTGCGCCGGCCGAGGTTCTTGTTGAACAGCTCTTGCGGCTGCTCGAGCTCCGCCTGCATCCGGCGCGCGTACTGGGCCTCGGTCTCGCCCAGGGCGCGGCGAAGGTCGGCGTGGGTCTTGGTGTGGGCCTGGATGTCGAAACCCTCGGCGGCCAGGTCGCGCAGATCGCTCCAGGCCAGGGCGCCGCGGCCCGCCCCCACCCAGTCGGTGTAGATGAAGAGCGTGGCGGTGAAACCCAGCTCCTTGAGGACGGGATGGGCGTAGTCCTTGAACGCGCGGTAGCCATCGTCGAAGGTGAGCACCACCGCTTTCTGCGGGAGCTGGCGGTTGAGCCGAGTGAACTCGATGAAGTCGGCGAGACTTACCACGCGGTAGCCGTTGGTCTTCAGATAGCGCATCTGCTCGCGGAAGCTGGCCGCGGCCAGCACGAGCCGGCCTTTGGCCTGCTCGGCGAGGTTGTGGTAGGTGAGGACCGGCACGATCTGGTAGCCGCCCGGCGTCACCCCGGCCGGGTTCCACGGCCGTCGAGGAATCACGACCTCCTGGCCGGGCGAGAAGGCGCGCAGGCCGGTGTAGTCCTCGATCATCCACGCCTTGTCGGCGCCGCCGAGGTAGCGGGCCGCGAGCACCTCGGGCGTATCGCCGGGCTGGGCGAAGGTGACGACGAAGTCCTCCGACTGATAGGCGACCGGACGCGGGCCGGGCCGCGCGGACGTGGGGCCCGCGCTGGGTTCGGGCCCGGGGGAGAGGGAGGCACAGGCCCCGAGCCACAGGGCCGCTCCCGCCAGCACCAGCGTCCGTCTCCGCGCGGTCGAGCGCACCATCCCCATATCCTACGCGACCGCCTCGCAGAAGCGGATCAAACTACCGGCGCCAGCCCGAGGACCTCGTAGACCTCGACCTCCTCTTCCTTGCCCTTGACGCGGATGCGCCCGAGCGGGCGCGCGTCGACCAGGTCGCGTACTCGCTCGTAGGTGCGGTGGCTGATCAGGATCTGGTGGGGCTTGGCGTTGGACTCGAGGCGGGCGGCCAGGTTGACGCTGTCGCCGATGACCGTATACTCCATACGGTCCTCGGTGCCGACGGTCCCCGCGACGGCCTCCCCCGCGCTGACCCCGATGCCGACCGAGATGGGCTCCTTGCCCTGCTGGGCCCGCCGCCCGTTGAGCCCGCCGATGCCTTCCTGCATTGCGAGCGCGGTCCGGATCGCGCGCGCGGAATGGTCGGGGTGGGCGATAGGGGCGCCGAAGACGGCCATCACCGCGTCCCCCAGGAACTTGTCCAGCGTGCCGTCGTGCTTGAAGGTGGTCTCGATCATGAGGGTGTAGAAGTCGTTCAGGAGCAGTACCACGTCCTCCGGGCTCATGCGCTCCGACATGGGCGTGAAGCCGCGCACGTCGCAGAAGAGCACCGTCACTTCGCGCCGCTCCCCGGTCAGCGAAATGTTCTCGGGGTTCTTGAGGATCTCGTCGACCACCTCGCGGGCCACGTAGCGGGTGAAGGCGCGCTTGATCATCTCCTTCTCCCGCAGGCTCCGCGCCATGCGGTTGAAGGACTCGGTCAGCGCGCCCAGCTCGTCGCGCGAGGCCACCGGCAAGGAGATGTTGAAGTTGCCGGCCGCGATGGCACCGGTGGCCTGCACGAGCCGGAAGATCGGGCGGGAGAGCAGCGCAGCCAGCCCCACCGCGCCCGCCAGCCCGGCCAGGACCATCAGCAGGGTGATCAACAGGGCCTGGTTGCGCGCGCTGGCCAGGGCGGCGGTGATGGCCTCCTCGCTGAAGCCCAGGTAGAGGGCGCCCACCGGGACCCCGCTGTAGATCAGCGGCACCGCGAAGTCGATGATGCGGCCCTGCGGCGTCTTGTAGGTCTGGACCAGGATCCGGTTCTTGAGGGGCTGCAGCTCCTTGGGCCGCACCACCGCGGTCTTCACCACCCGCGCGTCCGAGTGGGCGAGCACGTGGCCGTCCTGATCCGAGACGATCACGTAGGCCACGTCGGGATCCTTCATCGCGTCGGTCACCAGCACGCCGAGCGTCAGCTCGTCGTTGGTGAGCAGCGGGGTCTTGGCGCCCGCCGCAAAGTTCTCGGCCATGGTGAGCCCGCGCTTGGTCATCTCCACCGTGAGGCTCCGCTGCTGCTGGCGCAGGAGGAAGAGGCCGACCAGGACCACCGTCAGCACCACCAGCGCGGTGATGAGGAGGCTCAGCTTGACCTTCAGGGGCACGCGGATCACGGTCCCCTCCGGAGGGCCGGCGCCGACGACCTTCGCGGCCGGCGGCGCGCTCGAACCCCCCGTAGTCGCCTCCACGGCACTCGGTCCTACAGCCCGTGCCGCGGGAAGATCTTGGCCTGGATCTCACCCACCTGCCGGCGCGCGTACTCCTCCGCCCAGCGGCGCGTGTCGGCGGGCAGGGTCTCGGGCGGATCGCTCAGCGTGAGGGTCCCGAGCCCGAGCCGCTCCATGTCCTTGTGGCACTCGCGCGGCAGCGCCTCCCGCAGCTCGATGTCGTTCAGGGCCGCCCACGCCGACGTCCAGGCCCGGGCCACGTTCGTGAGGTCGTAGCCCCCGCCGCCCAGGGCGACGATTCGCGGCGCCAGCGGGAGCAGCCGGCGGACCGCGCGCGTGAACCCCTGGACGGTGAGGCTCAGGTGGGTCAGCGGGTCCGTCCGGTGCGAGTCGATCCCGAGCTGGATCACCAGCACGTCGGGCTTGAAGGCGGTCACGAGCGGCGGCACCACCGCCTCGAACGCCTCGTGGTAGACCGCGTCATCGGTCAGCGGCTGCAGCGGCACGTTCACCGAGAAACCGAAACCGTCCCCCTCGCCCATCTCCGCCACGAAGCCCGTGCCCGGGAAGAGCCGGTCGCCGCGCTCGTGGGTGGAGATCGTGAGCACGTTGGGATCCGCGTAGAACGCGGCCTGGACCCCGTCGCCGTGGTGGGCGTCGATGTCGACGTAGGCCACGCGGAAGCCGCGCTCGCGCAGCCGCATGATCGCGAGCACCGGGTCGTTGACGTAGCAGAAGCCGGAGGCGCGGCCCGGCATGGCGTGATGGAGGCCGCCCGCGAAGTGAAAGGCGCGGTCGACCTCGCCGGCCGCCACGAGGTCCGCGGCCAGCAGCGAGCCCCCCGCGGCGAGCTGGGCGGCCTCCCACAGCCCCGGGAAGATCGGGTTATCGCCCGGGCCGAGCCCGTAGCGGGCGGCGTGCGGCACCCAATCTCCCGCGCTGACCGCGCGCAGGATCTCCAGGTACTCGCGGGTGTGGAAGCGGGCGAGCTCCTCCAGCCGGGCGGCCTCGGGCGCGAGCACCTTGGCCCGCGGCAGCGCGGTGAGATGGTAGGCCTCCATGAGCCGCCACGTGAGCCCGAGCCGCTCCATGCGGAGCGGGTGCTCGCGCCCGTAGTCGAAGTGGCGCCACTCGTCGGAGTAGATGATGGCCGTGGTTGTCACGATTTCTTGCGGGTCCAGGCGCCGGACTTGCCACCTGATTTTTCGACCAGGCAGAGGTCGGTCAGCACGATGCCCTTGTCGACCGCCTTCACCATGTCGTACACGGTCAGCCCGGCCACCGCCGCCGCGGTCAGCGCTTCCATCTCCACGCCGGTCTTGTCCACCGTGCGCACACGCGCGTGCACCGTGATGGTGGAGCGGCGCGAGTCGAGCGCGAACTCCACGTCCACCCCGGTGATGCGCAGCGGGTGGCAGAGCGGGATCAACTCGGGCGTGCGCTTGGCCGCCATGATGCCGGCGGTACGGGCCACCCCGAGCACGTCGCCCTTGGTGAGCTGGCCCGCGCGCACCGCGGCCAGGGTGGCCGCCTTCATCTTGAGGGTAACGCGGGCCGCCGCCTCCCGGACGGTCTCCGCCTTGGCGGAGACGTCCACCATCCGCGCCTCACCGGCAGAGGTCAGGTGGGAGAGGCCGCGGAAACCGTCCAGCTCCCGCGGCGGGGACATCGGTCGGGTGCTGGACCCGACTCAGGCGTGCGTCGCGGCGCGCGCGTGCCGGAGCAGAGCTTCCATCCGGTCCTTCGCGATGAGCTTGAGCTTCTTCAGCTCGCTCACGCGCCACTGCTGATCGGGGGAGAGAAAGCCGCGGCCGTTCAGATCGGCCAATTCTTGCTCGTGTCGCTGATGCTCCTCACGGAGCTTGCGGAAATCGTGGTTTTCGGTGGTGAGCCGCTCGATAAAAGCTTCCGTGTCGGGCATGCGGACCTCCTTAACGAGGCTTCGGGCTTGCGAGCTGTTCCGACTCCTCAGGACCCTGCCCCAACCAGCGTCGGTACCCGGGTTATACTCCCCGCCTCTTCGGCATGTCAAGGCTTCGCGTGGCGCAGCAGATGGGGCGCCGTCGCCTTGAAATGGGCGGTCACGAGGGTGCCCGGAGCGAAGCCCAGATCCCCCACGGAGCGCTGCGTCACGAGGGCGACCAGGGGGAACCCGCAGTCAATGACCATCCGGATATGTGGACCACTCTGCACCAGGCGCTGCACGCGACCGCCGAGCCGGTTGAAGTCTCGCGAGCCGCCGGGCTTCGGCCCGCCGGGGAAGACCGTCACGTCCTCGGGTCTCACGCAGAGGCGGACCCGCTCACCCGGCTCGGCGCGCTGCGCCACCTCGACCACCTGTCCCCCGACCTCGACGAGGGCCCGATCCCTCGACCACTCGACGACGAGCCCGTCGAGGATCGTTTCCACGCCCACGAAGCGCGCCACCTCCTCGGAGGCCGGCGCCCGGAAGACCTGCGCCGCCTCGTCGACCTGGACGAGCCGGCCTTCCATGAGCACGCCCACCCGGTCCCCCAGCGCCATCGCCTCGGCTCGATCATGGGTGACCAGCACGGTGGTGGTGCCCTCCTGGCCCAGGATGCGGCCGAAGTCATCGAGGAGCGCCTCCCGGGTCGGCTGATCGAGGGACGAGAACGGCTCGTCCAGCAGGAGCAGCTCCGGCTCGAGCACGAGGGCCCGGGCGAGCGCCGTGCGCTGCGCTTCGCCCCCGGACAGCGTGCGCGCCTGGCGGTGGGCCAGGTGGGCGATGCCGAGCCGCTCGAGCCACACGTCCACGCGCGCGGCCGCGCCCTGGTCCGAGGCGCCACGGAAG
>Ga0207646_10004995_pt1 | contig 14149 bp, 12 predicted proteins | sample KBSK5502metaG_FD_184343 | JGI IMG/M metagenome (GOLD analysis project Ga0207646, IMG submission 184343) | Corn, switchgrass and miscanthus rhizosphere microbial communities from Kellogg Biological Station, Michigan, USA - KBS K5-50-2 metaG... | ecosystem: Host-associated > Plants > Roots >... | reverse complement strand
GAACAACCGCCCACTCGATCAGCTCCTCGCGTATGTCGACCGCACGCCGGGGGATTCCGCGCTCCACGATCTCAATCACACCGGGCTCATGGGACAGGTCGAGCAGTACGGCGTCCCGCTCACGCCGCTCGACCGCCAGACGCTGCGCCGGTTCCACAACGAGTTCTTCGGCGCGGGCCTCGAGCTCCGCTATACGAGTCTCGGCAGAGGGGCGCGCCCCGGATATCCTTCGGAGCGCCAGCTCTATCTCTCGACCGATCTCGGCGGCCATCAGGTCAGTTATCTCTCGACCGAAAAGCGGTTCCGGGTGGTGCGCGATCTGGAGCGCGGCGCGAAGGTCATTCCGGTGGTCGGCGACCTCTCCGGTCCGGCGGCGATGCGGGCGATCGCCGCGTATCTCAAGGAGATCCGCCGGGATGTCACCGCGATGTACGTCTCCAACGTCGAGATGTATCTCTTCCGGCAGGGGAATTTCGGCCGCTTCGCGGACAACGTGCGGAGCCTGCCGACCTCGGCCGGCGGTGTCATCATGCGGAGCTACTTCGGCAGAGGCGGCATGATGATGAGCGGGGGCCTGGGCGAAGAGTGGCCCCAGCCGCTGCCGGGGCACCTGAGCGCACAGATTCTCCAGCCGCTCTCCGCTTTCCTTGCCGCCACCGCTCGAGGGGATTCCGTCACCTATCGGGACATCCTGGTTGCCGGCGCCGTGGACCTCCAGACACCGCGCCGGCCGCGATGACGCCATGAGCGCCGACGCCTCCATTCCCGACGCCGAGCGCCTTGGCGGCATCGCGACGCTCCGAGGGAGCGGCATCTCGCGCAGCTGGAACGGGATCCGGTACAAGGGCGGGTTGTCGGGAGCCAACGCGGGGTCGAAGGTGCTCTCGATGAACGTGGCAACCATTCCGCCCGGCGCGGTCGCGTATGCGCACATCCACGTCGATTTCGAAGTGATGCTCTACATCCTCGAGGGGCGGGTGCGCCATTGCTATGGCGACGACCTGCGGCAGCGGATCGATAACGGGCCCGGGGACTTCATCTTCATCGAGCCCGGCGTGCCCCACGAAGTGTACAACCTGAGCGAAACCGAGCCGGTGGTGGCCGTGGTGGCCCGGTCCGACGCCTCCGAATGGGAGCACATCGTGTCGTATCCAAGCGCCCGGCGGGCAAAGGACGGAGTCGCGTGACGCCCTGGGTCCTCCGGATCATCATCGCGAACGTAGCCGTGTTTTTCATCCAACAAACCACGCCGGAAATCACCGAGCTCTTCATGCTGGTGCCGGCGCTCGGACTGGTCCGGCCCTGGACGTTCGTGACGTACATGTTCCTGCACGGGGGCATGGGGCACATTTTCTTCAACATGCTCTCCCTCTTCTTCTTCGGGCCACGGACCGAAGCCCGGCTCGGCGGCCGTTCGTTCCTCGGCCTGTATTTTTCCGCCGGCGTGATGGGTGCGGTTCTTTCGATTCCCTTTACGCCGTATTCGCCGATCATCGGCGCCTCGGGGGCGGTGTACGGTGTCATGCTGGCGTACGCGATGTTCTGGCCGCGGGACCAGATCCTCATCTGGGGGATCGTGCCGGTCGAAGCCCGTTTTCTGATCGTATTCATGACCCTGCTGTCGCTCTTCGGAGGGTTTTCGCCGAGCTCGGGCGGCATCGCGCACTTCGCGCACCTGGGCGGCTTCATCGGCGGGTATCTCTTTCTCAAGGTCATGCAGCGGGGCAGCGGTGCGGCGAGATTCCGGAAGCAGGCGACGCCGATCCTCCGCAAGATCGAAACACCCGCGACGGCGCTGGATCGCTGGCGCCGCATCAAGCGCGACGGCCTGCACGAGGTGAACCGGGCGACCGCATTCTGGACAAGATCAGCGCCGGGGGGATCGGCACGCTGACGTCGGGGGAACGGGAGTTTCTCGAGCGATTCAGCGCGCGGTAGGGTAGGAGTCAGGGGTCAGGGGTCAGGGGTCAGGGGTCAGGGAAGGGCTTTCCCCCTGACTCCTGACTCCTGACCCCTGATTCCTGCATCCTAGCTATGGCTTCCCCGCCACCGGGAGCTCCGCGCGGCTCGCCCAGTCATTCATCGAACCATCGTAGAGCCGGACCGGGTATCCGAGGAGTCGCGCGGCAAAGTACAGCGCGCTCGCGCGGCTTCCGACGCGGCAGTAGGCGACGATTTCCCGGGCCGGGGCAGCGCCGGCCGCCGCGAGGAGCTGACGAAGATCGCCCTTGTCGCGAAACCTTCCCTCCGACATGAGCTCGGTCCAATCGAGACGCACCGCGCCGGGAATGTGGCCGGCGCGGGCGACGCCATCCTCTTGTACCGTCCCGTCGAATTCCTCCTGATTTCGCGCATCGAGCAGCAGCACGCCGGGGTCGCTCCGGTGGGCGTCCACGTACGCCGCATCGGCGAGCAGCTCCGGCCTGGGCCGCACGGTGAGGGAGGCTCGCGCGGGCGCCGGAGTGGCGTCGGCCGTCGTCACGCCCCCCGCCCGTCTCCAACTCTCGAGTCCGCCATGCAGCAGAGAGACTCGTTCGCCCAGCCCGAGATAATCGAGGGTGAAGTAGAGCCGGGTTGTGGGAAGGGTCTCACCGTAGATCACGACCCGGCCGGTATCGCCGACGCCGAGCGACTCGAAGAGGGAGTCCAGTGCGGCGACCGGTGGCAGCTCGGTGAGGAGGTCGCCCTTCCGGGTCGTGAATTGCGAGGTGGCGACGAATCGCGCTCCGGGAATATGTGCCGAGTCGAATGCGGCGCGGGCGCGCTCGGCGTTCAGGATCACGAGCCCGCGATCGGCGTGGTGCCGCTTGAGCCAGTCGACCGACACGAGGGGTCCGGGTGGTGGCTCGCGCTCGCCGCAGGAATCCTGGGCCGGCGCGGGCGTCGCCACGGCGGCGGAGAGCGCAGCGAGGAGGGCAAGGCGGCAGGGAGAGAATCGCATCGATGGATTCCAGTTCAACGGGGTGTGGTGCCGCGCACCATCGGCAGCTCCGGTCTCCGGCTCCATTCGCTCATCGAGCCGTCGTATACGCGAGGCCGGAGTCCCAGGTATCGCGCGACGAAATACAGATGACTCGCCCGGAGTCCGACCGTGCAGTAGGTCACCAGGTCGCGCCCATTCCGGACGCCCGCGGCGGCAAGCAGCTTTCGAAGCGCCTCCGGCGATTTGAGCCGGGATGGAGTTCCGTCCAGTGCCGCGGATTCATTGGTGAAGGTCTCTTCCCAGGGAAGGTTGTTTCCGCCCGGGATGTGCCCGAATCGGGGGAGACGCTCCGACGAATCGGCGCCGGCGTATTCTCCGGCCGAGCGTCCGTCGATCAGGATGAGCGTCGAATCGCCCAGGCGGGCGCGAATCCAGTCGGCGGTGGCGAGTATCTCGGGGTGCGCGGTGAGCGACACGCTGCTTCGCGACCAGCCGGGCGTTTCGGTCGAAACGGCCTGACCCTCCGCGCGCCACGCGACGAGCCCGCCATCGAGGAGCGCGGCGCGGGCACCCAATCCCACATAATCGAGGGCGAGGAATACACGGGGCGCCATCCAGGTATCCCCGTAATAGACGATCCGGCTCCGTTCCGTGATGCCGAGGGATTCAAGCACCGAGTCGATCTGCGCCACTGAAGGCAGCTCGACGCCCGGCGCGGCCATCGCCATCAGGCGGTGGGGATCGAGGAATCGCGCGCCGGCAATGTGCCCGCGATCGTACTCGGCCTTTTCCATGGCGACATGGAGAAGGACCAGATCGGGATCCGACCGGTGTGCCGAGAGCCATGCGGTCGAGACCAGCATCGAATCGGTGGCCGGAAGGAGGAGCGCGGCCGCGAACAGAACCGGATGCATCGTCACTCCGGCCTCGCGGCGGGGTTCACCACCGGTAGCTCGGCGCGTCCGGCCCAGTCCTGGAACGAGCCGTCGTAGAGTTTCGCGTCGTACCCGAGCACGCGCGCGATGAACCAGACGAGCGTCGCCTGCTGGCCGATGTGGCAATAGGTCACGACGGTCTGTCCCTTTTCCACTCCCGCGGCGGCAAACTGGGCCTGGAGCGCGGCGGGACTCCGGAATTTTCCGCTCGAATCCACCATCGTGGTGTACGGCATGCTGGCGGCGCCCTTGATGTGGCCATTCCGGCCCTGGCGGGTCTCCCGGCCGTTGTAGAACGAGGTATCACGCGCATCGAGGATCCGGACGCCGGTGTTCTCGAGATTTGCCGCGACGTATTTCGCATCCGCCACGAGCGCCGGATTAGCCCGGACGGTGAATTGCGCCGGTGCCGGTGCGGGCACGTCGGTCGAAACCGCGCGCCCTTCGCTCTTCCACTGCTCCAGGCCGCCGTCGAGGATCGAAACTCTCCCGCCCAGACCGGCATACTCGAGGGTGAAGAGCGTCCGCGAGGTCGGACTGAAATACTGGCGGGCGGAGTAGAGCACGATCCGCGAATCATTGGAGATGCCCTTCGACTCGAGGACCGAGTCGAGGACCGGGAGACTCGGGAGCTCGAGTGCCAGGGACCCTTCGATGCGCGGCGCGGCGAGCTCCTGGAAGGGATTCAGGAACTGAGCGCCCGGGATATGTCCTTCGTCATAGGCCGGTTTCGAGCCTGGGTCCCCGATCTGGAAGATGACCAGCCCTTTGTCGGCAAGATGGCCGGCCAGCCAGGCGGTGGTCACGATAAGCGGCTGCCCCGACTGAGAGGCGGGGGCGGGCGAACCTGCGGCGGCAGCGACCAGCCCGAGGCCGGCGAACAGAAGCGAAGACATGATCCCTCACGCGGTTGAGACGACGGCCAGTGGATTCGTTCCGGTTGGAAGTTACCGGTCACTGCATCAACTACGAGGGATTCGCAGCGGGAGTGCCGGAGGGTGCAGGGAACGGGGGGGAATCAGCGGCCAAACCGGCGAGATCACCACGGGCCCTTCGGGCCCTCGCGATGACTACAAGGACTGTCCCAGCCGCGCCTCGAGATCGGCCCGGCGGCTTTTGCTGAGCTTGAGCCGGGTGCCGTCGTGGAGGACGACGATATGCTCTCCCTTGAAGTAGGGTTGCAGCTCCTTGACCCGGTCGAGATTCACGATGGCTCCCCGATGGATCCGGAAGAAATGCGCCGGGTCGAGGCGGTTTTCCAGTCCCGCCATCGATTCGCGGATCACATGAGTTTTGCCCGGCACATGGAGGCGGACGCAGTAATCAGCGGCCTCGATCCAGTCGATGTCCAACACACGGACGAAGAAGACGTGCCCCGCAACCCGGATCACGATCCGGGTCAGGAATCGCTCTGGGGCTGGAGGTGCCGCGGGGACCTGACCGAGAAGCCCCAGCAGCCGCCGGCTGAGCTCCCCGAGTGTGGCTCCCCGCACCGTCGCCTTGGCGCGTTCCATCGCAGCCGAGAAGCGGTCGTCATCGAAGGGTTTCACGAGGTAATCGAGCGCGTGGACGTCGAACGCCCGAACGGCGAACCGATCGTAGGCCGTCACGAAGACGACCGCAGGCAGATGGTCGGGATCGAGCTGCTGCAGCACTTCGAACCCGTTGAGCTCCGGCATCTGGACATCGAGCAAGACGAGATCGGGCGTAAGGCGCCGGATCGCCTCCACGGCGGCGACTCCGTTTCCGCATTCCTCGACCACGAGGAGCTCGGGGTCCCGGCGGACCAGGTCGGCGAGGCCATTCCGCGCGAGCGGCTCGTCGTCCACCACGATGACGCGAAGTGGGTCACTCACCCGGGGTGCCGTGACTCCTGACTGGTGACAGATGCCAGGGGAGGGTGACGGTCGCCACGGCGCCACCGCCGGGTCCGTTCGCGAGCACCAATCCCTGGTTGGCCCCATAGAGATGCTCGAGCCGCGCGCGCACGTTCCGAAGTCCGAGGCCGGAGGCGCCATTGCCCATGCTGTCCTCCGGTCCAGGGCCATCGTCGCTCACCGAAAGAGTGAGGGCGCCATTCATGCGCTCCGCGGTGATCGCGAGGCGCCCGGCCGACGCGCGCCGGGAGATCCCGTGCTTGATCGCGTTCTCGACCAGGGGCTGAAGCACCAGGTTCGGAACGTAGGCATCGAGCAGCCCGGGGTCGGCGCGGATCACCACCTGAAGCCGGTCGGGAAATCGTACCTCCTCGACCGCCAGGTAGCGCTGGAGAAAGGCAAACTCCTCGCGCAGGCGCACCTCCTGCTCCGGGTGTTCCTCGAGCACGTCCCGAAGGAGGTCGCTCAACCCCGCGATCATGGTGACCGCGCGCTGGTTTTCCTGTTTCCGCACCAGCATCGCGATGCTGTTCATCGCGTTGAAGAGAAAGTGGGGATTGAGCTGGGTCCGGAGCGCCTGAAGACGCGCGAGCGCAAGCTCCTCGCCGAGTGCCGCCGCCGCCAGCTGTTCCTTCCGGTAGCGGCGGGAGCTCTCGGCGCCGATCACCATTCCCAGGATCGCCGCATACGCGAGGAGATCGTAGGGGAGCTGGGAAAAGGCGCGAAAGAGGGAAATCCGGGTGAAGAGACCGAACGAGCTGTGCCGAATGCCGAAGGCGTGCTGGATTCCGATTTCGAGGATCGCATGCACCAGCGTGACCAGGATCGCGATGCCCAGATGGAGGGCGGCCCTCGAAATCCATGCTTCACGAGTGAGCGGGACCCGGCGCGCCGCGATCGCGACGATGGGAACGCAGAGCGCCCAGAGATACCAGTAGGGCATTCCCATTCCCATCGCATGCCAGAGGTTGGTGGGGCCTCCGGTGACCCGCATGGTGACGTTGTGCTGTCCGCTCGAGATCAACCCGAGGAGCGTGGCCAGCACGAACACCTGGAAGGGCGCGATTCGGCCGGGTCTCGAATCAGCGAGAGGGTGCGATGGCATTGCGCGGAAGCTAGCGGCCGGTCGGCCGAGCTGGAAGGAAATCGCAGCGAGCGGTGCCGCCGGCGCGGCGAACGGCCCGGAGGCGCAGGGAAGCTGAGGCGTCAGGGTGTCAGGCTGAGCGCCCCCGCGGACGTGAGCAGGACGACGAAGGCATCCGCGCTTCCGAGACTGGTGAGCCGGAAGACGTTGGTGCCCGGGTCGAAGTCGGGTGATCCGAAGAACTGACCGGAGACGAGGACTCCGCCCGCCGGATTGGCGGCGAGGGCGGTCCCGCGATTCTGCCGCTCCGCCAGGGCAGTGCCCTCACCGAACCGGCTGACCCACACCAGGCCCCCGCCGAAGGTGTACTTCGCGGCGAAGGCATCGGTCGCCCCTCCGCTGGCGAGGCTCGCGATCACCCGCGATGTGGCGCCGGGATCGAAGTCTACCGCTCCGGAGAATCCGCCGGTCACCAGCACCGTCCCGTCGGTATCGACGAAGGGTCGGGGCGCCGGGTCCGCCGGAATCGCACCGACCGAGAACACGGAGAGAAACCCGCCCGCGCCATCATAACGCGCGACGAACCAGTCGGTGGCGCCAAGGCTGGTTCGGTTGGCCACGAGCACTCCGCCATCGAAATCGGTGGTGCCGGTGAAGTTTCCCGCGGCCACCACTCCTCCGGCGTTGTCGGAGACGAGTCCTCCGGCACGGATGTCCTCGTCACCTAACCCGCCGATGCCACGGGCCCACTGCAGGACTCCGGCGCCGGAATAGCCGGCCAGGAACGCATCTCCTCCGCCGAGCGAGGTGAGCTGCGTCGTCAGGCTCCCCGCGAGGAAGCGCGCACTTCCCCGGAAACTGCCGCCGATGACGACGGTCCCACCGGTCGTCACGGCGAGGCCGGTGGCGACATCGGGCTCCGGACCGCCGACCGGGAATGCGAAGCTCACCACTCCCGCGGCGTCGAGACCCAGAAGGAACACGTCCTGCGCGGGGCCGTTGCCGGCCAGGGTCGGACCGGCGGCGGGGAGGGTATTGGCGCTTCCGCTGAAATTCCCCGTGGCATAGATGGCGCCCAGGGCGTCCACACCCACACCGCTGACCTCGTCGGCGTTCGGGCCCCCCATGCGGCGGCTCCAGAGGAGGTCGCCCGCGGCGGAGAGCTTGACGACGTAGCCATCCTCGCCGCCGAGGCTCGTCAGGATCTGGGATCCGGCGCCGGGGTCGAAATCGGTGGAGCCATCGAAGGCGCCCCCGAGATAGAGATTGCCCACGGCGTCGCGTGCGAGACTCGTCACCCGCTCCGAGCCGGTGCCTCCGATGCGGTCGACCCAGACCAGGGCGCCCGCCGGCGAATACTTCGCGAGGAAGACGTCGTTCCCTCCCAGGCTGGTGAGCGCGTTGATGCCGGCGCCGGGATCGAAATCCACGGTGCCGCTGAAGCTGCCGGTGAGGAACACGCTGCCCGTCGGATCGACCGCCATATCGGTGAGGACATCCGCGCCGAGATCGCCTACCCGGAAGGCGAGCGACGGAGGAGATGGCGGCGGTGAGTTCGGCGTAATGGGCAGATCGCGGTCGATGAGCGTGCCTTCGCATCCCAGCGCGAGCAGCGCGAGAGCGAGCGTGACCGCGGACGATGACTGACGCATTTCCTGCCTCCGGTGGCGGGCGGCCTGCTACGGAGATTAGCCTTCCTCCATACTCCCCGTCTACACCCCGGAGCTCCGATGCGGCTGCTTTCCTCTCTCGGCCTGCTGATTCTTGCACTGCTCCCGGTTTCTCCCGCTCTGCTTGCTCAGCAATCCCTGCTCGATTCCGCCCGGACGCGACTTTCGATTCTCGATGGGGAGGTCGTGGTTCCCGGACTCGACAGCGCGGTAGAAGTCCGCCGCGATCGATGGGGGGTCCCGCACATCTACGCCCGCACGACCCACGATCTTTTTTTCGCGCAGGGATACGTGGTGGCGCAGGACCGTCTCTGGCAGATGGAGATGTGGCGCCGGGCGGGCGAGGGGCGGCTCGCCGAGGTGCTGGGCCCCTCCTTCGTCGAGCGCGACCGCGTCGCCCGGCTTCTCAAGTACCGCGGTGATCGCGAGCTCGAGTGGGCGAGTTATGCCCCCGACGCGCGGCCGATCATCGAAGCGTTTGTGGCAGGGGTGAATGCGCGGATTCGTGACGTGCGTGACCACCCGCCGATCGAATTCACCCTGCTCGGGTTTCTTCCGGAGCCATGGGACGTGACGGTACCGCTCCAGCGTCTCGGCGCGCTCTCGATGACCGACAATGCCCTGGAGGAGGTGCGCCGTGCCGCGCTGCTCACTGCGCTCGGGCGCGCCCGGGTCCAGGCGCTCCTCCCCACCGATCCGCCGCGCGCGCTCGACCCTGTGCCGGGGCTCGACCTCCGGGGCATCGGCACCGGATCGCTCGGTGCCGCGGCAGCGGATGCGGTCATTCCCTTCGAACGTCTCGACGGTTCCAACAACTGGGTCGTGAGCGGCGCCCGGACGAAAAGCGGGAAGCCGCTCCTGGCCAACGACCCGCATCGCTCGGTCTCCCTCCCCTCATTGCGCTACCTCACCCACCTCGTGGGCCCCGGATGGAATGTGATCGGCGCCGGAGAGCCGGGCGTGCCGGGAGTGGCCGGCGGACACAACGGGCAGGTGGGATTCGGCTTCACGATTGTCGGAATGGACCAGCAGGACCTGTACGTCGAGCGAATCTCCGTTTGCCCCGGGTTTCGTCAATCGCGCGCCGCGCGCATGGGCACCGCACCGCGATGCACCTGGCACGAAGCCCGATGGGTTCCGCTCAAGACGGTGGAGGACACGATCCGGGTCAAGGGCGAAGCGCCCCGCGCCGTACGCCTCGAGTTCTCGCATCACGGACCGATCGTCACCACGGATTCGGCCCGGGGGAGGGCGTTTGCGTTACGCTTCGTGGGCAGCGAGCCCGGGACGGCGGGATACCTGGCGCAGCTTTCCATCGATCGCGCGCGCAACTGGGAGGAGTTCCGTAGCGCCGCGGCGCGATGGAAGCTGCCGACCGAGAATCTGGTGTACGCCGACGTCGACGGAAACATCGGCTGGATTGCCGCCGGCCTCATGCCGATCCGGAGCTGGAGCGGGCTGCTCCCGGTGCCCGGCAACGGAAACTACGAATGGCAGGGATTCCTCCCTGCCGACCGGCTGCCGTCCTCCTTCAATCCGGCGGCCGGCTTCATCGCGACGGCCAATCACAACATTCTGCCTCCGGGTTACACCGCGCCGCTCAACTACGATTGGGCCGATCCGTTCCGCTTCGACCGGATCGCCGCGATCCTGCGCGATTCTTCCGGGTTGACCCGCGCTGATTTCGAGCGGCTGCAGCATGACGAGCTCTCCCTCCCGGCCCAGGCGACGGTGCCTGTATTGCTCGCGGCGCTTCGCCGGCATCCGTCGGCGGTGCGCGCGCCGGTGTCGGATTCCGCCGCCCGGCTCCTGAGTGCATGGGATTTCGTGATGCACCGGGAACAGGCCGCACCGCTCATTTATTCGGCCTGGATCCGGAGTCTCCGTCCGATGCTGCTGGCCCGGTGGCTGGGAAAGGCCGCCGCCACGCCCGGCGTCTCGCTCGGAACCCGCCAGCTTCTCCGTCTCGTCACCCGGCCGGATTCGGCCCTCGGTCCGCGGCCGGCCGAGGTCAGAGATTCCATCGCGGTGGCGGCCTTCGCCGACGCGCTCGCCGAGCTCGGCCGATCACCCGGGGGGAGTCCCGGCACATGGAGCTGGGGCGCGGTGCACCAGGCGCGATTCCGGCATCCGCTGGCGGCATCGTTCGATCTCCCCTCGGTTGCGCGCGGCGGGGACGGGTCCACGGTCAATGCGACGGGGGGCGGGAATTTCCGGCAGACCGGCGGCGCATCCTACCGGATCGTGGTGGACCTTGCGGACTTCGACAACTCCACGGCGACGAGCGTTCCGGGACAATCGGGGCAGCCGGGGAGCGAGTTCTACGGGAACATGCTCCCGCTGTGGGCCGATGGAAAGTATTTCCCGCTGGTGTACTCGCGCGCCGCCGTGGAGCGGGAAACGGCGCACGTACTCTGGCTCAAGCCGTAGGCCTACCTCGGCGGTTTCGCCAGGATTCGTTTCACCTCCGCGAGCGGAATGGCCTCGGCGCGATTGCCGTTGCCTTCCACCGTCGTCGCCATGAAGAGCGCGTTGTAGACCGCCTCTTCGGTGGCTTCCACCGCCGCCTGAAAGAGTACGCTCACCTCTCCATTGGCCAGCTCGCGCGGCGTGAGCTCCTGCGCCCGTGAATTGCGCCGGACCGAGGGATGGGTCGAGAAGGCGATGACGTAGTCGCCCGAGCCGTTGCCGGCCCATGATCCGGTGCGGCCCAGACCCATCATCGCGCGGCTGGCCAGCCGCCGCAGATTCCGGTCGGAGAGCGGGGCGTCGGTCGCGATCACGATGATGACGGATCCGTCGTCCTGCCGTGTCCCCGCGGCGCGCCCGGTGCCGGTTCTCCCGAGCTGCCGACCGACGGGAACTCCCATGACGAGCAGATCTCCCCCGAAATTTGCCTGGAGCAGCACGCCGACGGTCCACGGCCCCGTCGTTCGCGACGAGGTGCCGATTCCTCCTTTCCATCCGAATGCGACCGTGCCGGTGCCGGCACCGACGCTGCCTTCGGCGACGGCGCCGGAGTCCGCGGCGGCGAGCGCGGCGCGCACCTGTTCGGCACCGACTGGGCGCGAACGGATCGCGCTCAGGAAGCCGTCATTGGTCTCTCCGACGACGGGATTGATCGAGCGCACCGCTTCCATCCCGGGCTGCTCCAGCATCCAGCCCACCAGGGCGTCGGCGGCCTTCCAGACGCAGAGCGTGCAGGTGAGGAGGATCGGCGACTCGAGCTCGCCGAGCTCGTTGACCTGAGTGGATCCCGCCAGCTTTCCGAATCCGTTCCCGACGTGGATGGCGGCGGGGACCCGGTCGAGAAAGAGATTGCCGCCGTGGGGGAGAACTGCCGTGACGCCGGTGCGCACGGAATCGCCGAGCCGGAGCGTCGCGTGTCCGACGCGCACGCCGGGGACGTCGGTGATGGCGTTGTGCGGGCCCGGCGACAGCGCCCCGGGCGTGAGGCCGAGCGCGCGGGCGCGCTGCTGGGCGGACGCGGCGGCGGGGGTGAGCAGGAAGAGCATCGCGATGGCCAGGCGCATGGAGGCACCGTGGAGATCAATTTGCTTGGACCCGTCAACCACAGATTTCACGGATGAACAGCATTGATTGAATCTGTTGTCATCTGTGCCATCTGTGGTTCCCGTGGTCACGGGAGAGGAAGCTCGTAGTGATGGTACTCGGTATCCCGGATCCATCCCAGACTCTCGTACAGATGCTGTGCCGCGACGTTGTCGTGTCCGGTCGAAAGCGACAGCCAGCGCGCCCCGGTCTCGATGCCGTGCGCCCGCGCCCGCTCGAGGAGCGCGCGCCCGACACCCCCCTGCCTCGCGCCGGGCGCGACGTACAGATCATTGAGCACCCACGCGGGTCCCGCGCTCACCGAAGAAAAGATCGGATACAGCTGGGTAAAGCCGAGGGGCCCCGACGGATCTTCCGCGAGAAAAATCACCGAATCGCCCTGGAGGAGCCGGTCGCGCAGAAACCGCTCGGCAAGATCGAGGTCGGGCGGTTGCCGGTAGAATTGCCGGTACCCGTCGTAGAGCGGGACGAGGAGCGGGAGGTCGTCGATGGACGCGCGGCGGATTTCCATGAAGGGTCTCCGGACGTCAGGGTCCGAACACCAGAGGGGCCAGCAAGCCGATCACCGCGACGATGAGCAGCACCCCCGCGATATCGACCAGGATCCCCGCCCGGGCCATCTGCCGGACCGAGATCATCCCCGAGCCGAAGACGATGGCGTTCGGCGGGGTGGCCACCGGGAGCATGAATCCGGTGGACGACGCAAACCCCGCCACCAGCATCAGCAGGACGGGAGGCTGCCCCACCGACTGTGCGAGCGCCGCGGCGATGGGCATCATCAGCGCGGCGACGGCGAGATTGGACGCCAGCTCGCTCAGCACGAGCACGGTGGTCGCGAGGCCGAGGTAGATCACCACCGGCGGAAGGCCCCGGAGCCCCTGGAGCCAGGTGCCCATCCAGGTGGTGATGCCGTGGGTCTCGATCGCGTTGGCGAGGGTGAGTCCGGCCCCGAAGAAAAGGAGGACGTCCCACGGAATCGTACGCGCTTCCGCCCAGGTGAGCAGCGGCCGCCGCTGGCCATCGCGGGTCGTCCCGGGCACGATGAACAGGAGCACCGCCGCGGCCACGCCGATCGCGGCGTCCGAGAGCCGTGGAAAGAGATCGACGAGGCCGGGTACCGTGAAGCTTCCGAACTCCTTCCGCTCCCGGAGGAACCAGGCGAGGGCGGTGCCCAGAAAGATCAGGAGGACGCGCGCTTCGCCGCCGCGAATCGGCCCCAGTCCTTCGAGCCGGCTCCGCAGCATGCCGTCGGCGCCTCCTTCGATGCGGCCGCGCCCCGGGAAGCTGACGAAGACGAGGAGGAACCAGCAGAGCGGAAGGAGCAACAGAGTGATCGGCAGCCCGAGCGCCATGAACTGCACGAAGCTGATCGAGGTGCCGGTGAGCTCCTTGATCGCGCCGGCGACGACCAGATTGGGCGGCGTGCCGATGAGCGTCGCCATGCCGCCGATCGACGCGGCGTAGGCAACGCCGAGCATCAGCGCGGTGCGGGCATTGTCTCCCGCCGGGTCACGCGCGAAGAGGGCACCGATCGCGATCGCGATCGGGTACATCATGGCCGCGGTCGCCGTGTTGGAGATCCACATGGAAATGAAGCCCGTCGCCAGCATCACGCCGAGGACGACCCGGCGGCCCGAGAGCCCGATACCGAGCACCATGCGATAGGCGACCCGCACGTGGCTCTCCCATCGTTCCAGGGCGGCGGCGAGGAAGAATCCGCCCATGAACAGGAAGACCAGCTCGTTCGCATAGGGGAGGGCTGCATCCTTGGTCGACGAGACCCCCAGCACCGGGAACAGCACGAGCGGGAGCAGCGAGGTCGTGATGATCGGTACACATTCGGTGATCCACCAGATGACCATCCACGCGGCGATCCCGAGGGTGCGGCGCGCCTCCGGTGTGAGGTCTGCCGGTCCGAAGAGAATGATCAGCACACAGAGGATTGGTCCGGTGAACTGCGCCAGGGACCGGAACCGGGGGTTGGCGGCGGTCTCTGGCATGAAGTCAGGGGTCAGGGGTCAGGGGTCAGGGATCGGTGATCAGGGAGGCTGCCATAGTATATCCCCGTCGTGCCGCGCTGGACATCC
>Ga0207646_10004993_pt1 | contig 14151 bp, 12 predicted proteins | sample KBSK5502metaG_FD_184343 | JGI IMG/M metagenome (GOLD analysis project Ga0207646, IMG submission 184343) | Corn, switchgrass and miscanthus rhizosphere microbial communities from Kellogg Biological Station, Michigan, USA - KBS K5-50-2 metaG... | ecosystem: Host-associated > Plants > Roots >... | reverse complement strand
GGGTGTAGGACCATTGGCCCGCGCCGAGCTCGATCCCGACATACACGAACATCAGGGCGCAGCCGAGGACCACGGTGCGCTCGATGCTTCGCTCGCCGCTCGGTGGTGCCTCGAGCTCTGGTGCGTCGCCCAGGTCGGATCGGACCGTGTACGCGGCGAGGCCAAGCAGCGCGAACGCCGCGGCGGCGGCGACGTACGCGGGACGCCACGAGTCGCTCGCGACGAGCGTCGCGCCGACGAGCGGCGGTCCGAGCGACGCGCCGATCGCCCACGCGCCGTGCAGCGCGCCCATGAATCGGATGTCGCCGCGCAGCGCCGCTTCTGTGTTCACCGCGGCGTCGAGGAGCCCGACGCCAGAGCCGAGAACCGCAGACGCGAGGATGGTGGCCCACCAGCCACTCGCGATCGCGAAGATGGCGAGCCCTCCGGCCGCCGCGGCGACGGCGGCGAGAAGCAGAGGGATCGTCCCAAGGCGTTCGCGCACGAGACCGCTTACGGCACTCGCTGCGAATTGCGCGATGGTCATCGCGGCGACAAGGACGCCGAGCCCGACAAATGGCGCGTCGAGCGACACGCGCATCGACGGCCACGCGATGCCGAGCATGCCCGTCGGCAATCCGAGGAGGACGAGCCCGGCGAACGCGATCGCCGCGGCTCGCCGACGAACGCGCATGCGCAGAGGCTAGGACTTTCGCGGTCGCGACAATCCAGCCTCGTCGCTCAAGCGATACGATCCCGGCGGGGGGATGAGGGGCTAGACGAGCTGCGCATATGGGGAGGATCCGATGCTCCGGCGCACAAGCCTCGTGACCCTCGCGGTCGTGGCGATCGTCGCCCTCGCAGCGGCCCCTTCGAGCACCGCGTCGCCCGGTATCGGCAACGTGCCGCAAGGCACACAGACCGACTGGGCCTACGCGAAGAGTGGGAAATACGGAGTTACGAACGTTCTCGCCACGACCGAGCGAACCAGCTGCTACACGCCCGAGGTCGCCTTCTTCACGAGTCTTGCCCCCGCGAACGGCTACGACGGCATGTCTCTCTGCGGTAACGCTGCGGACACGGGCGAGGATCTCGGACCGTATGCGACCCAGACGGGCAGCAACCCCGGCTACCCCGCCACAAAACCTATGCTCGTGAAGGACCACTCCGAGTCCGACATCCGCGTCGATCCGACGAATCCCAACCATCTCATCGGACAGTCCAAGTGGTTCGTGAGCGCCGAGGGGTACGACCACATCCTGGGCTTCTACGAGTCCACGGACGGTGGTGCCACCTGGCCGGTGCAGGGCCACGTCCCCGGATACGAAGGCTGGACCGACAACACCGACCCTGTCGGCGCCTTCGATCGGTACGGCAATTTCTACTCGCTCATCCTGCCGTACCAGTTCTTCTTCGACGGAGATTCACACAACTTCCAGATAAACAAGAACCGCGAGCCGAACCCGTCGCAGCCGGCCGAGGTGATCTCGGTGTCCGTTCGGCCGAACGGCTCCACGACGGCGCGCCAGTGGATCACGACTCACAACGACAAGCCCGACATCGTCGCGCCCTACCCGGCACAGGGCCGCGAGCCCGACAAGCAGTGGATCGCGATCGACACCAACCCGGATAGTCCATTCCTCGACCGCATCTACGCGATGTGGGTGGTGTTCACCGGACCGTCGACCGCGCATCCGTTCGTGTCGATCGCGACTGCGCTGCCGAACGGCACGCACACCGATTGGTCCGCGCCGATCTCGCTGCCCGAGGTCGGCGGGACGCCGCAGGGCTCGACCTATCTCTTGCCGCACATCACGCCGGACGGGACCCTGTACACGTCCCTGGTCACGACCATGCCGAAGAAGGGGTACTGCTGCGACGTCCTCTTCCTCGACAAGTCCAAGGATGGCGGTCTGACGTGGACCAGCACGCTCATCAGCGACACGATCACGGCGACTCCCTTCGTCTATCCGAACACCACGTTCCGCGACGGCATCGAGGAGAGCTTCGCCGTCGGGAACAAGCGGATCGGGTCGTATTACCCCCTCTACGTAACCTGGGAGGACTACAGCACCGGCGTCGTCAACGTCCTGCTCTCCGCGTCGTACGACGATGGCGCCACCTGGAGCGTACCGATCCAGGTGAACGACAACGTCAATCCCGTCGACGAGTTTCAGCCGAACCTCGACGTCGCCACGGACGGCACGGTCAGCGTCGCCTTCTACGACCGCCGTCTTGCGTGTCCTTCGGCTGGGACCGCTGAGGCCACCGCCGCGGGCATCGCGCTCGACACCGCGAACATCAACTACAGCGGAACGCTCCCGCCGTACGGTGCGACGAACTACTGCGTCAATGCGAGCATCCAGTTCTACACGCCGACGCTCTGGCCGAAGGGCCACAACGTCCGCCTGACGCAGCACACCTGGGACCCGCAGCTGCACTCGCCCCACACGTCCTGCCCGACGTGCCGCAATACGTTCATCGGCGACTACTTTGGGATTACCTCCGCTGGTGGCAAGAGCTACACGACCTCGGTCACGACCTATAACGACGGTACGAATCCGTCGCACTACCAACAACAACTCATCGCGATCCTCGCGATCCCCTGAGTGCAAGCGCACGGAGCGGCGGCGAAAGCCGCCGCTCCGTGCGACGATTCCAAGGTGATGTTCGCCCGCCGCCTGGTCCTCTTCGCCGTGATCTCGGTCTTCACGCTCGGGCTCGGCCTTCTCGCGCTCTTCGATGGGGTCGAGATGCTGGCGGAGGCGGCGCGCTACACCGGGAATGACCGAAGCGTGCTTCTGGGGCTCGGCGCGCTCACGACCGCCGGTGCGCTGGTGCCGATCGCGCTCTGGTTCCTCGCGGGATGGGCGATCTTCGTGAAACGCCAAAGGTGGGAGTGGTGACTCGCCTGCCACCGCGTTGCGGGTCGGTCAACGGCTCGGGGCGGTGGGCAGCGCCGGGGTCTTCTTCGCTCGGCCCCTCGTGGGATCGCGATGGACCACCGTCCAGGGGCCACTCGCTCCGAAGACCCCGACGCACCCAACCGGTCCCTGTGGCACCCGCATCGCGGCGAGCTCGCTACTGGCTCGGGATCGTCCAATCGCTCGGGACGATGTGGATCCAGGTCTGACCCGGCTCGAGGCGAACCGCCTCACCGCTCGCGTTTCGGAGCGTGAAGACGTCGAAGATGTCCGGCCGCGTCCAGGTCACGTCCTGGCGCTTGCCGTCGCGGAATATCGAGCCGTTGCCCGTCCCGACGAGGGTCATGTCGAGCTTCGGGTTCCCGGCAGGGTCTAGGCCGAAGTCGGTGGTGAAGTGGACCTCTGTCTGAATGACGACGACGTTCTTCGCCGCGACCGCTTGGCTCGTCGCGCCATCGACGTCGCGAACGCCGTCTTGGAAGCGGGCGTAGGTACGGGTCACTGGGTCGTACCGGTAGCCCACCGTGAACAGCGCGCGGTACGGGATCGTGATCGAGCTTGCGTCGATACTGCCGGTCATTCCGCCCGCGAGCGGATCGGTCGCCGACGGCGTGAGGAAGTTCCACGACGGGATGCTCACCGGCTGGTCGCCGTCCGGCGCGCCAGCGAGCGCTTCGCGCAGGTTCCGGTACGTCGTGAAGTAGTTGTAGGGCGGGTCGCGAAAGTTGACGCGATAGCCCCACCCGTACCCGGGCGCGAGATCGAGGTACCGATCCACAACGGCAGCGTCGTAGTGCAGCTTCATGAGCTCCTCGGGACCGCCTCCCGAATAGACGAACGCGGCATTGAGGCTTGGGATGATGGGCGTGTCCGTCATGCGCGCGCTGCGGACCGAGCCGATCACGTCCGGGTCTTTCGACTGGAACACCGCGGCGAGGCGCGTCGTTAGTCCCTCGACGAGCCACTCGTAGACCTGATCGGCCTTGTTGATCCCGTAGTGCGGACGCGCATGCGGGTTGTTGTCGATCTTCACGTACAGCGGCCGCTTCGACGCCGAGCCACCGGCGAGCGGCATGCCGGTGAGCGGCCACCGCGGGCACACCGTCTCTTCGGACGTGGACGTCACCTTGAATCCCCCGCCCAAATTCCGAAGCACGTTGCTATGCACCAGGACGCCATCGGCGGGCGCGATTGCATCGACGTCCACCCTCCGGTCGCCGTTCCAATCGCCGAGAAGCACAGCCGTCGCTCCGGCGCACGCGGAGCCCGCGGGCAGGGATGCCCAGCCCCCGAAACCGCTCGCCGGCCGGAACGAGCTGCCGGAATCGAAGACCTGCACCTTCGCGCTTCCGTCCGCGTCGCCGTAGACCGCGACGAGATCGTCCTTCCCGTCGCCTGTCACATCTCCTGCGTTGATGGAGGCGCGGCTCAGGTCGTACTCGCCCTCGCTCGTTTCGTACACGTTGTCGATCAGGGCAAGGCCCGTGGGGTTGGGATCGAAGACGAGCAACCGGGCCTTCGCGTTCGGTGCTTGATAGAGTGCCGCGATCTGCTGTGCGCCTCCGCTTCGCGTGAAGTGACCGACCACGAATCGCGCGAGCGAGAGGTCGAACTTCGCCGGCCCGGAGTCGTAGGCGCCCTGAGTACCGCCGAACGTGAAGGCCGACCCCGTCGACTCGAAGTAATGGATGCGCATCCGGAAGTTGTCGTACTGGTACGCCACCATCACAGCATCGCGCCCGTTGCCCGAGAAGTTCCCGCCGAGGATGCTCCGCGCGCGGTTCCACGTGTAGCTCTCGCCGTCCCACCACTTCTCGGCGGGGCTAAAGCTCGAGCCGGTCGAACGGAAGACGAGCAGGCCCGATCGGTTCTCGCTCTCGTCGTAGAGCGCGACGAGATCGTCTTTGCCGTCGGCCGTGACGTCGGCGACCGTGAACTTCGCGCGGTTGAGCCGGAAGGTGTTCGGCGCGGTCGTCAGCCACACCGACTCGGTGAAGGAATCGCCGTCTGCGCTTGGCTCGCGCACCGTGATCTGAAGGCTCGCGTCGCCGACTCCGGGCTCGAGCAGCGCGATCTGCGACTTGCCATTGCCGATGAAATCACCGCTCGCGGCCACCCCGGAGCCGACCGGGCTTACCGAGCGGGCGGGTTTGAGCGGAGGGATGGGAGTGGGAGTGGGTACCGCGGTGGCTTGCGCCTGCTCACTCGGAGCGGGAGTTGCCTCGGGGGTCGAGGCGGTGCACGCGACGAGCGCAACGGTGGCGAGTACGAGCGCTCGCGCTGTCAGGACCGAACGATGAGCCAAACCGCCTCGCATGATGGGGCACGGCGAACGCTTTGTGGCAGCAAATCTGGGGACCGACGGCAAAACCGCTCGCCGGTCGGGCAACCAGGAGTTACGTGGTGGTGCGCTTGGGGACGAAGCGAACGGCGGTCTGAAGACCGCGTGGGTGCTCTTCGAGACGGACGTGCTGGTAGTTATGGACAGCGACCTCGTGTTGCGTGCGGAGGAGGCTCGCGGCGGTGAGCGCCGGCATCGATCCCTGCGTACTCACCACGAAACACTCGCGGCATCCGGCGAACCGGCAGGGGAAACCACCTGATCTCACGCGGACCGCCTTTCTGGCCGTCAAGCGGCCCGCGTAGATATCAGCGTACAACCAAAGTGGCCCATTACGAGGGGCAGATGCGATCCAGGGCCATCGGACCAGTATGCTAGTGACAACTAATCGGGCCCCAGAAGAGATATGTGCCGGGCCGCAATCGTGCGGCCCGTTTTTTCTAGCCCCAGGGAAGGACCCCGCTTCACTTGATCACTCTTGCTCCCGACCTTGATCGCGCTACGGGCGACCTCGGTTGGACGACCCTCACCCCGATCCAGGATCTTTCGATCCCGCACCTTCGCGCTGGACGCGATCTCTTCGCGCAGGCGCAGACGGGCACCGGGAAGACCGGCGCCTTCGCTCTCCCGATCCTCGAGCGGATCGAGGGCCGGGCGACTTCGCCGTTCGCGCTCGTGATCGTCCCGACACGCGAGCTCTGCTCGCAAGTCGCGGCCGAGTTCGAGGCGCTGGGACGCCATCGCAACGCACGGGTCGTCGCGCTCTACGGCGGCGTCGGCTACCGCGACCAGGAGGTCGCGCTCCGCCGTGGCTCTCATATCGCCGTCGCCACACCCGGTCGCCTGCTCGACCTCGTCAAGCGGCGCACCTGCGACCTCTCCAAGGTCCGGGTGCTCATCCTCGACGAAGCGGATCGCCTGCTCGACCTCGGGTTCGCGCCCGACATCGCGAGGATCGTCGCGCTCGTGCCGGGGTCCCGCCAGACGGCCCTCTTCTCGGCGACGCTTACCGCGGACGTCAAGGACATCGCAAAGCGCTACACAAAGAATCCCGCGACCGTCGCCGTGCGCCCAGAGACGCCGACCGTCGATGCGATCGACCAAGCCTGGATCGCAGTGCGCGAGGCCGACAAGGTCGGCGCGCTCCACGAGCTGCTCGGCCGGGATGGCGTTGAACGCACCCTCGTGTTCCGACGCACGAAGTACGGCGCCGACAAGCTCGTGAAGGCGCTCGGCCGCCTCGGTCGGCCGGCGCGCGCCCTCCACGGCAACATTGGGCAGCGCGAGCGCGAGCGCGTGCTCGAAGGCTTCCGTCGCGGGACGTTCCCGACGCTCGTCGCTACGAATCTCGCGGCGCGCGGCCTTCACGTCGACGACATCGGTCACGTCGTGAACTACGACCTCCCCGAGAACGCCGACACGTACGTCCACCGAGTGGGACGGACCGGGCGCGCCGGTCGGCGCGGCATCGCTTACACCTTTGTCAACGAGACGCAGCACAAGGACTTCGAAGACATCCGTCGGCTGGCCAAGGTGGCTTTTCGGCGCGAGCGGCTCACCACTCCGCCCGCCGCCGCAGCGGCACTCGCGAACGCCGGAGCGCCGACTGCGCCTGGGCGCGGGATGGCGCACACTCGACGTTGGGCATCGAGATCACGCAGACGGCCAAGGGGGCAAAACTAGGTGGGAAGAAAGAAGCGCGTCGGCTTCGCCGACCTTCAGGCGACCCACGCCGAGCTGGATCGCGGCGAGTTACGGTGCCCGGAGTGCAAGCGGAGCGTGGCTGAGGCGGACGGTCTCCGTTTCGTTCCAGCTTTGGGGCAGACAGAGTCGTCGCTCGCGACGCTCAGTTGTCCGCGTTGCCGCACCATGATCAGCATTCGCTTCATCGCCGCCCGCTAGCGCCGAGGCGAAATTTCCCCCGTTCGGCCTATAGGAAGTACTCGCCCGGCGTAGGACCCTCTTCGCACCACGCCGGAGGCGAGTCGATGAGCTGGATGTCCGACCAGGAGCCGACCCCGCTACGTTTGCGCCTTGGACCTCGAGCGGAGGTCCCGCTTCCTCCCGCCTTCGAAGACGCCAACAGCGATAGCCCCCTCGATCCCGCCAACGACGACGGCCGGCCGATGGAGATGCCAGGGACCATTGAGATTCCGGCGCCGACCGTGAGCGAGTTCGCCGCGCCCACCGTTGCAAAGGATCCGCTTCGCGCCGCGGCGAGCGAGGAGCTCCAGCACGCTATCGAGCAGACCTCAGACCGCGTCGAGCGGTGGATGGCCGATCAGCGACGCCGGTTGAGCATCGGCATCGATGCGATGGTCGCCTCCCTCAAAGAGCAGCGCGACACCGAGCTTTCGCGGATCGAGGAGTGGAAGGTCAACGAGCGCGAGCGAACCGAGCGACAGCTCGCGGACGAGAAGGAACGGTTCCACGGGCAGCTCATGGAAGAGCTCGTGGAATTCGAGCAGCAGCTCGGCGAGCGCCTCCGCGAGCAGGAAGAACGTCTTGCCAAATGGTGGGACGAGGCCGAGCAGCTCACCAAGCAGCGTTTTGCCGACTTCGGACTGTCGACCTCACACGGGACGAACGACTCGCCGAAGGCCTGACCCTTCGCGACTACGGAGCTTGATTCGCTAGGACTCCGACGATCTGGAACCACGCGGGCTCATTCAATGGATTGCGTTCGATCGTCATACCCAACCGCTTCATGACAGCGATCGAGCGATGGTTACCGTCCTCGGTCGTCGCCACGATCCGCGCCAGGTCGAGCTCGTCGAATCCATAAGCCACCATGGCGCGCGCTGCCTCGGTGGCGTACCCCTGCCCCCAGTGCGCCGAGAAGAGCGCCCAGAAGAGACCGACCTCCGGCGTGCGGTGACGCGTGCCGCCGAACGATCGTAGCTGGCCGAACGGCGCGAGGCATGGGGCGAACCCAACCGCTCCGATCAGCGTGCCGGCGCTTTTCAGAACGATCGCGCGGTCCTCGTATGGCGTCTGATGCAACGCATCGTGGGCCTTGTCCGCGATCACGTTGTACTCGAGCAAGACCCGCGTCCTGTCCTCCCCTCCATAGCTATCGTGTCCGAACGCTTCATCGAGCAGACGTCGGAACGTCGCCGCGTCGTCCAGGACGAATGGCCGGATGAGAAGGCGATCGGTCTCAAGCGCTTTCATGCCGTCAGCCTCATGACGTTTCCGTCATGAAAAATGCCCACCGTGGAGGAGACTGACTCAGCGCGATCGCGCGGCGTCCGGCGCACCGTCGGCTGCGCGCGAAATGCCGAAATGGGCAGGAGGAACAGCGATGAACAACGATCAGATGGCGGAGCGTATCCGAGCCGTGTTCGAGTCGGGCGATATGGAGAAGTTCGCCAAAATGCAGCGCGAAATGGCTTCCGATGACATGGTCCAGGAGTGGCCGCAGTCCGGGGAGCGAATCAGGGGTCGCGACAACATCGAAGCCGTGAACAAGAACTATCCAACGAGCACAGGCACCACCCCGAAGTCGGAGCTACGCCGCATCGTGAAGCCGGGTGAAGCCTGGATCATTGAATCGACGATCGACTACGGCGACGGGGTCCCGGTGAGCGGCGTCTCGATCATCGAGACCGGCGCCGACGGCAAGATTGTTCGCCAGACCGACTACTTCGCCAATCCGTTCGAGGCACCGGCCTGGCGCAGCAAGTGGGTTGAGCGGATGGAGCCGACCGAGGCCGGCGTCCGATAGAGCACGACCGAACTCGCGAAAGGTGACGAGAGAGCCTCACACAACCTGAACCGCGTCCCCGACGTGAACGAGGCCGGCCTGGACAACGCGTGCCCAGACCCCGAACGGGAGCGGCTCGCTCGTCACCTCTTTCTCGCGATATTTCGCGAGCGCGGCAAGGGTGTCGAGGTCCGACATACCGGTAACTGGGTCGAGCGTCGTGACGACGCAGCGACCGATGTTCCCGCCAGGTACGACCACCGCCGATCCGATATGCACGCGGCTCCCGATCCACATGTCTTCCGCGTGCGCCTCGACTCCTGCGATGCCGAAGAGCATTCGAAAACGGCGGGGATCCACGGGGACCGTCACATCCGCGGCTTTCGCGATGGCGCGAAGCGACGCCTCAGCCAGAAGCGACGCGCCGGCACGCTCATCGGCGCGGTCGACGCCTTCTCCGGGATCGTCGAAGCGGACGAGCTGCACGGGCCGCCGCGCCAGATCGGATAACGCCGCGGCCCACGGTCCGTCGATCACGCGCGCGGGCACGCTGCGTCCGTAGATCGTGACCGCGACCGCGGCGCCGAGATCTACCGCGCCCTTGACCCTGGAGCCATCCGGCATCTCGAGCGTGAGCTGGCGCATCGCATCGTCGAAGTGCGGCCGAACGGCGACGAACCGCTGCACGCGCTTCGCGTTGAGCATCTTGCCGTCAGGGTCGACGATGCAAAATCGACGATCGTTCTCGACACCGAGGCGATCGAGTCTGACCTCCTGCAGCTCCTGGATCGCGAGCGCCTTGATCGGCGCGACGTGGATCCACGCGACACGCGGTCCGGCTGCGCTGTTCGTGTCGCCCATACCCAATGAAAAAGTAACGTGCTCCGCTGGCTGCCGGCCGATCGGCAGGGGAAGCGCCTCGTGCATCAAATTTGGTAAACAATCGCCTCGATGCCGTCGTTGGGCTTGCCGGGCGATGCGAAATCCACCATCGCCCTCATCCTCGGCGTGCTGCTCATCGCGCTTGCCCGATGGGCCTCGCGGGTTCCCGGGACGAAATCTGATTCATGGGTCGCTTTGCGGATCGGGGACGTTCTCTTCACCGAAGTCATCGGCGCGTTTCTTCTCGGCTACGGGTTGGGCGGCCTCGTCGTCCAGCCCGATGGCATTGCCGGCTCTGGTCCTCCGGGCAGGTTCGCCCCCGCCGGCCGATTTGGTGGGCTTACCGCAAACCTGCCGGTCACGCTTGGGGTCGTTGGCGCGGCGGTCGCGGTCTTCACTCGGCTCGATCTGAGCGGCCTCGCACTTCGCGGCTCGACTCCGCGTAACGGCCTTTCGATGTATGTCGGCTGGGACGCGCAGGTGATTGCGCCGATCTCTGCCGGGGGCTTCGGTCAGATCGCGATGCGTGACGGGTTGGGTTATCCGCTATCGGCCGTTGCGACGGCGGAAACTGATATCGCTCAAGGGACCCCGGTGCGGGTCATCGGCACGAAGGGCCTCAACCTCCTCGTCGCTCCGATCACCCCGGCCTAGGCGTTTTCGATCCCGAGCGGGGATCTGGGAAGAGTGCCGGTCGTTATCGCGGCCATGATCGCGGAGCGGATTGCGATAACGCCGTGGTGAGCTGCGGGACTGCGCGGCCTTGCTTTGCTTCTTCGGGCAAGCGCGAGTCCCATTGGTCCACAAAAAAGATCGCCTTCACCCCATAGGACGAGATGAGAGCGCGCTGCATGTTGCCGGTCTGTCCGTCAACGAGGCGCAGGTTGAAGCAGAGACCTTCCTGGCTGAAAGCCTCGTCCTTGTAGGCGCGCACGACCTCGCCGTCAAGGAAACGAACGACCACTTTCGTTCGTTCAGGGGTACCGTGGCCATCCGCCGCTCGATCGACGGGAGCATCGGGGAACGTAATGTATTTGACCGACGACAGCGAGATCCAGGCAAGGCGGTTGTTCCCCGACGTGGGCCGAACAAGGAACGTCAAGCGCTGCTGATTGACCGCATCCGATTCGGCCTCAAGGGACTCTCCATCAAGAAAGTGGATCAGGATCCTCACGGGCGTGGGGCCGCCCCGGCGGTCTCGGCGACGTTCCCGATCGCAACGAGCGGGATCCCATCGACGAACGCGGGCGGGTCGCCATCCTGGAGTCCGGCGACGTAGTTGCCGAAGCGGCCAAGAAAGCTTCGCGCTTCCCGAGCCGCGGTAGCGAGTTGTGTCGGCAGATCGGGATCCTTTTGGAGCAAACGCTGTGTCAGGTCCAGGACCATCACCACTCGTGAGAGCTGCGCGGCGAAGTCCTGTTGCATTTCGTCGATCACCTGACGCCGTTCAGCTTTCGACTCCTCCAATAGACGCGCCGCGAGCTCTCGCTGCGCGAGCGACGAAAGAAAATCGGCGATCGTCATGCCAATGTCGACGTCCATGTCGGAGTACACGTCCTGCACCCGTCCCAGCACAAGCATTCCGCTGCTTGCATCGGTCACGCGGATCGGGACCAAGAGGTATTCATCGGCTCGCGTACTCATCCACGAGCGCCGGCGTTCTCCGCGCAGGTGGCGCACGCGACTGTCCGATACGACTGTTGCCGCGAACTCATCGCCATCCAGGTCAACGTCACCTGGCAACACCTCGCCATATCCAAACGCAGCGCGCCGGTGCAAGCGTCGCGGATCTCCGTTCGGCGTCCAGATCCCGACCACGTCGTGTCGAAAGGTGTGGGCGACAAGCGAAGACGCCGCATCGAGGTCCGCTTGCGGATCGGAGCCGATCCCGGCTAGCCGCGCGAGGTCGAAGAGCGCCAGGGCTTGTCCGCGATCGGTCTCGAGGCGTTGAACCATTTCGAGGCGCGCCACTGCTGCCTCCGCACGCTCGATCATCGCAGCAAGGTCTTGTGCGACGGTGTTTAGATCCTGCAAACGCTCGCCGCCGTTCGCGCCGACCAGACGGCGAGCTCTCACGTTCACGACACCCAGCACTCGGCTCCCGCTCCGCAACGGAACCACCATGGCTTCCTCGATCGTCGGGTCGACGCCGTCGAACCGCGCATCATCCACCCGGCCGCTGAGAACGAGTGGCTCTCCGTGCCTTGCGACCCAACCTGAGATCCCTTCGCCAAGACGCCGCCGGGCTGCGCGCACGACCTGCTCGTTCGCTCCGAACGCCGAGCGGACGACCAGCTGATCGTCGTTCTGCAGCAACATGACAGAGACGCCGGATGCGTCGAACAGCTCTCCGACTCGTTTCGCGGCGATCGCGATCATCTTCTCGGGATCTTCGGCGCCCGCGATCTCGCGGCGGATCTCTTCAAGTGTGCGCACGCGCCGCTCGAGCTTCGCCGCCGTCCGCGTCGAATCCCAGAGGGAGTACGCATCGGCCAGGTCGATCGCGACGAGGCCGGCGGCCCGTGTCAGCGCGCCCACGCCCTCTGAGTCCCATGCCCGCTCGACACGGAGTCCGACCACCGAACCAAACACCTGGTTTTTCCAGATCAGGGGTACTCCGAATCGATGCCGCGCCGTGCGACCGTCAGCGAGGTGGATCGGGAGAGGTCGAGTGTCGACGTCGGTCGCATCGCCTCGCTCCCTCAGGTTGTGCTGCGCAAAGGCGATACGCTCGCCGCCCGCCCCGATGACGACGATGAAAAGCGCGTCAGCCGATATCAGGCTCGCGAGATATCCCGCGCGCGCGGGCCAATAGTCCGGTCGAGCCTCTGTCCCCAATGAAGCCACCCGCCCACCCTTTGTTTCGCTAGTGGCACTACAGCGTCGCCGCTGGACGGCGTCAACGTCTTGCGGCACGTTTGAGACGGGCCTTCTACCACGACGGGATGAAGCGCTCGGCTCCTGCTCGGAGAAGCTCCTGCCGCTCATCCAAATGAACTAGGGGCGGGCACGAACGCGATGCCGGCAGCGCGAAGGCCTGAAGCGCTAGTTCGGCGAGATGTTTTGGTTGAGCCGGAAGAAGTTGTCCGGGTCGTACTTCCGCTTCAGAGCCTTCAGCCGGTCGTACCGCTTCGGTCCATACGCCTGCCGGATGCGCTCCTCGCCTTCGTCCATCAGGAAGTTGACGTAGACGCTCGTGTGGTACGGCTTCAATGCGGTCCAGAAACTCCGGGACCACTCGCGCTCTTCGTCGAAGCCTGCCTCCGTTGCGGTGGTCGCGTTGATGTTGATCGTGTGCCCCGCGCTGCGCCCATTGAACGCGGTCTCATCTTCGCCCACGCGTCCGATCGCGCCGCCGAGCTGGAAGATCGGGAACGCGGTGAGCGGCGATGTCATCTGAAGCGCCCTCGACGCGACGATGTCGATGACGCCGTCGCTGAGCTCGGCCAGGTCCGCGGACCGGAAGTAATACCACCGGCCCGGAGGGAACGACGGATCGAGCATCGCTTGATGGGCGACGAACGGCTTGGGCGTGCAGAGGTCCAGGATCGGCGCTCCGAATTCCCGCATCGGACGGATCACTTTCTCCCCCTCCTCGATCGGCCCCGCGTAACACGACATGATCGACACGACCGGCCTGCCGTAGAACTCTTTCGGGATCGCCGGGAGTGGAGGTACGCGGCGGTGGACCACGATGGTCGTCAGGTCATCCGGTACGTCGGTGATCCAATCGCGGTAGAAGCGCAGGACTTCAGGAGAGTCCTCCATCGGCCAGAAGATCGGACCCGCCAGCACGGTCGGCCCGACCGGGTTCAGGCGGAAGGTGAATTCGGTCACGATCCCGAAGTTGCCGCCGGCGCCGCGAATACCCCAGAAGAGATCGGGGTTCTCCGACTCACTCGCCTTCACGAGGTCGCCGTTCGCGGTGACCATATCGACGGCGAGCAGCTGATCGACGGTGAGGCCGTACTTCCGCATCAGCCAGCCGATCCCGCCGCCCAGCGTCAGGCCCGCGAGACCGGTATGCGTGACGATGCCGGCCGGGACGGCGAGTCCGAACGCTTGCGTCGCTTGATCGAGCTCCCCCAGCAGCACGCCGGCCTCCGCTCTGGCCGTCCGCGTGTCCGGGTCGACGCGGATCGCTTTCATCGGCGAAAGGTCGATGACGATGCCGTCGTCGCATGTGGATTGCCCGGGAAAACTGTGCCCTCCGCTGCGCACCGCTACCGGGAGGTCGGTCCCGCGGGCGAATCTCACCGCCGCGATGACATCGGCCACGCCGGCGCAGCGGGCGATGAGGGCCGGATAGCGATCGATGG
>Ga0207646_10004992_pt1 | contig 14151 bp, 13 predicted proteins | sample KBSK5502metaG_FD_184343 | JGI IMG/M metagenome (GOLD analysis project Ga0207646, IMG submission 184343) | Corn, switchgrass and miscanthus rhizosphere microbial communities from Kellogg Biological Station, Michigan, USA - KBS K5-50-2 metaG... | ecosystem: Host-associated > Plants > Roots >... | reverse complement strand
CTGCTGACGAGGAGCAGCTTTTCCAGTACCTGAAATTGGGTGCTGCGGCTTATGAATCCAGAGCTATTACTCCCGCTTGTCTCGCAGACATGGTGTGCCGTGTTGGCCAGAAGGAATATCTCCTCTCCGCCGACGCAATCGATCACCCCCGACCTTCCCCACCCACTGCTCCCAGGACGCCCCCGGCGCTGAAAATCAAGATCGAGGCCCAGGCACCTTCCTCCACCTTTCCTCTCTCAGCTCGCGAAGTGGAGATTCTCGTCTACATCGCACAGGGCAACAGCAACAAGCAGATCGCCAAATCACTACACATTTCTGATCAGACGGTGAAGAATCATATCACGTCTATCCTCAAGAAGCTCTCAGTGAATGACCGCACTGCTGCTGTCGTGCATGCGCTACGTCACCGCTGGATTTCACTGGAAGTCCATACTGACTCAAGACATCCGGCTGTCACCTCTGGCAGGTAAAACAGGAAAATGAGCGAAACATAAGTCAATACTTATGGAACGCATACACCTTCCCATCCCAGGAGCCGACATAGACCACTCCGTTGGCAACCGTGGGCGATGAATCGATAACATCTCCCGTAGTGTAGCTCCAGAGCATCGTTCCCGTCCGAGCATCAAAGGCGTACAGCTTGTAGTCTTGCGAACCCACATAGACCACCCCATTCGCCACCGTTGGAGAGGAGTTGATGGAGGCCCCTGTGAAAGCCGTCCATACGGGTTTACCCGTTTGCGCATCCAAAGCATGCAGTTTGCCATCAGTTGAGCCGATATAGACCACGCCGTTGGCTACGGCTGGCGAGGAATGGATATATCCCCCAGTAGGAGCTAGCCAGAGAAGTTTGCCGCTCCGGGCATCAAACGCATACACGTTGCGGTCCTCTGAACCAATATAGACCATTCCATTAACGACTGCTGGCGAGGAGACGCGAATAGCAAGTCCGGCCCCGGCAATCCATAATGTTGTCCCCGTCCTGGCATCGAACGCATAGAGCTGCCCATCCTCTGAACCGACATAGACCACCCCATTGACGACTGCTGGCGAAGAGGAAACGAAGTTCTCTGTAGCATGCGTCCAGCGGACCTTGCCCGTCAGGGCATCCAATGCATACAGATTAGAGTCATTAGAACCGACATAAACTACACCATTAGCCACTGCTGGCGAAGACCAGATTGCATTCCCGGTGGTATAAGTCCACACGGTCGCCCCTGTCGCGGCATTCAATGCATACAGGGTATGATCATCCGATCCAACGTAAAGAATGCCATTGGCAACCGCTGGCGAGGAGCCAACATCACTCTTCGCAACATGTAACCAGAGGGTTTTGCCTGTCTTTGCATCAAGTGCATACAGTAATCCATCATTTGATCCGATGTACACGACACCATTAGCAACCACCGGGGATGAGAGGATGTAGGACCCGGTGGATGCCTTCCAATAGGATACCAGGTGAGAGACGCTGATAGCGCTGAGGATGTGCTCGAAAGAATTGAAGTGCGTATGCTGTAAATTGAAACCGAACATCGCACTGGTGGAGTTGGCGGGAACCTGGACAGAAGGATGGGAACGGCCCGTTGTTTTAAGCACCCGAATAGAGATGAGCGCTGCGCCTCCAGCTACTACGAGGAGCGCAAGTCCGACCAGCAGAATTGCTTTGCTCCGGGAAATACGCCTGGGATTATTGCTTGTTTCCATAAACCTGCCGGTATCAGGGCGTTATGTGAGTTTTTACTCGTGACGTGTCCATACTCATGTAAAGTATATGGCACCTGGGTTGTGAATAGCAAGGTACTAAACTCTGACATCCACTCATAACGTGTAACCAATACAGTTGGAGCAAGATCAGAAGCTTGGTACACCCCCACTAAGATATTCCCCTGAAATTAGGGGTAGGGTAAAATCAATTTCATGTGCAGTGGTGTTGGCGAATGCAAGAAAAAGTGCAATTGAACGTGGCATCCATCTCTCCAGAATATCCAACCAGGAGGCACCTTTCCCATTGATGGACTCGGCAAGCCACTTCAGCTAGATGGTCTTTTCGTAGATCATCCCTCATTCCACTTCTTGTTTCATTCGCCAACAATATCTTCTGAGGCCATGTATAACCTCATCGGGAGTGGTGCGCTCACAGCGCATGACGTTTCTTAGTGTAGTTCTACCAAACACCGCTATATGTTGCCTAAAAAACCTATTCTCCGATCCCGCCATTTTCGGTTATGCCCGATGTGCTTATTTATTGTCTATGTTATACTGCCTCAAAACATGATAGTGAGTGAGGTGAGCAAAAGATAATGAAGGTTATTTACAAAATCACCTATCCGAACGGCAAAATCTACATCGGCCAAGACCTCACCGACACCCTCAACTACTTTGGAAGCGCCAACAGCAAGCTTATCGAAGAAGACTTTACGAGAGAGCAACGGCGAGACTTCAGCATCAGAAAAGAAATACTCCTAGAGTTCCCTGATACCACAGACAACAGCGAAATGTACCGCCATGAAATTGCTCTCATTCTTGAATACGGGGCAAACGATCCGTCTAAGGGCTATAACCGAACCCCTAAATTCAGAGGGTAAAGTTTGGTGTGCTTTTAGCCTCAAAAGCATGCTTCACGTCGTAAACGGTAACAACCTGTTGAAAAACTCCTTTATGGATGAGCCTACACCTTTATAAGTCCTTCACTCATGCTCAGATTTTTGCTGATAAACGCAATTTGACCGAGCTTTTGCCCTTTTTCAACAGCCTGGTAAATTGTGCGAAGCGGTACTAATGCTGCTTGAAAACATGGGATGTGCTTTTTATCCTCTAGTATTGCGTTGCTAAGCCAAGTAGTATAAACTGTGAAACAGTAAAAAAGTTCACCTCAAGGGCGCTAGAGAGCCACCTATAGAAACGCTCACGAGAGCGCACAACTAAATTGCAAGGGAGGGGAAAGCGTGAGCGAAGTAGTGCTCCGCAACTACCTGCGGAAGATCGAGAAGGTGTATCAGGCTGGCAACGCAACCGAGCATACCTACCGCTCAACAGTGCAAGACCTCCTAGAAACTCTTTTTCCAGGTATTAGCGCTACAAACGAACCGAAGCGGATCAAATGCGGCGCACCTGACTTCATTATCACACGAAAACAAACCCCACTTGGCTATATCGAGACAAAAGACATTGGCATCGTCCTCGACCAAGTAGAGCGCACTGACCAGATGAAACGCTATCTAGGAAGTCTCGCTAATCTGATCCTCACTGACTACCTTGAGTTTCGCTGGTATGTCTCAGGCCAGCATCGCATGACCGCCCGTCTCGCAAAGGTCGGTGCAAATAACAAGTTGGTTCCTGAAAATGGGGGGGCAGAAAAGCTCACCGATCTCTTACAAGGCTTCTTTGTTACTCAGGCCCCTACCGTTTCAAATCCAAAGGAACTCGCTACCCGCATGGCCGCGCTTGCTCAGCTTATCCGCAGTGCAATCCATTTGGCCTTTGAAAGTGAAGAGGGAGGCGGGTCACTGCACGCACAAATGGAAGGCTTTCGCCAGGTGCTACTTCCTGATCTCACCTATGAACAATTCGCTGATATGTATGCTCAAACAATTTGCTATGGTCTCTTTGCTGCTCGATGTAATGCGAAGCCAGGCACAACTTTTACTCGTGAACGCGCTGCCTATCAAATCCCCAAAACTAATCCATTCTTACGCAAAATGTTTGATCATATCGCTGGCATTGATCTTGATGAGCGTATTGCCTGGGTAGTCGATGACCTTGCTGAGCTACTGAACCGTTCCGATATGGGCACAATTCTACAAGATTTCGGCAAGCGCACCGGACAAGAAGACCCTGTTGTACACTTTTATGAAACGTTCCTCTCCGAATACGATCCTAAAATGCGTGAGGCGCGTGGTGTCTACTATACCCCAGAGCCGGTAGTTTCCTATATTGTGCGTAGTATAGATTTTCTACTGAAGAAGGAATTCGACTTGAGCGATGGACTGGCCGATGCAACAAAAATCAAGACGATAAGTTCGGACGGTAAATACAGCCTTGAGGCGCACAAAGTCTAGATACTTGATCCAGCTACAGGAACCGGTACATTTTTGTACTATGTCATTAATCAAATCTATGAATTGTTTAAGAATAATAAGGGCTTATGGGCAAGTTATGTTTCACAACATCTGCTACCTCGTTTGTTCGGTTTTGAAATATTGATGGCCCCTTATGCCGTCGCACATCTGAAACTAGGCTTACAACTTGCTGAAACCGGCTATGATTTTAGAAGCAATGAGCGATTAAGGGTCTACTTGACCAACACCCTGGAAGAGGGGTTTGAGGGGGAAAAGCTTCCTTTTGTTGAGTGGTTAGTGGAGGAAGCTACTGCGGCGGGATATGTAAAGCACGATGCACCAGTAATGGTGGTACTAGGTAATCCCCCCTATTCCATTAGTTCGCAGAACAAGGGGGAATATATTGAGCATCTAATGGAACGATATAAGCGGGCTGTCCGCCATGAACGGAACATACAACCTCTCTCTGATGATTACATCAAGTTTATCCGCTTTGCCCACGAACGCATTGAGCGTACTGGATATGGTGTTATCGGTATGATCACTAACCATACTTATCTTTCGGGCCTTCTCCACCGTGGTATGCGTGAAGAGTTAATAAAGTCCTTTTCTAAAATTTATATCTTGAACTTGCACGGCAACAAACTGATTGGTGAGATACCACCTGATAGAAGTAGGGACGGAAATGTATTTGATATTGAGCAAGGAGTGAGTATCTCACTTTTTGTGAAACATCCTCGCAGTATTGAGCCCACCCAAGTATACCAGGCCGATCTCTGGGGTTTGCGGAAAGATAAATATAACTTTCTTGCCGAGAATGATATCTCGACAACAAGTTGGCGGATACTTGAACCACAAGCAACGCCAAACTTCTTTTTCGTCCCAAAAGTCTTTACATTCGAAGAGGAATATAAACGTGGTTGGAGTATTGCTGATCTTTTTCAACAGCACTCAACTGGTTTCGAAACAGGTTGTGACCGTCAATTAATCAGCTTCACACGAGGCGATCTTATTCCCTTAATTTCATCGCTACTGGATAGTCATATTTCTAACCAAGAAATTGCGGAGATATACGATATTCGAGATACTAGCGGTTGGCCTGTCTCTAGGCGGCGGCGAGGTCTTATTGCAGATGGTTTTCAAGAAGAGTGTCTAAGACGAGTCAGCTATCGTCCCTTTGATTGGCGATATACCTACTATCATGACTTTATACGGCGTGCTCAGTTCGAAAATCTAATTCATCTCTGTCATCCTAACAATTTAGCTTTGATCACATCACGAATTATTCAGGGAGAGCCGCCAAATCACACTTTCGTAGCGGCTGATCCCGTTGAGAAAATATTTCTCTCTCCCAAGACATCAAATAACGCTTTTGTCTTTCCCCTCTATCTTTATCGAAGTCCAGTAAAAGGCTCCCTATTCGACTTGGATGAACTAAACGATAATCCTGTTAAACGCCTTTCGAACCTCACTCCACAATTCATAGCGGATATTTCAAGGCGGCTTAGTATGGAATTCATAACAGATGGGAACGGAGACCTGCGAGGAACGTTAGGGCCAGAGGACATCTTCAATTATATATATGCCATCTTGCACTCGCCAACCTATCGCGTTCGTTATGCTGAGTTTCTCAAGATTGACTTCCCAAGCTTACCGCTTACTTCGAACACAGACCTCTTCCGTTCGTTGTGTGCTCTGGGTGATAAATTGGTTAGATTGCATCTGATGAAAAAATATGGGGATTACACACCGCATTATCCTGAACCAGGGAATAACATGGTCACGAAAGTAGAATATACCAATACTAGCGATAAACAGGGTCGCATTTGGATCAATAAAATGCAGTATTTCGATGGAGTTTCATCTGAAGTCTGGGAGTTTCACGTTGGCGGCTATCAGGTCTGTTATAAGTGGCTCAAGGATCGCAAGGGGAGAACACTATCATATGAAGATATTCAGCACTACCAGAGGATTGTAGCGGCCCTGGCTGAGACAATTACTCTCATGGAAAAGATTGATGAGACCATTGAGGAGCATGGAGGATGGCCGATTGAGTAATTTTGCCCCCGCAGTTTGGCACGTTCAAACAAGCGCAGCGCGTTCAACAGTCCGATGGACAGCAGCCGGAGCTAGAGCATCGGTCAAGAAATTCAAGCAGCGTCCTGAAACTCAGCAGAAAGCTGCTGGGAGCGTGCCAGAACATGCAAATTGTGGACAACTGCGCAACGACGCAGATCGAAGAGATTTTTGCGCAATCCGCGATAGCGAGCACGTCGTCCTTGCCATCGACCAACATGGGCCAGGGTATGCTCAACCGCAACCCGTTCGCGCAGTTTGGTTCGTCCCTCAGGCGTCTGTTGACGCTCTCGTAACTCGATGAGCAAGGCTTCATCGGGATGAATGCTGACGCTACGACCCTTGGCACTGGTGGTGCATTGGGCTTGCAAGGGACACTGAGCACAGGTCTCTTTAGGAAAGTGAACCACCCCGCCAGGCACAAAAGGCATCTCCTGCGAAGCCGGACACCGGATGAGTTGCCGTTCCCAATCCAGTGCAAACGCCTGTTTGTGAAAGTGTTTACCCTCGCGAACTGGCCAGGCTTTGCAATACACCTCCAGATCATCGCCGCGCTCACGCACCAAATGGCTGCTCAAATAAGCCCGATCAATGTGCAGTTCTTTTAAAGAAACCTTTTGCCGCTCCAAATCTTCGCTGATGGCCTCAGTCACGCTGGCTTCTGGCGCATTGGCTGGCGTCACTCCCACCGCTCGGATGAGACTCGTATCTAGGTCGTGGAGCACATGCCGCTTGTATCCATCCACCCGCACGCTCCGACTTTTGCGCCCATGGCGCATTTGCCCATCTTCGACGCTGATACGCCGATCTTTGGCGACGCCCTTGATGAGGCCGGCTTTGCCCTTCTCATCGATTTGCACATCTTGCTCCTGGACTTGCTCTGCAATCGCTAAGACCTGCTGCGCCGCAGCTTTTTCTTCTGGCTCAGTTAAGGTCTGCACCCAAGTTTCGACGGTCTGCAAGACCTGCAAGACTAGCGTGAGCGCCTCGTCTTTCTGAAGTTGTTGATCCCAGTCGCGATCTAGTGCCGCTTTCAAACTTGTACCGCAGACCAATTCCGCCCCAGCCTCCGACGCCACCTCCACCAATTCCCGCTCCTGCTGGTTGGCCACCACACGTATGACCTTTTTGAGTGCATGTCCTACGAGATTGTAGGTATCCTCGACTCGTCCCGCTCCCCATAGTGGACTGCTATCCAGTGCAGCGCGCAATGGGCGTTCGCCAAATGCCTGGCTTTGACTCGCCATCTCAAGCGTTCGCTCGATCAACCGCCGATCCATCTGGGCCTCAATGAGACGTTTTCGAAAGGCCACTAGCGTGCCTTTGCTGAACGGTGCCTGTTTGGTGTCCAGACAATCCAACACCAACTGCCATCGCCGATCCATGAGCGTCGCCTCAATGACCTCATCGTCTGAGACTCCTGTATACGCCTGCACAATGGTTGCCAGCGCCAGTTGTGCTGGAGCAATGGGTGGCTGGCCTCGTTTACTCGCCCGGTACAAGCCCGCCAATTCCTGCTGGAACGCCTTATCCAGGAGTTCGTGCCGATGGTGGCGAAGAAACACAAACAATTTTGCTCGCCGTATCCGTTTCACGATCTGTTCCTCTTGTTCGGAAAGTTCCACTGGAGGTTGCCAAAGCGATGGTTGCATCGTCCTTCTCCTTGCTTGTTTCAGTTCCTGGAACTGCACCGAGAGCATTGCTACCCATAATTGCTAAACAGGCCCGTGAGGAGAAATATCCCCAACAGAATCAGGATCACGCCTCCAATGGTAGAGAACAGAGCGGTGAACCTCCGGATGCGGCGCAGAAACGGACTGGCACGATCCACCAGAAGGCCGACCGCCAGAAACGGGACACCCAGACCGAGAGCAAAGGTCAGCATCAAGATCGCTCCTTGCAACACGCCCCTTGCGCTTCCTGCGGTTAGCACCAGGATCGCTCCCAGGATCGGGCCGGTACAGGCGGACCAGCTCGCGCCAAAGGCGATGCCGATGAGTCCTGAGCGCCACCAGACCGAGCGACCTGGCTTCACCTGAATATGGTAGCTCCTGGACAACCACGGCAGGGGTACCCACCCGGTGAGCGCGATGCCAAAGAGGATGAGCAGTACTCCGCCGATGCGCTCCAGCACCAGTTGGTACGCACTCAGGGTGCTGCCTACCAACGCGGTTGCGGCCCCCAGCAGGGTAAAGAGGAGTGTGAAACCCAGCACGAACCAGAGCGCATGCAGACTCACTCGCCAGCGCATGGTAGGCTGGGTATGCGCCTCCTCCAAGCTCACCCCTGCCAGATAGGAAAGGTAGCTGGGCACCAGTGGCAGGACGCATGGCGCGAGAAACGACAGGACACCCGCTCCAAACACTGCGAACACACTAAAAAAGGTGAAAGACATGCTCATTTTCCTCCTAAACGTTTCTTACTTGCTTGCTCGTTATCCTCAACCTGCTTTTGTGGGATGCCAAAGATCGCGGGAATCTCGTCTTCTGGGATGGGCTGAGCGTAGCGCCAGCGCCTGACCCAGAGCGTGAGCGGGATCAGCACAAGGAAGACGATCAGTGAAGTCCATTGCGCTTGTTTGAGACCCCAGCTAAGGGTGAACAGCGGCACAACGATGTTCGCGCGCGAAGAAGACTAGAAACTGGGTGATGGTATAGCCAAAGAGATATATGATCATCAGCATGCCAGGACGACGGTATCGCTGTGCCGAGTACAAGAGCGCCACAATCAAGATGAGGTTGAAGAGCAATTCATAGCCAGCAGCAGGTTGCACCGGCACGTGGCAGGTGCCAGCGGAAGGGTTCTGACAGGCCCAACTCTGGGGGCTGTCATAGACCTTAGACCAGGGCAACGTGCTTGGATAGCCGATGATATCGCCGTTGATCAGATTGCCGAGACGCCCAAAGGGTTGAGCACAGGCCGCGAAAAGCGCGCAGGCATTAAGCACGGACAACGGATTGAGCCGTTCTTTGATCGCCCTCCAGAACAGCACTGGCATGATCAGAAAGATCGCGCCGAAAAAAGCCATTCCGCCCTCCCAGGTTGCCAGAATATGCTGGGCTTCAACAGGTAATCCTGCACCAGATCGGGCTGCTGGATGACGAAATAGAGGCGTCCGCCCAAGAGGCCAGCCACGACGCACCACCAAACCATCCAGTAGACCTGATCCTGGCTGATGCCCTTGCGCGTAGTATACCTGCGGATCAACCAGAGGCCCATGACAATGGCCACGACGTATAGCAGACCGTACCAGCGTAGGGCCAGCGGACCAATGTGGAGGATCACTGGGTCAATATTCAGGTGAATGTAGGGGCCAATACGCAGCCACCCCCAATCGATCAAGGAGGCTAGCGTGACTGGGATGCTTTCCATCGTTTTCTCTCTTTTCACCATCGGATATCAGAGCTTCGGGCCATCCCCGCAGTTCTCTTCAAAGCAGTTTGCCCGCAAGCGTACAGACGTTGAACACGGCCACACTGCCAACGAACAGCATCACATCAAACACGGCCACACTGCCAACGAACGCCATCACAGAGCGCACCAGCGGCACGCGACCGGCAGAGGAGGTTCGTTCTCGGTTGGCAGTCCGCCAGTACTCCAGGGAGTACAGGAAAGCAGCCAGGGCGAACAACACAAGGGTCAGAGGCCAACTCCAGTTGAGGAGGGCCATACTCCAGTTCACCCGCATCCCTGCCTCGCGGAGGGCCAGCACAACCAGCACAACCAGTGCGCAAAGCAGCGTCACGCGCCCCTGACGCGTTCTGATGCGTGGAGCGAGGAAGCCACTCAACGGGATCAGCAGCGCGAGCAGGCCACTACTGATGAGCAGATACGCCGTGAACAGGGTGAACGTAAACGAGGGAGAATGGGCAAGTAGCTGCTGAATGAGCGCGGTGGTACTCACCACACTCAGCGCGTAGACCAGCGCAGGCAAGACCACAATACCTCCTCGAAAGATCCGGGGACGCATTTCGCGCGCCCAGGCTTCCGCAAACGCGGGAGGATTGGGACCAATGACTGCTTCCAGGGATTTGCCATCGCGAACGGCTTGCGTGACATGCTGCTCCAGTTCAAGCCGCATCTCATTCCTGCTTCCCGGCGCAACCCCCCGCAGTTCCCAGTAACTCGCACATGCCTCAATGAGGTCGGAGATCTGATATTGCGTGTACTGATCGAGGATCGGCATCAAAACGTTCTCCTTTCAGAATCTGCTCAACCGCCTGAGCAAAGGTTTCCCACTCCGCCTGCCACTGTTCCAATTGTTTGGTTCCCTCGGGCTGGAGACGATAGTACTTGCGCGGGGGACCATCGGTCGAGGGGACCAGGTACCCCTCAATATAGCCGCGCTGTTGCAGGCGACTGAGGAGTGGATAGATACTGCCCTCACTCACCAGAGCGAGTCCTTGTTGGGTCAGCCGTTGGACCATCTCGTAGCCATAACAGGGCCGCTGAGCAATCGTCGCCAACAGGCACATATCCAGAGTGCCTTTGAGCAACTGGGTCGAGCGAGTCTCCACTATGACCTCCATTTTCGCTCTCTTGCAATACAATACACTGAAGAAGAGTATAGCACAGCGTATCTTGTTTTGCAAGAGAGTGAAAACGAAGTCTTAACCCCGATTACTTGACCGGTACTCTAGGCTTGTCTACAGGGTAAACTGGAATTAAATATTGCAACATACAGTGATGAGGTTTAACGATCATGTCACTCATAAGGGAACTTCGGAAAAGCTACATAGGAAGAGCGCAACGTAAAATATTGATTGACCATCGTCTTCATATATTAACAATTCGGTATTTACCCTCTGGTTATAGACTCCTTCGTAGCGTACTAAATACATGGAATGATACTTTTGAAATAGAACAAGCTTGGAATTTTCCATGTCTTACTAACCTCTTTGATTTTGCCAAACAAGAAGGCTTCTTTGAAGAAATTGCTCCAAATGCAGACGACTGGGTAGGGGAAATGAAACCACCACCTCCCTTATCAGAAGAAGAAGAAAGGGAAAGGGAAAGATTATTTATTGAAGAATGGGAAGCTGGACATCCAGGAGAAGCCCCATTTTATAACCAATGGTCAGGTGAATACTACTATTTTGATTGAACTTTTCCCAACGTCGCACAATCTCAAATTTCTACATCGAAATTACGAGGTGCTGTTGATGGGCTGTAAATAATGCTTGAGTGGGAATAAGCACTACAATTCCAGTGTTACTTCTTTCATTTTAAGAGCGCGTCCATGTATGCAATAACAATCTCTCGCACGCGAGTGGTTGACATCTTAGCACTACTAATACCACTATGCACGACACTACCACGAGCACTTTGTAGATCATTCAATTCTTCAGATGAAACAGGTATGCCTGCATTATGCAATATACGCGCCCATCGTTCTGAGTCGCTTTCCGTTAGCGTTCCCTCTATACGTTGCATGAGCCTATCAAGAGCTTTGGGGTCGTCAATATACAAAGTAAATACCGCCCTTATTGCTTTTGTGAGCAGTCTACGTTTTTTTGCATCTAAATACTTATGAAGTACCGTAGTAGAGTTTTCACTCCCCTCCGTACCTCTAAGCAAAACCTCAAGAGCAATTCTATAAGCTAAGAATACACTTCGCTCTTCGTTTGCTATTGCTCCAAAGTGAAGCCACTCAAGAGCAAGTTTCAACACTTTCCATAGTTCGCTATCTTGTTCCTGTATTGAGATAACCCGCTCCCAAACGGGGATAAGGTCTTCAAACGAAGCAATATCAGTCTGCATGCCAAAGTATGTTGATAGTTCTAGCCCGCTACTTGGAGAAAGATTTTTTGCTTGAATGCCCACGATACTGATCTCAAATTCTGCTTGGTAAACTAGTACCATGAGTTGAACGAACAGTCGAGTGAGCGATAAAGCTTGCGTAATAGCTTCTTTGCGATCTTCTGCTGAGACTTCAATGTCCAAATAGGTAATGGCTCCTTGAGTGCCAGTATTGCCCTCTATCGTGGTAGTTCTTTCGACACGAACATGAAGTATATTTGCTAACTGAAGATTATTTACAAGTCCGTAACCCCGACTCTGTTCAACAGTTGCGCGGGTAATTGTTTCAATTGGAATACTCACCATGTAACGATCTTGCATAGTGAACCGCTCCTACTTTTCCTTTTTACATGTCGCTACTCCCCGTACTTTGAGACGTGGTTATAATAAGTTCAGTAACTATGCAGAATAGACATTGGCAATCTTCCCACACTACAAGCTCAAACCGCAAAAATCTCCACATCGCCAACTATCTCAGCCTGTTGAAAAACTCTATTGTAGAGTTTCTAAGCAAAGAAAAACGTCAAATTTTGCTCCTAATTATGGGAGATTCGTGCTTTCTTGCGGTAAATTGTTGTATTTCGCGCTCCCCAAAACTCAGCAGTTTCATTTTTCAACAGGTTGATCTCTTGTGCGATCCTGCCATTTTAGGTTATTCCTGGTATGCTTATTTACCCTCTGTGCTATACTCTAGGGAAATTTATGGACACGGAGGGAGAATGTCTAATATTGATCCTCAAATGGCTCAGCAAATTATACAGTTTCTCGCAACATATGGAACACCAGCAGGAATAGCAGCAGCACAAACCATAGGAACCACCGCCGCGCAGGCTTTAGGAAGTGGCACGACGAAAGCAATTAAAAGCTTGTGGGGTAAAATCCGTCACAAATCGAAGCAAGAGGGGGGTATGGCTGAAAAAGCTGTCAGCGCGTTTGAAGCCGCACCCCATGGTACAGAACATCAACAGACGCTCTCCTTTGTCCTTAAACAACTTTGTAGTGAGGACTCTGCTTTTGCCAATGAGATAACACAGCTATTTAACGAGATACAACGTGACCCTGTAGCTGGACAGTTCATTCAACACATATCGGATAATGCACAAGTAGGAATGGCCGGAGTGAATTATGGGCATGTAAACGTTCACCAAACCACTCACCAGGGAAACCTAGCACCGCAGCACCAGTTGAAGATTAAGCTAGGTACGGCTCTTCTAACGTATGGGCTACCGCCTAACATCGAATTAGACGATGTTCCTGCTCTTGTTGTTTACGCCATGAATGTTGGATCAGCACCTTCGTATATTCATCGAGTAGAGTTTGAGAGCAATGTCGATGGACATACGCAAGCTAATAGCCTCATTGATTTCGGAAAGGGACGCGCATCATTTTTGAGTGATAAATTTGGGGTGGCTTTACAACCAGGACGACAGCATAAGTATTGTTTTCATTACTTAGACCTTAGTGAACTTTATAGACTTGGACGTAAAGTTATTCCCACCGCAGTTATCGTATACGACGAGATTGGGAACGAGTATCGAGAACCTATACCAGAGCATGTGGGTAATGACATACTGTCATATTATCGTCCTTAGCGAATATTTGCCTCAAAACTCCGCTCCACGTCGCCTTAACTCTATTATACGACTCATCCTTTCATTCGTTAGTATGGATGCGAAGTATTAATTTTTCAAACTCTAGAACAAAAATTATGGTTGTTAACAGGGAGTAAGACTAATGGCAAACCAGGAGCATCTCGATATCCTCAAACAAGGGGTAGAGACATGGAACCAATGGAGAAAAGAGCATCCAGAAATACAACCCGACCTCGGTGAAGCTATCCTAAACGAAGTTGACTTGAGTGAAGCCGATTTAAGTGAAGCTAACCTTAAGAGAGCCAAGCTCAACGATACTAACTTAAGTGGAACTATTCTTTTCAAAGCTGATTTGAGCGGAGCCGACTTAAGCGGAGCCAGATTAGTTAGGACAAATTTGATACAAGCGACCCTAACTGATTGCCGAATATATGGTATATCTGTATGGGACGTACAACTGCAAGAAGCATCACAAAACAATCTCATCATTACTACTCCCAACCAACCGACCATTACTGTTGATAATCTTGAGGTAGCTCAATTCATCTATCTTCTACTGAACAACAAAAAAATTCGTGATGTTATTAATACCATAACTTCCAAAGTGGTATTGATCTTAGGAAGAT
>Ga0207646_10004989_pt1 | contig 14154 bp, 11 predicted proteins | sample KBSK5502metaG_FD_184343 | JGI IMG/M metagenome (GOLD analysis project Ga0207646, IMG submission 184343) | Corn, switchgrass and miscanthus rhizosphere microbial communities from Kellogg Biological Station, Michigan, USA - KBS K5-50-2 metaG... | ecosystem: Host-associated > Plants > Roots >... | reverse complement strand
GTCAGCATTCTGGCCGGCGTACCGAGCATCTGGATCGGCCTCGCCAGCTATCTGGAGCGTGTCTCGCTGGAGCCGACCCAGCCCGATCTCTCGTCGGTGCGGCTCGTGCCATGTGGCGGCTCGGCCATTCCACCGGCGCTGATGCGCACGATGGATCGCTTCGGCCTGCCCATGCTGCATGCCTGGGGCATGACGGAAACCTCACCGCTGGCGTCGGTGAGCCGGGTGAATCCCACTGGCGAGCAGCGCTCGGAGGAGGAGCAATTCAAGATCCGCAGCAAGCAGGGGCGGGTCGTTCCCGGGGTCGAGTTCCGCGTGGTGAATATGGAAACGCTGGAAGAGGTACCGTGGGATGCCACCAGCGCCGGCGAGATTCAGGTGCGTGGGCCATGGATCGCGCGGGCCTACTACCACGACGAAGACAACACTGAGAAGTTCATGGACGGCTGGCTGCGCACCGGCGATGTGGCGACGGTGGATGCCGACGGCTACATGCAGATTGTGGATCGCACCAAGGATCTGGTGAAGTCAGGTGGTGAGTGGATCTCGTCGGTGGAGCTCGAGAATCTGATCATGGCGCACCCGCAGGTGCTGGAGGCGGCGGTGATCGGCGTGCCGCATCCCATCTTGCAAGAGCGTCCGGTCGCCTACGTCGTGCCCAAGCCGGAATTCGTCGGGCAGGTGACGGCTGACGACATTCTGGACTTCCTGCGGCCGCAGGTGGCCAAGTGGTGGCTGCCGGACGAGGTGTTGTTCATCGAGGCAGTCCCGAAGACCAGCGTCGGCAAGTTCAACAAGCGCGAGCTGCGCGACGACTACGCGGCGGCGAAATCCGTCCCCGCCGTCGAGTCGCAAACTGTGAGCTAGCTCATACGCGCGCCTACTGCCCGTTCGCTACACTGCTTGTCATACAGATGAGCAGTGTAGCCCGGCGCGTGCCGGTGCCGCGCCTGGCTATGGGGACCCACGCGCCGGAGCGGCCGCGACGGGTAGTGGTGACGTCGGATGGGTAGGGGTGAGGATGAAGCGTGGTGTGGCGGGTGCTCTGCTGATCTTTTTGTGCGCTCTGCTTGCGTCGTGCGGCCAAAGCATGGCGGCGGTAGTGGAGCAAGCGGCGAGTCCGTCGGCGCGCAGCCAGGCTGGCGCAGCGACGCCGACCGCGACGTTACAGCCGGAGCCGCCGCCGTACACCTTCCCGAAGCACTGGCTGACGCAGGCCGGCATGCCGGACGCCGTCGCCGGCTTCGCCTTCGCGCCGACAGATCCGCGTACCGGCTACACGTGCGCGGGCCTGCCGTCGGCGGGAGCGAGCGCCGCGCTCCCATTGGCGCCACGCAGCCATACAGCCGTGCCCTGGCTGGGATCGCCGCTCTCGTCCAACGCTTCGGGCCGGCCTGGACTCTACGTGACGCATGATGGCGGTACGACGTGGACGGCTCCGACCGGTGTCCCATTCTCCTGGTCCACCAGTTGTCGCGTGTTCGTGAACGCCGTGGATGCCAATGATGTGTTCGTCTCGCAGAACATTGGCGATGCCGGCCAGCCCAAGACAGAACACTCCGTCTGGCGCTCGAACGATGGTGGCCAGGCATGGAGGCTTGTGGGCATGCCGCTCGTCGCAAACCTGCCCGTCACGGTGATAAGCCTGGCAGTGTTCGGGGCGCGCCTGCTGGTGACCGTTGCTCCGGACGTCAGTGTCAGCGGTGGCATCCCCAACGACCTCTTCGCCAGCGACGACGGCGGCGCCACGTGGCGGCAGATGGGCCAGAGCATCCTCAGCCAGGGTGTCATGATCAACGACCTCGTCTCAATTGGCAAGGCCATCGTCGTGCACGGCTATGTCTGTCAGAGCTCCTGCGGCATGGTGGCTCCGCTGGCGCCACCACGAACGGCGCCCCGCGCCTGGCTCGGCGCGGCGCTCTCCGGCTCGCCGCCGCCGCCCACCGCGTTCTTCGAGTCCCTCGACGGTGGCACAACGTGGACGAAGCTGAAGATGCCAGCGCAGACGGTGAAGCAGCTCAATGTGGTGCGTTCGGCGGACGGCTCGAACTACTACTGTGTGGCGACCGCGGTCAACGTCCCCAACCATACCGCGACCTCGGCCGTTCTGTATTTTTCGGCGGACAGCGGGGTGACATGGAAAGAGCTGCCGACGTTTGACGGCGTCGAGAATGAGTACGTAGACCCATCCTCACCCGCCAACGGTTGGGTCAGCGTGACCTCAGCTGGAGCTGTCATCGCGGATACCCTGCACTTCGACCCCTCTCGCGGTCCGGTGGATGCTGGCGCGTTCATCCTGCACCCAACGGAGAAGGCACCGTCCTGGCAGCCGCTGGCGCTGCTCGGCCTCGCGACGCCGTGGCTGCCCGTGTGGACGGCGACTGGCACGCGTGTGTGGGGCGCGGTGGTGCCACCGAACGCAACCGGCGGCCCACTGGAGTTCTTCGACCTGTGACGCTGTGTGACGCTGTGTGACGCTGTGTGCTGTGTGATGCTGTGTGACGCTGCCGGGCGCGCAGGTCCCGCTCACCGTTTCGCGGCCACGAACTCCAGCGCTTCGCACGCCAGCGGCAGCCATTCCGCCTGAGACGTGGGCTTCACGGCTACCCACTCCTTCATAAGACGGCCATCGTGGCGCGGATCGAAGCGCTCCCCGTCCGCGGCGGCGACGAGCGCCGCCACCCGATGCTGGGGCAGCTTGACGACGAGCCTGCCCCTGGCGACGAGCGCGAAGATCTTGCCACCAACCTTCAGTCCCGCTGCGCCGAAGCGCTGTTTCGCCTGGGAATCGTCCGCGCGCCAGGTGACGCCGGGCGTGCCGCCGAGCACCGAGACAATCATCGCGAACCGCTCTTCCGCGGTGGTGGGTGGATGACTCATGAATGGGCTGGCTCCTCGAGACGCTGCTGAAACACTGGCTGCATCGGCCTGCATCGGCGTGCGCCACCTCCCACAGAGTGCGCCCGTCTCCGCGCTGGTGAGGGGTGCGAAGGGGGCATTTACGTCCGCTATGGTCGTAGCCCCAGGCGCTTCCCATCCTCGACGAACGCCTTGAGCCTTGTGGCGAGCAGATCGTTCCACCCGCTGCTGTAGTCCTGCGTGCTGCCCTCGTCGAAGTCGCCGATCGCGCGGTGCGAAAACCTGAGGCGTGTGCCCTGCTCGGTTGCCACCAGTTCATATTTGATTTTGCCGTGCACCGCCGGGCTCATGGCGATGGAGCCGGTCAGCTCCAGCAGCTCGCTGCGGCGGATGCCGGTTACCGTTCCCCAGAGCGCCCCGTCGTCCGCGCCCCACACTTCGTACATGCGGCCGCCCAGCGTCGGCTCCAGCACGATATCGCTCGCCGCCTCCGAGATGAGATACGGCGCGCCCCACCAGGCGGCGAGGTCGCTGGTGAGGGCGTCGAAGACGCGCGCCGGCGGTGCCGCGATCGCGACCTCCTGCTCGATGTGCATGCTACGAACACTGGTTGCCGGTGTCGTGGTGATTTCGTTCATGGTCTCCTCTTCGGCTGTTTTGGCTGGAGCTTCCACGTGACGTGTCAATTGGAGCAGCGAAGACGCCCACTGCGCCGCGTACGGACTCATCCAGCGCTCGTAGATCCGCTGGAGTGGCACAGCGTTCAGATGGTTCCAGCGCTCTCGGCCCTGACGCCGCACCACGATCAGCCCGGCGCGTTCGAGCAGATCGAGGTGCTTCATGACGGCGAACCGCGACACCTCGAAGCGGTCGGCCAGCTCACCCGTGGTGCGCGGACGCTCTTTCAGCAGATCGAGCAGCCGTCGCCGTGTCGGGTCCGCCAGCGCTTTCCACACCAGGGTCAGGTCTTCAGTCTCCATATGTGACCAAATGGTAACATGATGGCGGGTCGCCGTCAAGAACGGCCAGGGCAGACGGCACGCGGCTGCATGACATCACTACAACCGCATTACCCCCGCCACATCACCTGCTCTCAACCTCTCGCTTCTATACTCCCCCCGTGTACGGTTGAGCAACCCAATACGAGCGCCGTGCCAGCGCGCCACTGGGGGAGGAGACACATGGCCATGCGGGTAGTGCCCAATGCCGCCGCGGCACAGCTCATGCGCGATCGAGTGGCGCTGCTGGGGACTCAGGTAGACCGTGTGCCGCGCGACGCCATAGATGCCTGGATCACGGACTTCATCGAGAGTGGCCAGCCGCATCAGGTCGTCACCGCCAATCTCGACTTCATCGCGGTGGCCCGCAAACGTCCTCCGTTTGCCAAGGTCATCGCAGAAGCCGCGCTGGTGGTTTGCGATGGCAAGCCGTTACAGTGGGCCGCACGCCTGCAAGGCTCACCGATCCCGGCGCGTGTCACCGGCATGGACCTCGTGCTGCACGCGGCGAAACTCTCGGCCGCGTGTGGCTACCGTCTGTTCTTGCTCGGCGCGGCGCCCAGTGTGGCGGAGCGCGCGGCGCTCGAGTTGTTGAAATTGTTTCCCGGCTGCGAGATCGCCGGCACCTATAGCCCGCCGGAAGGCGAGTTTACCCCGGCCGAGAATGCGCGTATGGTCGAGATGGTCCGCGCCGCGCGGACCGACGCGCTCTTCGTGGCGCTGGGGGCGCCGAAGCAAGATGAGTGGATCAAGGCGCATCTCGAGGAGTTGCAGGTGCCGCTCTGCGCCGGCATCGGCGGCGTTTTCAACTTCCTGGCGGGCGAGACACGGCGCGCCCCCGTGTGGATGCAGCAGGCCGGCTTCGAGTGGGCCTTCCGCCTGATGCAGGAACCTTCGCGGCTCTGGCGGCGCTATCTCATCAACGATCTGCCGATCTTCTTCGAACTGTTCATGGGTCAGTTGGCCAACCGGTCGGCAGGCACGACACCCAGGCCGGTCGCGGCTGCACCGTTAAATACCGAGGTGCTGGCGGCGCTCGAGCTGTTGGATCGGCCGCGCTTCGGCATCGTGCAAGCGACGACGCCACTACGGCGTTTTGGTGCGCAGCGCGTGCGTGCCCGGCGACGCTCGCTCGGCTCAGCCGGGCGGGTACGCCGGCCGGTGCTCGTGCGCGCTGCGCTGCGCTCGCCCTCACGCGTCTCCTGAGCTTCACTCACCCCCCGTTCGCCTGCATCGGTGCGCGGAGCGGTATGTGCCAATGACGTGCGCAATCGGTATGCGCATATGTGGCGCTGGTGAGGGGAGGGAAGCTCGCGGGCTGGGTGCCGCTACCCCGGCGGATGCGCGCGGGTGCACGCGGCGGGCGCGTATGACGCGTGGGCCAGGCAAGCGGTCCGCGGCGGGCGCGTATTCCGTGCGGCGAAGCTTGCCAGCACCGGGACGGCTTGGTCTGGATGAAGACTGCCGGCGAGAAGCGCGACGGTGCGCAGTCTCTAGTGAGGGCGCGGCCGAAAGTGGGAGAGGGGCAGAGGCACCGCTCCCAGGTTGGCGGCGCGGAAGGACGCAAGCGTGCTAGGCGAGATCGTGCGAGTGCTGCTGCTGACGGCCGAGCTGGCGCTGGCGGTGCCACTGGCGTATCTGCTGGTGCTGAGCATTGCGGCGCTCGTGGCTGAGCGGCATCTGCGTCGCCGCGCACGTCTCCCGGTCGCCGATGACGGCCGGGCGCTGCCCCACATCGCGATTCTCATCCCGGCGCATGACGAGGAAGCCGTGATTGCCCTGGCAATCCAAAGCTGCCGTGCGCTCGACTATCCGGCGGAGCGCTTTGCCATCATTGTGGTCGCCGACAACTGCGACGACGCGACGGCGCCGGCTGCGCGTCGCGCCGGGGCGCTGGTCTTCGAGCGTCGCTCCGTGGGTGAGCGCGCCAAAGGCTACGCCTTGCGCTGGCTGCTGGAGCGGCTCGAAGCCGAAGGACGCTGCTTCGACGGCTATCTGATCGTAGACGCCGACTCACAGCTCTCGCCGAATGTCTTGCGCGAGATGTCGGCGGCGCTGGCCAGCGGCGCACTGGTCGCGCAGGCGCAGTATCGCGTGCTCAACGGCGACGACGCATGGACGGCGGGGCTGCGCGCGGTGGCGATCGCGCTCTTCAATCATCTACGCCCGCTCGGACGCACCTGCTTCGGCTGGTCGGCGGGGCTCAAGGGCAATGGCATGTGCTTCAGCCGCGCGGTCTTCGAGCGGTTCGGCTGGGGATCCTACTCGCTGGCAGAGGATGCCGAATATCACATCCAGCTCATCTCCGCCGGCATCCGCGTTGCGTATGTGCCTGCCGCGCTGGTTTCGGCGGAGATGCCGGTGTCGCTGGGGCAGGCGGGTACCCAGCAGGCGCGCTGGGAGCGTGGGCGCATCGAGCTGGCGCGCGCCTGGGTTGGCCCGCTGGTGCGCGGGTTTCTGCGCACGGGAGACTTGGCGCGGCTGGATGTTGCTATGGAGATCATACTGCCACCGCTCTCGCTCGTCGTGGCCGCGGTGGCTGGGTGCACGGCGCTGGCGGCACTCTTGCGCTGGGCGCCGGGCCTCTGGCTGGCGCTGGGGCTGTGGGTGGCGCTGAGCCTGCACGTGCTGATTGGCGCGGCACTGGCGCGGCTCTCCGCGCGGGCGTATCTCGCACTGTTGCGCGCGCCGCTGTTCATCGCGTGGAAATGCTGGGTATACGGGGCCGCACTGCTGGGTCGCAGGAGTGGCCCGTGGGTGCGGACCGAGCGCGTCGAGGTGAACAGAAACACCTGAATCAGCGTGTCAGCATGTGTCAAATTGCGCTGCGTTGCGTCATGGTATGCGGTTGTGGCGAATCTCTACCGGTTCTCTACTGTGCCGTTACATGCAAGCGTTGTCGCAGTCAGGCGATAAGCGGATAATAAGGCAGCATGATACATTTTGAAACCGTGGCTGCCGCTCCCAATGGGGGAAGTGGGGAACGTCATGGCGCAGAGGACTAAACGGCATCCGCCGACGTCGGCGGCCCCCGCGGCCTCTGCTCCGGATGCCCAGACGTCAGCGGGAGACGGTACAATGCAGAGCGGCCAGGGAGCGAACGTGAAAACAGCGCGACAGATCATGGCGACACGCCCCGCAACGGATACCGTGCTGCTGACCTTCAAGGAAGCGATGGACTTTCTGCGAGTGAGCCGCTCGACCATCTATCGTTTGATGTGGTCCGGCCAGCTTCGCGGTCACAAGGTCGGCAGCACGTGGCGCTTCTATGAGAGCGATCTGCTCAACGCAGTCGCTTCACCCGTTTACGAGCCGGCGGCGAAGCGCTCGGCGCAGACCCTTGAAGGGCAGGGATGAGCGATGCGGTTCCTCGCGAAGCTTCTCAAACACTGGTACCTTTACCTGATCCCGGTGCTGCTGCTGCCGGCGGCCGGCACGCTCTATGGCAAGCAGAAGCTTTCGGTCTACGAGACCTCTGCCCTGCTCTACGTGCATGCCTCGGACGCGCTGACTGGTACCAATACCGACTTCAACTCGTTCGCGAGCCCGGCTCAGAACGGCGCGGACTTGATGAATCAGTTGCTGCAGAGCACCAACTTTGTGATCGGCGTGGCGCAGTCCACTGATCTTGCCAAACAGTTTGACCTCACTGACCGCACCGACAAAGACATTGTCGCCAGTCGAATTCGGGGCGACGTGGTTATCGTACCGTTGGGCGTGGGCGGCAACCTCGTCACGGTGACGGTGGACGACAAGAGCCCGACGATTGCGCTTCAAATTGCGAAGGCGCTCCTCAGCTCCTCCTCAGACAGTGTCGAGAACCAGCGGCTGACGCAGGATCAGAGCAACGAAGCGTTCGTCAATCAACAACTTGACCAGGTGAAAGCAGCAGTCGCGCTGGACGTGCAGAAGCTGAACGCATATATCAACGCCCATCCCGACTCAGGCACTGTGGGCAAGGCACCCGATCCGCAGCACCAGGTGCTGCTAGCTCAACTCAACACGGATTCGACAACCCAAGCGAGGCTGATTAGCCAGTTGACCTCGATCAAGTCCGATGAGGCGGCGGCTTCCACCGGCCACTCCAAGGTCTTCGACGTGCTGGATGATCCACTACCTCCCCTGCGGCCCACCCTGCATCTCAAAGGACTGATCCCGTATACCGGCGGCGGCCTGGCGGCGGCGCTCGCGCTGATCCTGCTGATCGTGGGCACACGGACAGTGCTCGATCGCAAGGTCTATAGCACGCGTGATCTGCGCAACATCACCGAGGAGATGGAGCTAGACATTCCACTGCTGACCGAGATTCCCGTGCTCGAGACGCTCACGCGCTCCAACCGGCGTCAGCACGACGACGACGTACTCTCCGGCGTGCTGGTCCCAATTCTCACAGTCTTGCCGCAATCTAGCACCGAGGTGCTCAACCACGAGATTCGCGGTGCAGTTGGCGTTTCGGTGATGGACGACGATTAGCGCTGCGTCCGCCCCTGCGGCGCAGCTGGAGGTCTGTAGTTGAGATGGATGTATCGCTCATCGCGCGCGCGGCGGCTCCTATCACTAGGAAACGTGGACGTAAGGGCCGCCGGGGCAACGAGTTTGCGTCTAACCATGAGCGCGACATCATCGTGCAGCGACGCGGTGAAACCGTTCTGGAACATTTCCGGCGTATCTATCTCGCCTTGCAGCCCATCGATCCCAGTGAGGTCATGCCCGTCATCGGTGTGACGAGCTCGGTGGGACGTGAAGGCCGCTCGACGATTGCCGCGGGCGTCGCCGCCGCCATGGCCGCCGACCTCGAAGCGCCCATCGTGCTGGTGGAGGCGGACCTCGAAAGCCCGGGCATGCATCGCGTGCTCGGCATCGGCGAGCAGCCAGGCATCTGCGAGTACCTGCGCGGCGAGGTGGAGCTCGCTACCGTCTTGCGACAGATCGCCGATCGCTTCTACGTGCTGCCCTCCGGCGATGCGCGCGGCGAGGCGGCTCGCCTCGCCCGCCAGCTCGTGTCCAGCGATTTGCTGATGCGTCTACAGAGCAGTGGCGCGGTGCCTGTGCTAGACTTGCCGCCGGTGCTCGCCTCCAGCTACGGGGTGCTGGCCTGTTCGATGGCGGATACGCTGGCCTTTGCCGTCCGCTCCGGACAGACTACCACGACTCAGGTGAAGGAAGCACTCGCGCGCCTACCCGAAGAAGCCGTGCGTGGAATCGTGCTCAACGGCGCCGAGCCGCAGCTGCCCAGCTGGCTGCGCGGACGGGACTAGCCGAGATCTACGTGCCGCGCCATCTGGCGTGGAACCGTGGATGTAGGCGGAGGGAGAGACGACGTGGAGGCAGCGCAGGAAGGACAGCCTACGGCTGGCGCATCCTCGCGTGAGCCGACAACATCCACGGCCGACCCTACGACGCCTGGTAGCGCGACGGCGACAGATGTGGCGGCCGCCGCGCCACCACACGCGCACCGGCGGCTGCGTCTCGACCGACGAGCCTTCCTGGTAGCCGGTGGTGGCATTGTCGTACTCGGAGGGACGGCGCTTGCAGCGAAGCGTCTGCATCTGCTCAGCACGGTTGAGCAGAAGGTCTATCGCCGCCTCGGCTACACTCCCCTGCCCGCGCCTCACCCGCAGCCGCTGCCCGACGGCCCCCTGAGCACGCCGCGCGATACCCTCATCTTCGACGGCAAGCTTGCCGCCGGCTGGGCTGATTATTCCTGGGGCAAGCGCCGCCTGCCGGATCCGAGTGTGCAGTACGACGGGAAGCCGGTCATCTCGTTCCAGCTCGAGAACTGGGGCGGTTTGCAGCTCCATGCGCCCGCCTTCGACACCACCGGCTTTGGCTACCTCCAGTGCTGGGTGCGCGGCGCGCAGAACGGCGGCCAGGTTGCGTATGTCGCTCTGCTCGGCGCCGCAGGCTCCTCGACCCCCCATGCCACGCTCGGCGATTACACGCGTGGCGGGGGGATCGCCGCCGGCACGTGGCGCCTCGTGCGTATTCCGCTGGCGGTGCTCGGCGCCGAGTCGCTGAGCGCGAGCGGGGTGGTGATGCAGGCGGGGGCAACGCAGTCGCAGGGGACCATCTATCTGGCGGACCTGCGCATCGTCTACCACCCCAACCTGCGTCCGCCGCTGGTCATGCGCAGCTGGGCATTCGACCTTGCCACGATTACCCTGGCCTTCGATCTGCCAATGGAGGACGCGAGCGCCGCCACTGCGAGCGACTACCTGGTGGCGGTTGCGGCGGGCGCCACGGATGCGAGCTATGCGACTGCACTGGCGCCGCTGAGCGCGCGCTACCATGCCGACGCGCGGACGGTCAGCCTGGCGCTGCCGAAGTCGCTGCGGCCCAACGGCACCTATGTCGTGACACTGGGCGCGATTCGCGACAAACTCGGCGAACAGACGGCGCAGGGCACGCGGACGGAGGTGCAGGTCACGCGGCAGCCGCTGACGCTGGCGTTGGACGTGGCGGCGCAGCGGCGAGTCATCAGCCCCGAGATCTACGGGATGGCGAATGTCAGCACGCAGGCTGCCGCCGATCTGGGCGTTCGGCTGCTGCGTTGGGGCGGCAACGCCGTCACGCGCTACAACTGGAAGCTCGGCAATGCCTTCAGCGCCGCCCGCGACTATTTCTTCGCCAACGGCAATTACGGCAACGTCTCGGCGGAAGCTCGGCAGCCATCTGGGGTCGCCGACCAGTTCATCGCGTCGGCACACGCTGGCGGGATTGGCACCCTGTTGACAATCCCGACCATCGGCTGGGTGGCACGCGACGACAACCCCAGCAGCGCCTCGGTCAACGTGCCGGCGCGTGGAGGCCCGCCGCTGAAGCCCAACGGCGACGCCATTGCTGGCTACGACCCCACAGCGAACCGCCAGCGCACGTGCGTGCCGTCGCGAGCGCGCAAAGGCACAGCTTTCAGCGATCCGCCAGACCGCGCCGACCCAACCGTGGCGCAGGACGAGTGGGTGTATCATTTGACCCGGCGCTTCGGAATGGCTGCGGAGGGCGGCGTGCGCTACTACGCCATGGACAACGAGCCGGATCTCTGGGCCTACACCCATACTGACATTCAGCCGGCGCAGCTCAGCTATAATCAGATGCGCGACCGCTTTCTCGATTATGCCAACGCCATCAAAGATGTCGACGCGAGCGCTCAGATCACCGGCCCCGCCTCGTGGGGCTGGACCAACTACTTCTACTCGCCGCTGGACGCCGGCGGCGATAACTATCGTAGCCACGCCGACCGCGGTGCCCATCAGGACATGCCGTTCCTGGCCTGGTGGCTGGCCGAGCTGCGCCGCCATGACGAAACGCACGGCCGCCGCTCGTTGGACGTGCTCGACCTGCACTTCTATCCGCAGGGCGGCGAATATTCCGACGACGCGTCGGTGGAGATGGCGGCGCGCCGGCTGCGCTCGACACGCGCACTATGGGATCCTACCTATGCCGATGAGTCGTGGATTGGCGAGCCAGTGCGCCTGATCCCGCGCATGCGCGAATGGGCAGATCTGAATTATCCCGGTACCAAGATCGCGCTCACCGAATGGAATTGGGGCGCGGAGAAGACGACGAACGGCGCGCTCGCGTTGGCTCAGACACTCGGTATCTTTGCCCGCGCAGGGCTGGATATCGCCTGCCACTGGGGAGGGCTGGACGCAGGCTCACCTGGCTACGCCGCGTTCAAGCTCTTCGGCAACTACGACGGCGCGGGCAGCGGCTTCCTGGGCACCGGCTTCGCCGCGGAGTCCAGTAACCGCGATCTGCTGACCAGTTACGCGGCGCAGACAAGCGCGGACGGCGCGCTGTTGCTCATGGTCATCAACGCCAGCCGCGACAGTGACCTCACGCCGGCGCTGCGGCTGGCGCACGCGCCGCGGCGCCCGCAGGTCGCCCGCTCGTGGCGCCTATGGCCGGAGGATGAGGCGCACGTGATCCGCGGACCGGACGTGGACCTACGCGCCGACGGCGATGCCCTCACGCTGCCCTTTACCTTTCCGGCATCGTCGGTGACGCTGCTACGATTGGAGCCTGGCACATGATGTACATGCTGCTCTTTCTGTTCGCCTGCGTCGTGCTTGGTCTTTGGGGGCCGACGAAGAAGCAGTTCACGGCCATCGTCGCCGTGCTGGCGGTGCTGCTCGTGCTGTTCTTTTTTCTCAAGCCGACGAAAATGTAGCGGCGGATTCCGCACATACCCAAGCGGGAAGCGTGCGGCTAAAGGTATAGACAGTGAAAGCAACCTATAGATTCTTCTTGTGGACACTCTGCGCGGCGCTCATGTTAGAGGTCGCCGCCAGCGACGCCGACCCCTGGTCTCAGATCTCACTGCGCTTCCACAACGACATTAGCAGTTGGACGCCGTTCCACATCATCGTCACGGTGCTAGAGCTATGTGTGGCGGCCGTTGCGCTGATGTGGGTGAGCACCCGCCGGCCGCCAACTGTGTCCGAGCGCCGGCGGCGCGTCACCAACACGCTGCTGGTCCCGATAGCGGCCTTTGGCGCGCTGCTGGTCGTCGGCATCCTAAACGGGTATGTGCAAGGCGGCTCCAACATGACAACCGCGTTGTGGGAGGTGCGCGGCTTCGCCATGCTCATTGCCATTTACGCGCTGACCTCGGCGCTCGTGCGCAGCGACGACGCCGTCAATGATTTGGTCGCCGTGACGTTTATCGCCGCGACGGTGCTGGCCGTCGAGAATATCTACCGTTGGTACTTCATCTTGCATCGCATCGTCGCCGATGACCTGGCTTACGACCATGTCGATTCGGTTGTGCTGGTTTTCGCCGTGATAGTGTGCCTTGGCGTGCTGACGTTCGGTGGGCGCCGCTGGCAACGCCGCTACGCGCTTGTGCTCCTGCCACTGCTCATCCTTTGCATGGAGGTCATGAAGCGGCGGGCGGCATTCGCGATCCTGGCCGTCGGCCTCGTCGCCTTTCTCATTTTCTTTGTGCGGCTGCGGCCCCGCCTCTTCTGGAAAGTCGTGCCCCCGCTCGCCGTGCTCACCGCGATCTACCTGGCGGCGTACTGGAACGGGAACGGTACACTGGCGCAGCCGGCGCGCGCCATTAGATCGCAGTTCTCGCCGGACCCGCGCGACCTCGCCTCCGACACATATCGCCTGATCGAAAAGTACGACATCGTCCTCAACATTCAGCAGGCGCCGCTGACGGGCTTGGGCTTCGGCCGACCGTATAGGTTCTACTTCCCGCTGCCGGATCTCAGCGGCTGGCCGTTCTGGCACTACATCAGTCATAACGCCATCCTCTGGGTGTGGATGAAGGACGGCGCGATCGGCTTCATCGTGTTCTGGTGGTTGTTGGGACGCGCCGCCTATGACGGCAGCCGGGCAGTGGAAACGCAGCGTGAAGAGTGGAACATCACGTCGGCGCTGCACGCCATGCTGGCGGGCGGTGGACCGCGCGGCGCAAAGGCCACGGGGTTCGAGCGGCGGCTGGCCCAATATGCCGATGCGCTGCTCAAGCCAGCGTCCAAATTGAGCCGCGGCCGGCGGCGGAGCCGGCGTACGACTGGCACAGATGCAATGGGACTCAACGTGCCGACGTGGGACCGCACCGACAAGTTTCGCTCGGTCACGGCGGGCCGCAGTGGCGCGCTGGGCTTCATCGTCGCCTGCGTCTGCTTGGTTCCTATCCAGGTGACCTATTCCTATGTAGACCTGGGCCTCATCAGCGAGCGCGACATGCTGCTACTGGGCCTGGCGCTCGGCGTCATCGCACATGCGAAGTCCCTACTTGGAGTGCAGGAATCCCGCCAGAAACGCCGGAAGTCACAGGCGCGCCCAGTAGCAGCCCGCCGGCGCTCGCGCGAGCTTGTGCTGACGCCGGCCGAGTCTGTGGAGCGCGCGCAAGAGCTGGTGTTGCGCGGCCGAGCCAGGACTGGAGCACGCTCCCGACCGCTCAATCCCTCGCGTCCGCTCTTCCCCACGCAGCCAGCGGCGCAGGGCGTAACGGCGCTGGCGCGGCTGGAATCACCCGCGCGCCCGTGGCGCAACACCAGGCCACCAGCCTCACCCTCAGCCTCAGTCGCGCCGCCGCAGGTTGCCAGTGCCGAGGAGGACACGACTCCCCGCATGCGCACGATCACGCCCCCGCTGAGCGAGTCGCCGCTGCCCTGGGAGCGAACCTGAGACTCCCCCGCATAAATGCGGGAGGTTCTGATCAGCTCCCCTTCAGTTGCTTTCGCCTTCGGGATCAACGCTTCACAGTTCAGGGCCGAAGCCCCAGGGCTGTCTCAGGCAGCCCGTCCACCGTCCGAGCCTGATGCTACGGTGGCACCTGCAC
>Ga0207646_10004988_pt1 | contig 14163 bp, 9 predicted proteins | sample KBSK5502metaG_FD_184343 | JGI IMG/M metagenome (GOLD analysis project Ga0207646, IMG submission 184343) | Corn, switchgrass and miscanthus rhizosphere microbial communities from Kellogg Biological Station, Michigan, USA - KBS K5-50-2 metaG... | ecosystem: Host-associated > Plants > Roots >... | reverse complement strand
TCTGACTTCTCTCCGAGCCGGAGGCTCTTCCAAGCCGGAGGCTGACCTCTGACTTCTTTTCAGTGGCCAATAATCGAGCAACAGCAAAACGAGCGGCAGAGTCACCAGCATCGGTTTCGACATCAAGCCGAGCGCGAACAAGATCGACATCGTCACGTAACGACCGAGTGTTCGCTTTTGCGTCCAGCGGAAATAAGCCAGCAGCGTAAGCATGAAGAAAATTCCGCTAAGAACATCTTTGCGTTCCGCGATCCAGGCTACTGATTCGACCCGCAGCGGATGAATTGCGAACACCGCGGCAACAAACGCGCTGCTCCAGAATTCCGCAGTCATCTGCTGCAGCAAAATAAAAAGCAGGACTACGGCAACACTGTGCAACAACACATTCACCAAGTGATGCGCGCCGGGATTCACACCGAACAATTGGCAATCGAGCATGTGGGACATGGTGGTAAGCGGATGCCAGTTCTGCGAATGCACGTGGGTGAACGCCCAGACAACGCCGTGCCAATTCAAACCGGCGAGCACGTGCACGTTGTTCGTGACGTAGAGCGGATCGTCGTAGTCGACGAACTGATGATGAAACGTTTGTCCAAACACGGCCCACGTCAGCGCGACCAGAGCGGCGCAGACGGCGAGCTTTAAAGTTTTGAGGCGCACAATTGCGGTGGAATTAATCAGCCGCTGCGCTTGCAGCAACTCCCGCTTTTCGAGAGCACGGACAATCAATGTGGAGGCTGAAATCCGAAATCGGCGTGCAATTTTTTCCAGAGCCAATCAACCGTCCAATCTCTCTTGATTGCGCCGACATTCGCCACGATCAACGCTTGCCCTTTTTCTACATTTCCGGTCAAGCAGTAAAGATAGGTAAGCAGCAGCAACTGGCTGCCGCTGCTCAAGCCTCGCTCGCGCTCGTTCTCCAACAGTGAGATTGCTCGATCCAGGTCACGAGCCGCCAGGGCGTCCGCAACCAAATCCGGCAATGTTTCGCCCGCCGGAATTTCGGACTTGCGCGCCAGCCTCTCCGCAATGGCAACCCGGAGCTCGTTGCTTGAAAAAAGTTCCAGAACCGGAGTGCGCAATCGCGAGCTGTGCAAGTAAAGGTCGAGCTCGGCCCATTTGTTCGCCCCAGGATAGACTCCATTTCGGTAACGCATTTCGCGGACGATAAAATACGGTTCCGCTGAGTCGCGGAGAGCTTCGGGCCAGATCCTTCTGATCAGGGCGGACGAAAGAAAACGCCGCAGAGCGGAAGGCGCTTCCATATAAGGCAAGGCAAATCCGTTGGTCGCCTTTTCGTCCGGACGCGCGTCGGACAGACGTTTGGGGTAAATGTCTGTCAACGGCGCGGCGTCGCGTGTGAGGCGATCGATTTCGTCGCCGTCCATCAAGAAAGTGGCGCCAAGTTGCGGTGAAGCTTCGAGTCCGATACGTCTTAAGTCAGCGCCACTGGCTGGGTCGCTCCACAATTGCTCAATTTCCTCTTCTTCCAGCCTGCGGCCCGGCCCTTTGATGCCCATCATGATCCATTCCTGGTCTCCACTGGCCCAGACCGATGAGTTTGGAAAGGCATTATGAAAAGCGCGCAGGATCACTTTTGCATCGTTTACCGTCAGTTGACTAATCGGCAGCCAGAACGTGGCGATGCCGCCCGGCTTGAGGCGGCTGTTCATGAGCGAGAAAAATTCCTGGGTGTAAAGATTGACCGAGCCCGCAATCTTGGGCGGCGGCGGTTCTCCTGAAATAATATCGTATTGCCGCGGACTGGCCTGGAGAAAAAACCGGCCGTCTTGGACAATTGGGTGCACGCGAGAGTCGTGCAATGAGTTGGAATAATTAATGCCCGAATAAAAATCAGCGAGCGCAAACACCTCTTTGGAAATGTCCACCACATCCATATTCCTGATGTGCGGCCCGTGAAGAAACGCGTCTGCAGTGACGCCGCATCCGTAGCAGAGAAGCAGCACGTCCTTTGATTCAGGGCGAAATGCCAAAGGAAGATACGCAAACAATCTCATGTAGCGCTGACTGATCACACTCGTGCCGGACATCGAGGTCGCGTTGCTCAAAAGCCTGTAGCGATAGGGTTGCCCGAAAAGATCCTGGCGGAGCAACTGCCAGGTATCCGCGCTACCTTCCAATCTCTTGACCACCTGCGCGTGAAAACTGCCTTCGGAATCCGCCTCGTACAGTACCGCGGCATGATGAAAATGTTTTTCCGCGCGCTGATACGGAAACATTGCGAGGATGAAAATGAGCGCCGCACTCAGCGCGACCATGGTCAAGCCGGGCAGCCGTTTTACAGACCAATCCGAACGTTCGCTCGCAAGCACAGCCAGAAAAGCGTAACCGACCGAACATAACAACAGTCCCCATTGAAAACCGATGCTGGGCAACAACACGAAACTTGCCAGCAGCGGGCCGATTGCAGCCCCGGTGGTATTAAACAGCGTTGTGATTCCGGTGCTATTCATCCGGTCCCCAACACTGGCTTGCACCCGTGCGACAATTGCCGGAAACAAAATCCCCGATAAGAACGCAACCGGGAACATCAAGGCCACGCAGAGCAACACGATTTGCGGCCAGGAACCAATATTAAAAGAACCTGTCGGTGCTCTTATAGCCTCGCCCGGAAAGAGCAGGTACGATACTGGCACCACAACAGCCGCTAATAACAACAGAATCGCCAGAAACTGATTTCGCTGTGCAGCCCTGCGGTAAATCAAACCCGACACCAGGCCGCCCGATCCGATCCCCATCAACACAACCGCGAGCATGATCGCAAAAGCAAGTGAGTAGGAGGCGACATACAACCGCAGAAAACGGAACCAGATCACTTCCAAACAAAGAAGCGTGCAGCCGGTTCCAAAACTCACCAAAAGCAAACGCCACGGAGGCCGATAATTTGCCCTGAACCGCAGCGGAAACGCACGTTCCCTAACGAACTCGCCAACCCTACCGTCACTCTTCGGTACGAGCAAAGCCATCGTGGCGGCCAGGCAACTCGCCAAACCCGCAGCCACACTTGTGCCGCGAAGTCCAAACGCCGCGATTAGATACGCTTCCCCCAGCACCGCCCCGGCCACCGCGCCTAACGTGTTCGAGCCATAAAGAAAACCGATCGCGCGCCCAAAATCACTCCGCCGCAAAACCCGGTCTTCGATTAGCACCGGCAACGTCAGACCCATCGCCGTTGTCGGCGCCAGGAGAATCAGGAAGGACACAAAAAAGCGCAATGCCAGCAGAGTCGGCTGAAAGTTCCAAAGCATTTGCCAAAGCGGCCGCAGCCACACGCCAAGCAACGGAAGACCAAACACGATCGTGCAACCAAGCAAGGCGACCAGAATTTCCAGCACAGCGTAAAAATATAGCGGCCGCCATTGCCGAATCTTCGACGATGCCGCCATGGCGTTGCCAAGTGCCAACCCGGCCATAAAACTCGATAGAATTAACGCCGCAGCCCACACCGAGTTGCCAAAGGCAAGGCCGCTTAAACGCAGCCACAGCGTCTCGAAAATCAGCGCCCCGATCCCGGAAAAGAAAAGCAAACCCGAAACCACCGCCACCCGCATCCCCGAATTTGTATCCCGCTGCAAAACGTCTCGCGCGCGCGCCGGAGGCTCTTCAACTTTCATTATCGATCTTGCCAATTGTCGATCTTATCACCCAGTTCCGGCGAGACTCCCTCCAGCCCCTGGAGCGTATAGACTCTCCCAACCCAGCCAAAGAATCAATACCGCCGTGTTCAAACGATTTGAAAAAGTTGCTGCACTTCCGGCAACATCGCGGACGGACTCAGTTTGGCTGAACAAATTCGTTAGGCAAGAAATCGAAACGCGCTGCATCTGGCTCAAGTGATGAGGTCGCTAACGAACTTGAGCGCCTAACTTTGACGCGGTGGCCGGAAACCATATTCGGCCTGCAATTTTCCCCACAACCACTGCACAAATGGCCCATTGGGTTCGATCGTCTCGGGCGCGATCGATTCGGCCTTGTCCACATTTCCATTCAGGCAGTAAAGATAAGTCAGCAGGCAAACGTCTTCGCGCGTAGTAGCGCGCCTGGCGCGTTTCTCTTCGAGCAATTGAATCGCCACCTGAAAATCGCGCCGAGCGAGTGCGACAGCAATTAGGTCCGGCAGCAATCCAACCGGCGGTGACGATAAGCCATGGGCGGCTTTTTCCGCGAGCGCGACACGAAGCGAGCTCGTGCCCAAAGCTTCTAAGACCGGCTCCTGCAAACGTGAGCCGCGCAAATGGAGGTCGAGCTCGGCCAGCCAATTGAGCTCGCCGCTGCTGACGCGGTAACGCATTTCGCGAATCACAAAAAATGGTTCAAGGGATTTCTCCAAGACATCCGGCCAAATTTGCTGAATCAATGGCGATGAACGAAAACGCTGGGCCGCCGCTGATGCTTGCAGGTATGTCGCGGTGAAGTCGTGGACGAATGTGTCCGTGGCTGTGATGTCACTGAGACGCTTTGGATAAAAATCGGTCAGCGGCTTTGTGCCATGCGTGACTTGTTCAATTTCTCCACCATCCATTAGGAACAAAGCAGCGAGTTGCTCAGGAACTTCGGCTCCGAGTCGTGCCAGGTCTGCGCGCGTGTTGGTGTCGCGCCATAGGCTTCGAACTTCTGCTTCGCTGGTCCTATGTGGCGCACCTTTGATGCCCATCATGATCCATTCCTGGTCCGCGCTGGCCCAGACCGATGAGTTTGGAAAGGCATTATGAAAAGCGCGCAGGATCACTTTTGCATCGTTCACCGTCAGTTGACTAATCGGCAGCCAGAACGTGGCGATGCCGCCCGGCTTGAGGCGGCTGCTCATGAGGGAGAAAAACTCCTGCGTGTAAAGATTGACCGAGCCCGCTACTCTGGGTGGCGGAGGTTCTCCAGAGATAATATCATATTGCCGGGGGCTGGCCTGGAGAAAAAACCGGCCGTCTTGAACAATTGGGTGCACGCGAGAGTCGCGCAATGGGTTGGAATAATTAATGCCCGAATAAAAATCAGCGAGCGCGAAGACCTCCTTCGAAATGTCCACGGCATCCATCCGCTTAACGTGCGGCCCGTGAAGGAACGCATCCGCCGTGACACCACATCCATAGCAGAGGAGCAGCACGTCCTCTGATTCAGGGCGAAACGCCAGCGGAAGATACGCGAACAATCTCATGTAGCGCTGACTGGCCGCGCTCGTGCCAGACATCGAGATCGCATCGCTCAAAAGTCTGTACCGGTATGGTTCGCCGAAAAGATCTTGTCGCAGCAACTGCCAGGTGTCCGCACTGCCTTCCAATATTTTGACTGCCTGTGTACGGAAATTACCCTCGGAGTCCACCTCGTACGGCACCGCCGCATGATGGAAATGCCTTTCCGCGCGTCGATACGGAAACATTACGACGATCAAAATGAGCGCCGCACTGAGCGCGACCATTGTCAGGCCCGGCAGCCGCCTTACCGACCAATCCGCGCGCTCGCTCGCAAGCACGGCCAGAAAAGCGTAACCGGCGGCGCACAACAACAGGCCCCATTGAAAACCAATGCTGGGCAACAACACAAAACTTGCCAGCAGCGGGCCGATTGCAGCCCCGGTGGTATTAAACAGCGTTGTGATTCCGGTGCTATTCATCCGGTCCCCAACACTGGCTTGAACTCCTGCGACAATTGCCGGAAACAAAATCCCCGATAAGAACGCAGCCGGGAACATCAAGGCCACGCAGAGCAACGCGATCTGCGGCCAGGAACCGATGTTAAAAGGGCCTGCCGGCGCTCTTACTGTCTCGCCCGGAAAGAGCAGGTACGACAACAGAACGACAATCGCTGCCAACAACAACAAAATAGCCAGAAACTGGTTTCGCCGTGTAGCGCTCCGGTAAATCGCACCCGAGACCAGGCTGCCTGACCCGATCCCCATCAGCACAACCGCGAGCATGACCGCGAAAGCCGTCGAGGACGAAGCGACATACAAGCGCAGAAAGCGGAACCAGACTACCTCCAAACAAAGAAGGATACAGCCGGTTCCAAAACTCACCAAAAGCAAACGCCACGGAAGCCGATAGCTTGCTGTGAACCGCAGCGGAAAAGTTGTCTGTGAAGTTAACGCGGCGACGTCGCGGTCAGCTCTCGTCACCACCAGAGCCATCGCTGCGGCCACGCAACTCGCCAAACCCGCGGCCACACTGGTGCCGCGAAGTCCAAACGCCCCGACCAGATAAGCTTCGCCGAGCAGCGCTCCGGCCACCGCGCCTAATGTGTTCGAGCCATAAAGAAAACCGATCGCGCGCCCAAAATCACTCCGCTGCAAAACCGGGTCCTCGATTAGCACCGGCAACGTCAGACCCATCGCCGTTGTCGGAACCAGAAGAATCGCGAATGATACGACAAAGCGCAGCGCCAGCAGCGTCGGTTGGAAGTTCCAAAGCATTTGCCAAAGCGGCCGCAGCCACGCGCCAAGCAAAGGAAGACCGAACACGATCGTGCAACCAAAGAAGGCGACGAGAATTTCCAGGACCGCATAAAGATGTAGCGGTCTCCATCGCCGAATCTTCGACGACGCCGCAACGGCGTTGCCCAGCGCCAAACCGGCCATAAAACTGGAGAGAATTAACGCCGCCGCCCACACCGAGTTGCCAAAGGCGAGGCCGCTCAACCGCAGCCACAGCGTCTCGAAAATCAGCGCCCCGATTCCTGAAAAGAAGAGCAACCCGGAAAACACCGCGACGCGCATCCCTGCATTTGAATCCAGCGGCAAAAGGTTTCCCGCGGGCATCGGCGGCTGTTCAACTTTCATTGTCGATCTTGGCAATCGTCGAGGTTAACTGCTGGGCGCCCGCCAATCAGCAGATCAGCCGCGATCCAGGGCGCATAGAGTCTCTCAGCCAGGCGAAAAAATCAACATCGCTCTCCCACAAGCCGCGCCATCTGCCGAAGACAAAATCTCAACGCTTCTCTAAATGGGTCCTTGCTTCATCCGGCTGACCGTTCTGCAAAAGAGCCTCGCCCAAAAAATATTCTGCATCCGGGTAATTGGGATCGATTTTTAGGGCTGCTTTATAATGTACGATCGCCTCAGTGAGGTGGCCTTGCCGATGCAGGCCCACAGCGAGATTGTAATGCGCAAGTGCGCTGGAAGGCTCCAGCTGGATGACGTTCTGATAATGCTGAATCGCCTCTTCCATGCGTCCCTGTTTCAAAAGCAGATTAGCGAGCGTGGTTTCGATATCCGGATTAGGTTGACCAATCTTGGCCGCAGATTCGTATTCAATAATCCCGCCGTCCAAGCGTTTTTGTTCCAAGAGAAATCGGCCCAACCCGAGATGAGCGACCTCATTTTGAGTGGTCACAGCCAGCACATGCCGCCAAAGCCGTTCACTATCGTGCCAGTACCAAACCTGGCTCGCCGCACGCAAACTGAGCGCAGTTAGTATGATCGCCGCTGCTGCACCAAGGACCGGACTAGGGTAACGCCGCCATCTGGAAAGATCGACAACCCCCCACGTCGCCGCGATGTAGAGGCCGACTTGCGGCAGATAAGTGTAGCGATCGGCATGGGATTGTCCGCCGACCTGCACCAATCCGATAACGGGCAAAAGCATGATCAAGTACCAAGCCCATCCCACGATGAGATAAGGGCTGCGTTTTCTGCCCGCGAAGATGCACAAGGAAATCGCTATCAATAATGCCGCCGAGCCAGCGACTTCCCAAATCGGCAGTCTTGCAGGATGGCTATAACCGAGCGCGAGATTGGCCGGCCAAATCATTTGCCAGACGTAGATAAGATAGACTGAGAGCGCGTTGGTGAATCGCCATGAAAGCGGTAATACTTCGGGCCGGACTAATCCTATTCCTTCATTTTGGACAATCAGGGTGACAACGGCGGACGCGATCGACAAAACAGCGAGCGGAACTTTCTCGAGGACGAGCTTTACGGCGTTCGATTGCTCGAATCGATTCAGCGGCCAGTAATCGAGCAGCAAAAGGACGATCGGCAGCGTCACCAGCATTGGCTTCGACATCAAACCGCAGGCGAACAAGATCGACATCACCAGATCGCGCCAGATGTTAGGTTTTCGCGTGTAACGGAAATAGGCGAGCAGCGTCAGCATAAAAAACAAACCGCTCAGGACGTCTTTGCGCTCTGAAATCCACGCCACCGATTCGACGTGCAGCGGATGAATTGCAAAAATCGCAGCCACGAATGCGCTGCTCCAAAGAGTGGCAATCCCGCCTCCATTGCGCGTCATCGGCTCGAGCAAAAGAAAAAGCAAAACCGCGCTCGCGCTGTGCAACAGCACATTCACAAAATGATGCGCACCGGGTTTCAAACCAAAAAGCTGGCAATCGAGCATGTGCGACATTGTCGTGAGCGGGTGCCAGTTTTGGGAATGAACATGCGTGAATGCCCAAGCAACGCTGTGCCAGTTTAATCCCGCGCGAATGTTTTCGTTTTCACTGACGTAAGCAGGATCGTCGTAGTTGACGAACTCGTGGCCGAGCGTTTGTGCAAACACAATCCAAGTGATTGCGATTAACGCAGCGCAAATCACGAGCTTCAAAACGAATCGGGCGCGCACAGTTGCCGTGGAATTAATCAGCGCTCCGCATTGTAGCAACCGACGTTGTAGCCACGCGCCTGCGGCGCGTCTCCACCGCGCGTCTCTCTCTTCGACGGCCCGCAGGGCCGTGGCTACACCGCGCAAACAAGTTGTCGATCTTACGGCGCCAAGTCATGTTCATTTCGAATGAAGGAAGCGATCCAGCCGGCTCAGCTCAGCCTGGTGCCGTTCCTGACGATGCTGCTCTGCATCGCCCTGCTGCCGGCCATTCTCAAACACGATTGGGAAAAAAATTATCATCGCATCGCGCTCATTCTGGCGGCGATCACTTCCGGCTACTACCTCTTCGGCCTTCATCATCCGGAGCGAGTACTGCACGCGGCGAGCGATTACATCAGTTTCATCGCATTCGTTGGCTCGCTCTTCGTTATCGCCAGCGGAATTCACATCGACGTCCGCGGCGAAGCCAAACCAATCCGCAATTGTCTCTTTCTCGGGCTCGGCGGAATCCTTGGAAACATTCTCGGCACGACCGGCGCTTCAATGCTGCTCATCCAACCGTGGATCCGATTGAACAAATCTCGCTACACCGGATTGCACACCGCCTTTTTTATTTTTCTCGTAAGCAACATCGGCGGCGGTTTGTTGCCAACGGGGCCGCCTCTTCTTCTTGGCTATTTGAAAGGCGTCCCTTTCTTTTGGACCCTGGCGCACTGTTGGCGGCCGTGGACGATGTCGATCCTCTTTCTGCTCGTGATTTTCTATTTCGTCGATCGTCACAATTATCGCCGCACGCCGCGCGAAGTCCGCCGAGCGTTGACCAAAACATGCGGCATTCGAATCACCGGCCTGCGCAACGTCATTTTTCTGGCGATTGTTTTGGGAGCAGTGTTTGCCGATCGGCCGCCATTGGTGCGTGAAGCCATCATCGTCGGCTGTGGCGTAGCATCGTATTTCGCGACACCGAAAGAGGTGCACCAAAAGAACGATTTCTCGTTCGCGCCGCTGCGCGAAGTCGCCTGGCTGTTTCTCGGAATATTTTTCACGATGGTACCGGTGCTGGATTTCATGCGCCTGCACGCGGCGAAATTCCCAATCATTTCGCCGGCGCAATTCTATTGGCTCAGCGGCGGCCTCTCCAGCGTGCTCGATAACGCGCCGACCTATCTCACCTTCCTCGCCACCGCCATGGGTCAGCACAATCTCACCCTCGAAAGCGCCACCGACGTGCAAAGTTTCTTAAACTTGGGCGCCCCGGAGCTCGCTGCGATTTCCATGGGCGCGGTGTTTTTCGGCGCCACGACTTACATCGGCAACAGCCCGAATTTTATGGTCAAGGCGATTACCGAGCGAGAAGGCGTGCACGCGCCAAGTTTTTTGGGATTCATTTTCAAATTCGCCCTGCCTGTTCTCCTCCCGGTTCTCTATCTTGTTGGCTGGTTTAGTTTCCAGCACTAAAAGTAACGGCGTGTTCACCGGCTTAATCGAAGAAGTTGGTCGCGTGCTTGGAATCCGCATGAACGATCCTGGGGCTCAATTGCAACTGACCGCGCCGCGACTCGCGCGCAATGTTGCCGTCGGCGACAGCGTCGCGGTGAACGGTTGTTGCTTGACCGTCAGCACGCATCGCGGCGAGCAAATCACGTTCGATCTGCTCGAAGAAACGCTCGACCGCACAAATCTAAAACAACTACGGCGGGACAGTCCGGTAAATCTCGAGCGCGCGCTCGCCGCCGGTGCGCCGTTGGGCGGTCACTTTGTCCAGGGTCACATCGATTGTAGCACGAAGGTCATTTCGTTTGAGCGGACCGGGGAAGATTATCGGCTCGAAGTAGATTTGCCGTCCGACTTCGCGCATTACGCGGCCTACAAGGGCTCAGTCGCAATCAACGGCATCAGTCTCACCATTGCGGAGCTCCTGGCGAAAAGCTTCGCCGTGTGGATCATTCCGCACACGAAGCGGCATACCAACATCGACAATATCGGAGCCGGTGACTTGGTGAATATCGAGTTCGACATCCTCGCGAAATACGTTGAGCGGATGCTGGCGCATTACGCACCGCACGATTGACGCTCCGCCAGGCGAAGAAATTGCGCCCTCTATATATAGTACGCTTCAGCAGCTCCGATTGCCTAAAGAGTCGCCTTCCAGCGCACCGTTGACAATGACAACGCGCCCACCACCCAAAAAAATGACGCCCCAAATCGTCGGCGTCATCACTTCGCCGGCCGATCTCCGTTTTGCCATTACGATGTCGGAGCCCCCCGATCTTTTTGAGATCCGACTCGACCACCTCTGCGAAATGCTCGATCAACTCGAACTCAAGATGTCGATCTTGTCCGGTGGTGAGCGCGCGCCATTCATCATCACCGCGCGCGATCCGCGCGAAGGGGGCGCCAATAATCTTTCGCTTCAGAAGCGCCTCAACTTGCTCCTGCGTTTTCTGCCTTACGCCAAATATGTCGACGTCGAGTTGCGTTCGGCGCGAGCATTTAAGTCCTTGCTCGCCAGCGCCCGAAAACAAAATGTCCGCCGGATTCTTTCGTTCCATAACTTCAAGTCCACACCACCGCCGCGCAGCTTGAGTGCCAAAGCAACGTTAGCGAAAGCGCACGGCGCCGACATTTTTAAAGTGGCAGCGCGCACCGAAACACCGGCACAGCTTGTTCGACTCATCGATTTCGTAACCGACAAAGATGTCGATCTTCCGGTCAGCGCGATGGGCATCGGTAAGCTTGGTGCGATCTCTCGCCTCTTGCTCGCCCGTTGTGGTTCCGTCCTTAATTATGCCGCGCTTCACCGCTCGCAGATCGAAGGACAATTGCCGATCGACCTGTTGCGTTCCGCGCTGCGGCGTTGAAATTGCTCAGGGATGGAAATCGAAAGTGAAAAATGGGTCGGTAGATTTACCCGATGAAGTGCCGGTGATGCCTTTGCCGGGCGCAGTCCTGTTCCCGCAGGCACTACTGCCGCTTTACATTTTCGAAACCCGCTACCGCGAGATGCTCGAACACGCGCTCCAACGCGATCGCATGTTTAGCGTGACGTTGATCAAACCGAGTTGTCCAGAATGGCGCGCGCCCGAAGATTTTTTCCACTTCGCCACGGTCGGTCTCATCCGGGCCTGTGTCGGTCGCGGCGACGGCACTTCAAATCTCGTTCTCCAAGGCTTGCATCGCGTGCGCTTCACCAGTTTCGAACAGGAAACGCCGTTCCCGATTGCCAGGATCGACATCGTCCAATCGACCAACACTGCGACCGTCGAAAGCGAAGCGCTCGGCGAAAAAGTTCTCGAGCTTTATCGAAAATTAAAACGCGCCGAACGTCAGCTCCCGGCCAAGGTCGATCGCTACCTTGCTCAGCTCGGTGATCTCGAAATGCTCGGCGATCTCGTCGCCTCAACTTTCGTGGACGACCCGCTACGGCGACAGCGGATGCTGGAAGAATCGTCGTTGAACCAACGACTGCGGTTGCTCATCACTTACTTGCAAGACGAAATCGGCAGCGCAGCAATTTAATCAGCTAATCCGCGCGTATTCTTCCATCAAATAACGGTCGGTCATCCCCGCGACGTAATCGCAGACGGTGCGATGCAAACCTTCCTGTTCGATCCGTTTCGTCGCGACCTCACCGAGCTGGCGCGGGTCGGCCACGTAGCTTTCGAAAACTTTGCGCAGCATCTGGCAAGCGCGCTCATTCACTTTCGCCACTCGCGGATGATAATAAACGTTCGCATAAAGAAATTTTCGCAGCGCGGCATTCGCCTGATGCAATTCTGCGCTGTAACGAATGAGCGGGGCCGGTTGCCAGCGCACGTCATCCGGACTCTTCGGATTTTCCGTCGAAATTGATTTCGCGCTCGTCGCCACAACGTCCTGCACCTGCACGTCGATGATGTCGCGAATGATCAATTTGTGCAGCTCCGGCTCTCGCACGTCAGGATAACGCAATCGCACGCTGCGCTGACTGCGTTGCCAGATTGCATTTTCTTCCAGTTGCGCCGCGCTCAGAATTTCAAAATCAACTGCGTCGTCGAGATCGTGACTGTAATACGTAATCTCGTCCGCCAGATTCGCGATCTGCGCTTCGAGCGATGGGCATTTGTATTTTTCTCCGCCCGGTGAAGTCGCGTCGTAAAAGTCCTGATGTTTTTGCAAACCTTCGCGGACTTCGAAAGTTAAATTGAGGCCCGGAAAATCCGGATACGCATTCTCGAGCAAGTCGACCACGCGCAAGCTTTGCCGGTTGTGCTCAAAACCGCCGTGGTCGCGCATGCATTCGGCCAGAGTCTCTTCGCCGGAGTGGCCGAACGGCGTGTGCCCAAGATCGTGCGCGAGCGCAATCGATTCGGCGAGATCTTCGTTGAGCGCCAGCGCTCGCGCGATCGTCCGGCTGATCGACGCGACTTCGATTGAATGCGTCAGTCGCGTCCGCAAATGGTCGCCGGTGCCGTTTAAGAAAACTTGCGTCTTGTATTCGAGGCGACGAAATGCGCGCGAGTGAATGATCCGGGCGCGGTCGCGTTGAAACTCAGTCCGATAAGCGTGGCTTTGCTCCGGATATTTTCGCCCGCGCGAGTCGCCCGATCCTTGCGCGAATGGCGCGAGGGTGGCGCGCTCGGTCGCTTCCATTTCCTCGCGCGTTTTCCAGCCGTCCTTCACTTGGCGATTAATCCTTTGATATCGATTTACTCGATTGCTCTGCCGCGCCGGAGCCTTGGCGAAGGCGGGCCGCCTTCAATCTTTCGCGCAAGGCACGCTCCGCTCGCCGCGTTTGCAGTCGCAGCACCAGTAGATCGAAAAGTGCGAGCAGCAGCGCGGTAAAGGTGAGCCAGATGCACAGGATCCAAAAGAAAATCACGCGCCACGGATGTTCCTGCGGATTCAACGCCGGCTGCAGAAATGTAAAACCAAAAATCAGCAACAACAGCGCGAGCATGAGCAAAAACAGCATCGCTTTACGCCGCGTGTTTTGATCGCGAATTAAGCCGCGGGTCGCGTGCACGACAAAGGAGACTGCGTGCAAATCTTTTTCCTCGGGCGACTTTTCCATTAAACAATTTGCCAGCGAATGTGCGCTGGTTACTTGTCGATCTTACAATTTAAAAAACCAAGGGAAAATATGGCCAGGAAAGCTCGTCAGAAAAAACAAGTCATGCCGGAACGCTTGATGGAACTTAGCTTCGCCTACGCTCCGCCACTCGTCATTGGCGCAGCCGTCAGCAACAAAGTTTTCGATTCTTTGGAAAGCGGCTCGAAAACAGCGGGACAGGTGAGCAAAGAGACCGGCGCATCCGAGCGCGGTTCTCGAATCATCATGAACGCGCTCGTCAGCCTCGATTTGTTGCAGAAGGATCGACAGGGAAAATATTCGCTTACACCGGAAAGCGCCGCCTTTCTGGTCAGAAACAGACCAGGGACGCTCGCTGGATTTTTCGGGACCATTGCGCCACAACTCATTTCAAGATGGCTGCGGCTCACGGATGTTGTGCGCGACGGCCGACCGGCAATCGCCGTGAACCAGGAAACCGAAGGCACGGAATTCTTCAGTCAGCTCGTCGAGACCATTATTCCGATGAGCTACCCGAGCGCGCAGAAACTCGGGGAT
>Ga0207646_10004987_pt1 | contig 14165 bp, 10 predicted proteins | sample KBSK5502metaG_FD_184343 | JGI IMG/M metagenome (GOLD analysis project Ga0207646, IMG submission 184343) | Corn, switchgrass and miscanthus rhizosphere microbial communities from Kellogg Biological Station, Michigan, USA - KBS K5-50-2 metaG... | ecosystem: Host-associated > Plants > Roots >... | reverse complement strand
GATCGGCGAAAGTCGTCCACGCAGTAGCAGACTTTCTTGAGCATCGCGAACTGGGCAATGTGGTGCTGGACCCCGTTTTGGCATCGTCTTCTGGCACCCGCCTGCTCGACGCAACTGGAGTGACGGTAATGATTGAGAGGTTGTTGCCACGAGCAGCAGTAGTAACGCCCAACGTTGACGAAGCCTCCAGCCTGACCGAATTGCCTGTCACCAATGTGGAGCAGATGCGGGCAGCGGCCGCCAAACTTCACACCATGGGAGCTGCCGCAGTCGTGATTACTGGCGGCCATCTGGAGAAGGCAATTGATCTTTTGAGCTTCACGAGTAAGCGTGGCGTCGAGCAAGAAATTTTCAAGTCTGACCGGCAGAGGTCCTCTTCCACCCACGGCACGGGATGTGCCTTCGCTACCGCGATAACTTGTCACCTGGCCCAAGGCAGGGGCTTGCCAGAAGCTGTGTTGCTGGCGAAAGCGTACGTTTCAGCGGCTATCGTCAACGCGCATCCGATAGGTAAAGGCATTGGGCCGGTGCATCATCTCTATCGTATGTATCAGCAGCGACGAACTGTTATTGCGGATCCGGAGCCGTGATCTGAGGATGCGGTAGAAACGGAATCAACGCTGAATTGCGAAGAGACGGCGGCGGTATTGGCGTTAAGGGCGGGAGTTTCGATTCAGTAAAAGCCCAGCCATGAATGCCGCAACCGCAGCCAGCAGCCACTGAACGCGATAGTACTGAATAGCCTGAAAGTCAGCAAAACTCTGAACCGTGTAAACGATTCCGACACCCATTACCGCCAGCAGGCATAACAAGCCGATAGAGAAGGCAATCAGGGAAGCTGTGGACAGCCCCAGCATGCGCTTGATGTTCTGAAATTCAAGGTGGCGAGTCCAACGAGGCGCAACCGGGAGGCTTGCCTGCTGCGTTTGCCGGGCCGCGCCGCAAGCATGACAGAAGCGTGCCGATACTATGAACTCGGTGCCACAACTATCGCAGGCCTCAAGCATGGCAGGAGCCGCAACCTCTTGCTGGGCAATGGGAGGGCGCCAGAATTCGTGCTGTGCGTCGTGGACTAGCTCGGCCATGCGGAACTCCTCACTACTTACATCGCAAACCAGTGGCCAAAAAATACGCTCTTCTAACCCCTTTTGACCGAGGCACTTGCTAATTCTCGGGTTCCTGCTTCTGACCCAGGCAGAGCAAGATTTACTTCGTTACTTAGAAAGATTCGCTGAGCGCAGTATAGCGGCTCCCACTGAAACTCCTACTCAACCACGGTGACCTTTGTGGTACGCGACCCCACGGTTCCCTTCAGGTAAACTGTGCGCAACTCACAACGGAGGCTCCGATGTTGTTTCCTCGGCGCGCGCCTCACTACTGCTGCTTCATTTGCTTGCTACTGCTGGTGGCCACGCACGCTGCGTCTGCCGAAAAGCTTTCGTTCCGCCCTGCGGATCCTCTGAACGCCGCCGCCTTCGACCACTTTTACAACATGAATTACACGCACGCGATTTCGGAATTCGAGCAGGTGTTGCAGAAACATCCTGATGATCCGTTCGCGGTGAACCATCTTCTGACCGCAGTGCTGTTTCAAGAGCTGTATCGCATGGGGGCATTGAACACCGGCGAGTATGCCAACGACAGTTTTGTGGCCACGGCGCATCGTCCCGCGGACCCGAAGGTGCAGCAACGTATCAAAGAGTTAGTAGAGACGGCGCGCGGACTCGAGGAAAAGCGTTTGGCTGCGAATGCCAAAGATGTTGACGCACTCTATGCCCGCGGCGTCACTCGTGGACAACTGTCGACTTACACCGCGCTGGTCGAACGCTCCTGGTATTCGGCGCTGAAAAGTGCAGTGGGAGCGCGCAAGGATCACGAACAAGTGTTAGAACTTTCCCCCGACTACACCGATGCGAAATTGATTGTAGGTGCGCATAATTACGTGCTGGGTAGTTTGCCCTGGGGGGTCAAAATCCTAGTGAAGGTGATCGGACAAGGTGGTAGCAAAGAGAAAGGGATTCGTTATCTCAAGGAGGCTGCTACCGGAGGCGGGGAAACCAGCACCGACGCAAAAATTGTTTTGCTCCTGTTCCTCCGCCGGGAGCACAAGTATCCCGAAGCCCTGGAAATTGCGCACGGTCTGGTGCCCCGGTATCCACAAAATCTGTTGATCGCTCTGGAGCAAGGAAATCTGTTGCGCGCTTCCGGACACAATTCAGAGGCTGTCAGCGCCTATCAGAAGATTTGGCACTCCGGGCGCGACGGACTGTATCCTGATTTGCATTATGAGTTGGCAGCGCTCAGTCTGGGCGATTTGTTGCGCGCCCAGAAAGACTATCCAGGCGCGGCATCAGCTTATGAGCAAGTAAACCAGATTCAGAAACCCGACCCCGAGGTGTTACAGAAAGCCAACCTGGGCGCGGGTGAAATGTACGATGTGCTGAAAAAACGCGAACTTGCCCTTCAGAAATATCAGGCGGTGGTTGCGACCAATGTGAACACTGCTCCGGCCGAGACTGCGCGTAAACGCATGAAAGAGGCGTACCGGCAAGAGTAGCGAAAACGGAACTTTTTGCTTCAACCCAGCGTATCCTACAGCGCGGGAGGAAACCCATGTATTGCAACTATTGTGGAAAAGTCATCCCGGACGATGCCAACCTGTGCGCCTACTGCGGCACTCGAGTGGGTGGAGTGATCGGGCGTAAGCGGCTGGTCCGTTCACGTGCGAACCGCAAAATCGCGGGTGTGTGCGCTGGTTTTGCCGAATATTTTGATCTGGATGTGACGCTCGTACGCGTGGTGTGGCTAGTCCTTCTCCTCATACCCCCGTGTCTCGGATTGCTGTCCTACCTCATTGCCTGGATTGTCATGCCGGAAGAACCGGAAATGCATCCAGTGCCAAGTGGGCAGCAACAGGTCACGAACCCCTAATAGTGTGGAGATCGTCGCGTCCGCCCACTTTGCCTTTATGGCCTACGATTTCCGGAAGGCATTCTTGTGTTTAAATCTTTAGGATGATCGCAATTCAAAGCGGTGACGCCCAAATTTCATACGAGATCCTGGGCGACGGTCCACCGGTTGTTTTGCTGCATCCTTTCCCCGCAAATCATGAATTGTGGTTGCCGGCTGCACAGCTGTTGGCCTCTCGCTATCGCCTGGTTCTGCCCGATCTGCGCGGTCATGGAGATTCCGGCGTAGGAGAAGGCCCAGCGACGATGGCGAAGCATGCTGCGGATATCAGTCGTATCCTCGATGAAGCGAAAGTGGGCCGGGCAGCATTCGCGGGTGTATCGATCGGCGGCTACGTGCTGTTCGAATTCTGGCGGCGAAACCGTGACCGAGTATCCGCACTTGCACTCATCGACACCAAGGCGCAACCAGACACGCCGGAAGGCCGCGCTGGCCGGTTGCAATCAGCCGCAGATGTCCTAGAGCGAGGCGTGGAACCATTCATCGAGAGCATGCTGCCCAAACTGTTGGGCGAAACCACTCGCCATGCTCGTCCAGATTTAGTAGAGGCGGCGCGAAAGATGATGTTGAAGATGTCGCCGGAAGATGTCAGCCTGGTGCTGAAGGGAATGGCTGAGCGTCCAGATTCGACTCCCACGTTGAAAACTATCTCTGTCCCAGCCTTGATTCTTGTGGGCGATGAAGACACGCTCACGCCCGTGGCCGACGCTGAACTGATGAAGCAGAACATTTCCGGCAATCAGATGAAGATAATTTCGCGAGTGGGACATTATTCCGTCTGGGAACGGCCCGAGGAAGCGGGAAAGGTGTTGCGCCAGTTCCTGGATGCAGTGCATGCGGCCTAGATCCTCAGAATCGGCCGGGTCATCCTGAGCGGCTTTTCGCGAAGAATCTTACGAAGCGATTGAATCGGTAAGACCGACATACAGGATCTAGGTTGAGTCGCGTCCCTGAGCTGTCATTACCACAATTTTCGGCTACAATTCTCGCCATGATTGACACCTTTCTTGTTCCCGAGAAGACGGTGGTAAACGCCAAGGGGGATGGCCCCGCTGTTGACGTCAGCATCGCGGCAAACCGCGTGTTTCTGCTGATCCTGAACATCACCAACATCATCGAGCAAGAGTCTCTCGACGTGAGCATTTTTGGGTCAGCCGATGGCGCGGCATGGAGTCCCAAGCCAATCGCGACGTTTCCGCAGAAGTTTTATCGCGCGCAGCATCCGATGCTGTTGGACGTCCTCGCACATCCGGAAATCAAATTCGTACGCGCTCATTGGGAGGTCAATCGTTGGGGCCGCGGCACCGAGACTCCGATGTTCGAGTTTCACGTCAGCATGAGGGAAGTGCCAACCGAGATTCTCAAAGAAGCAACCGCCGACGCAAAAGCGCTGGCCTGAGATGTCGACTTAAGGCTCCTTCCAGTCGCCTACTGCGAAATGCACAAAGCAACCATCAAGAATCAATCCGCGGTAATGAATAAAGGCTCCACAGTTGTGATCCGTCCCGCCCGGAATGTCTCCGGTTCTATACGGCTGCCGGGGGATAAATCCATTTCCCATCGCTACGCCATCCTGGCGGGAATCGCGGAAGGGAAAACGCACTTGGAGAATTTTTCTACCGGAGCAGACTGCGCCAGCACTCTCAAATGCCTCAAAGCCCTCGGAGTCGACTGGAAACGAAACGGGAACACGGTAGAACTCGATGGACGAGGCGCAAAGCTGCGCGCTCCAACTGCACCCTTGGACTGTGGCAACTCCGGTTCGACTATGCGCGTGCTGAGTGGAATTTTGGCCGGGCAGGACTTCGACAGTGAACTCATGGGTGACGGATCGCTCTCCCGGCGCCCTATGGCTCGAATCATCGCCCCGCTGGAACTGATGGGCGCAAAAATAACTTCTGCTGACGGCAGCCGTCCTCCGTTGAAAGTTATCGGTCGACCCCTGAAGGCGATTGATTACCACATGCCGGTGGCTAGCGCGCAGGTTAAGTCCGCGCTGCTTTTTGCCGGCCTGTTCGCGGAAGGAGAAACGCGTGTCGAAGAACCGGTGACCACACGGGATCATGGAGAGTTGGCTCTGTGCGGGTTCGGAGCAACCGTCAAGCAAAGAGGTAAGGAAGCGCGAATTCAAGGTGGCCAAAAACTGCACGCCATCGAGGCGCACATTCCCGGCGATCTATCGAGTGCATCGTTTTTCTTGTGCGCGGCCGCCGTGTTTCCCGGATCTCAGCTGGTAATCAACGACCTTTTAATGAATCCAACCAGAACCCGTCTTGTCGATTTGTTGATTTCGATGGGCGCCGGTATCACAGTTACGCAACTCGAAGAACAGCATGGCGAATTGCGGGGCACACTCAAGATTGAAGGAAAAAGCCTGAGCGGAGCACTTGTCAGCGGCGCCGACACTGCCGCGCTGATTGATGAGATACCGGTGCTGGCTGCGATTGCTCCATACACTTCAGGCGGAATTGAAATCCGGGACGCGCAGGAGTTGCGAGTCAAAGAGTCGGACCGAATTGCCGCGCTTGCGACCAACTTGCGTGCCATCGGCGCCGAGGTGGAGGAACGAGCCGATGGACTGAAAATTCCTGGCGGACAGAAACTACGCGGCGGGGAAGTGGAATCCTTCGGCGATCACCGCATCGCAATGGCCTTCGCCGTGGCCGCCCTGCGCGCCGAGGGAGAGACTCGGATCCATCAAGCCGACGCCGCTATCATCTCGTATCCCGAATTCTTTGCAGTGCTGGAGAATCTCGTCCAGCGCTGAATCTCCAGACAGTGCGTTACTCCAGACGCTCCGTCTTGCCCTCGTATTTCACCATCCCCGTCATCTGATTCATGCGTTCGATATCAAGGTTGGAGTACAAGCGCTTGGCCTGCTGCCGCGCACGTGAACCGGCCGCAAGCTGCGCCACTCCGTAGCTATCCTGAAATGACGCCGCGCCTAGCTCCAACGGCCGTGGTTCGGTCGACGTACTGGCTTCTGTGCGAGACTCGCCTTCTGTGCCAGCTTCGATCGATGACTCTGCCGATCCAAGGAATAGGGAGGGTGGAAATTGCTCCACCGGTCCCGCCGGTAGGACGGAAAGGGTCGCGTTGGTTGCACCCGCAACGTTTCCAGCAGTTGCATTGCTGGCGCCCACCGGCGAGGGCGAGATATTCTCGAACGACATCGAGGGAGTCGATAGCAGCGGAACAAAGGGTTCCGCGTAAACTCCCGGTGGCGCCCAGTGCACGGCATATCCCGAAATCACGGTCGCCTGTCCTGCCGCCAGTGCAGGCAGGATGATCGCAATGCAGAAAATAGTCAGTTGACGCATGTGCTTCCTCCAGAGTCCATGGAGAAATAAGATTCCGTGGATAGGGGCTCGGATGCCTGTTTTTCGCGTCCCCGGCCGGTTTTGGGTGTCGGATCTGAGGTCTGAGATCGATGTGAGAGCTAAGAACTGAGAGCTGAGAGCCGAGAGCAGAGATCTGAAAGTATGAAACCCAGATCTCAGATCGAAGTTCACAGTTTTCATGGTAGAATTTCAGGCTCTTCACCGGAACCAGGAACTAGAAACCAGAAACTCGCCCTCTAGTTGCCTACATACCGCGCGTACAAGCTCCGCGCCACCGTCGTATCTGTGGTGCCCTTGATAATCGCGCGGCCGTCGGGAAACAGCGTCATCTCATAGGGCTCGTGCCAGAACTTCAGCACGAAATCATTATGTCGGACGGCGCCATGCGGCTTCAGCCGCTTACTCATTTCCGTCAGATCCACGGCCCGGGCGCGCTCATGAATCTGCACCGAGTTGCGTCCACAGAGAGTGACTTGCGGCCGGTCCTTTCCTGCTAGATGTAAAAATTTTCGCTCATCACACGCGTGGCATCCCCCACGCGGATGTGCAGCAGTTACCTCGCCGTGCTGGTTTGACCACAGATCGAACGAAAGCAAACTTTGTCGTAGCCGGTCCTCCGCTCCGACGAGCAGTTTTAGCGCCTCGCTTGCCGCAACCGACGCTGCCCAGTTCACGGCGGTATTCAGAACGCCAGCCGTTTCACAAGTCTCAAGCAATCCGCGCGGCGGCTCTGGAAAGATGCATGCCAGGCAGGCAGTCTTGCCCGGGATGATATTCATCGTTACCCCGTAGCTGCCCACCGCGGCGGTGTAAATCCAGGGAAGAGCCTGCTGCACTGCGAAATCATTGATCAGATACCGGGTCTCGAAATTGTCGGTTCCGTCCAGGATAAGTTGCGCGCCTTCCAGTAGCGCCGCGATATTCGAAGGAGTCAGGTCGGCAACGTGGGAATCGACAACGATCTGTGAGTTGAAAGCGGCTATCTTTCGAGCTGCAGCGATCGCTTTGGGCAACGCCTCGGCAGCGTCGGATTCGTCAAACAGGGATTGTCGCTGAAGATTGCTGGGTTCAACGTAATCTCGATCGATAATGCGAATCGCGCCTACACCGGCGCGCGCCAGCAGGGAAGCCAGCGCTGAGCCAGTGGCGCCGCAACCCACAATTGCTACGCGCGCAATTGCCAGTTGCTGTTGCCCTTCCGTTCCGATTCCGCTGAACAGAAGCTGCCGCGAATATCTTTGATCGGGTTCCAAAGACATCACCAGTTTCCCACCTATAAACCATTATTATAGGTGCCGCGCTTCGCGAGCCGAATACAACATTGCCTACTACCTGCTCATCGAATCATTTAAGCCTCCACAGCCGCGTTGAGGAGTCTTTTTGCGTTTAAGAGGGGCCCTGCTCAAAAGCGTACCCGTGGTGGCAATCCTCGCCGCCGGAGCCTTCGAGGCTTCCGCGCGATTAGTCCCAGCCCAGGCCCAGTCCCCAGCTCAAGCGTCCCAGCCCAACTTCGAGAGTATCTCCTCTTATCAAGGTTTGATAGTCACGGAAATTAAATTCCCTGAGGTTGCGGAAGGCGATCAGAAACGACTGCTTCCATTGATCTTGCAGCAACCCGGTAAGCCGCTGGATCGCGAACTGATCCGCCAAAGCATTCAGGCGCTGTACGCTACCGGCCGCTTTGCCGATATTCGAGTGGAAGCGGAGCGCGATGCAGCAGGCCAAGTCACGCTGAGCTTCATCACCAGTCCAAACTACTTTATCGGTAAGATCAGCGTCGCGGGCGCACCCAGCCGGCCGGCTGAGAACCAGGTTGCCAATGCGGCCAAGCTGCCTTTAGGAGAACTCTTCACCCGCGAAAAACTAGACCGGGCTCTCAAGAACATCAAGCAGCTCATGGAAGAAAATGGCTACTACCATTCTTCGATCAGCGAGGAAGAAAAGAAGCATCCAGAGACCCAACAGGTAGACATCTTTTTCCGGGTCACTCCCGGCCCACAAGCCCAGGTTGGCCGAGTGAATGTGACCGGCCATCCAGGATTCTCTCAGGGACAGATCGAAGACATCGCGAAGATGCATCCCGCGGATCCCGCCTCAGCTCAACGCGTCACCCGCGCGCTGGATCGGCTGCGCAAAAAATATCAAAAGCAGAACCGGTTGCTGGCGCAGGTCTCGGTCGCCTCCCGCTCCTACCGGCCGGAAGTGAATGCCGTGGACTACACCTTTAACGTCGAACCCGGTCCCAAGGTCGATATCGCGACCGAAGGTTTTAAGATCAGACGCAGTGTGCTTAAAAGGAATGTTCCGGTTTATGAAGAGAACGCGCTGGATGATGATCTGTTGAACGAGGGCCGTCGCAATCTGGTGAACTATCTGCAAAGCCGCGGCTACTTCGAAGCCAAGGTGGATTTGAAGAAACAATCCGATCCTGGCGGAGGGGAACTGCGAGTCGTCTACCTTGTTGATGCCGGCGCACGTCACAAACTGGTGAAACTGAGCATAACCGGCAACAAATACTTTGCCGAAGAACTGCTGCGCTCCAACATACACATACAGGCCGCGGGGCGCCTCTTCTCGCACGGCCGCTACAGCCAGGCATTACTCAACGACGATATCCGTGGTCTGGAATATCTCTATTTGAACAATGGTTTTCAGCAAGTCAAGATTACAGGCAAAGTCGAAGATGACTATCTTGGCCATAAGAACGAGCTTGCCATCAACATCCAGGTGAATGAAGGTCCCCAAACCCTGGTGGGAAAACTGCAGATCATCGGGAACAGCAATTTTACCGAGGACCAGCTTCGTGCAAATATCACTACGGCAGAGGGCCAGCCGTTCTCGGATTTCAACGTCGCGCAGGATCGCGACACGCTCCTGAATTTCTACTTCAATCGCGGATTTCCCAATGCCACATTCGAAGCTTCCGCCAAACCCCTGGCGAGAGAACCCAATCACATGGATGTCACTTTCACCATTCACGAAGGCGAACAGATATTCGTGGACCAGGTGATGGTCTCCGGTTTGAATTTCACCCGCCCATTCGTCGTGCAGCGTGAGTTACAGGTGAAAGCGGGCGACCCACTGAGCCAGATCGACATGCTGAAGACCCAGCAAGGCCTCTATGACCTCGGTATTTTCAGCCAAGTCGATACTGCGGTGCAGAATCCTGAAGGAAGTGAGCGGGAAAAGAATGTACTGGTCGAAGTACAGGAGGCCAAGCGTTACACCTTCAATTACGGCGTAGGTCTGGAATTCCAAACCGGTCAACCCGCCGTCGGCAGCAACCAGCCCCAAGGGGCAACAGGAGTCAGCCCTCGCGTATCGTTTGGCGTGACCCGCCTGAATTTCCGCGGACGCAATGACACCATTACCTTCAAGTCGCATGTCGGCCGCTTGCAGCAGCGCGCCCTGATCAGTTTCGAGGAGCCGCGCTGGTTTAACAGCCGCAATTGGCGAATGTCAGTCACTCTCTTTTACGACAATACGCTGGACGTCGCCACTTTCACCTCGGAACGTCTGGAAGGTTCGGTTCAAGCCGCGCAGACGATCAGCAAAGTGAGCACCATGCTCTACCGCTTCACTTACCGGCGGGTGCGCGCCAGTAACCTGCAGATCAGTACCGACCAGATCCCGCTGCTCTCCCAACCCACGCGTGTGGGAATGCCCGGTTTCAGCTATCTTCGTGACAGACGAGACAACGCGTTGGAAACTACCCGGGGAAATTACACCACCGTTGACGGTGGCGTGGCTTCCGCTTACTTCGGTTCGGAAGCCGATTTCAGCCGGATTTTGATGCAGAACTCCACCTATTACGCCTTTGGTAAAAAGCGGCCGGGGGAAACCGTCAAGAAATATGTTTTTGCCCGCTCCACCCGCATAGGTATCGAGAATCCGTTCCGGGATACAGTCAATGTCTTGCCCGGGCAGCAGCCCCCGTCGGGGGACACAGTGATTCCACTTCCGGAACGTTTTTTCTCGGGCGGCGGCAACTCACATCGTGGCTTTGGTTTGAACCAGGCCGGCCCTCGTGATCCGACGTTCGGATTCCCCCTGGGAGGCAGCGCGCTGTTTCTTAATAACATCGAACTGCGGTTTCCTCCCACCACACTGCCGTACTTCCAGGACAATATCAGTTTCGCCATTTTTCATGATGCCGGCAACGTCTTCACCAACGGACACGAGATGCTGCACAACCTGCTGCGCTGGCGGCAAAAAAATCCTGGATTGTGCCTTCAGCAAAGTACGGCCGACCAATGCGACTACAGCTATATTTCTCACGCCATCGGGGTTGGCGTACGTTATAAGACACCCATTGGACCGGTGAGGTTTGATTTCGGCTACAATTTGAATCCACCCGCGTTCCCGAGTCTGCAGACCCCAGACCCGAATAATCCAACGGCAACGGTCTTTGTTCCGCAACACGCGCGTCGTTTCAACGTTTTCTTTAGCATTGGACAGACATTCTGATGATTAAGTTTTCTCTATCGTTTTGTATTCTGTTTCTGCTGCTGACCGCTTTGCCCGCCCGCGCCGGCGACATTTTGGACCGCATCGTGGCCACGGTGAATGGCCACGCCATTCTGCAGAGCGATTGGGAAGATGCAGTCCATTACGAAGCATTTATCGCGGGACACTCTCCCGAGCAACTCACCTTTGCCGATCGCAAGGCTGCCCTCGACCGGCTGATCGATCAGGAATTGCTGCGACAGCAGATACGCTCGGCAGATTTCCAGCACGCCTCGGATCAGGATATTGCGGCGCGTATTCAAGAGATACGCAGGCAGTATCCTGGCGCCGAATCCGACTCAGGATGGCATGCAGCACTTTCCCGCTACGGTGTTACGGAAAAGGAACTCAAAAATAGGGTAGCGCTACAGCTCGATTTATTGCGCCTGGTGGATGCCCGCTTGCGCCCCACGGTCCAGATTGATTCCAAAAGCATTGAGAGTTACTACAATCAGGAACTGCTGCCGCAGTTGCGGCAATCCGGAGCGCAGCAGATTCCTTTAGCTCAAGCCAGCCCCAAAATCAAAGAACTGCTTACCCAGCGGAAGATTGATCAACTGCTGATCGCGTGGTTACAAACTCTTCGCACGGGCAGCGAGATTCGAACTCAACCCGCGACGTCCGATTCCGAAGGTCAGGCGCGATGAGCGAAAGCAGACCGCGTCGCAAGATCTGGAAATATCTGCTGTCCATCCTGCTTTGCGGCCTGCTGCTTCTCACGCTCGCCTGGTACATGACCACAGATTCTTTTCAAGTCTGGGTGCGGCACCGCCTGGTTGCAGAATTGGAGCGAATTACCGGCGGCCGCGTTGACTTGGGAAATTTCCACACCATTCCGTTCCGTCTGCAGATCGAAGTGCTCGATCTTACAATCCATGGCCTTGAGCGGCCAGTCGAAGTTCCCTACGCCCACGTAGACCGGTTGCTGGCACAGATCAAGATCATTTCTATCCTCGGCAGGGAATTTGGCTTTCATACGGTACTGCTCGAGCATCCCGTGGTTCACATCATCCTTTATCCCGATGGCACAACCAATCAGCCCCAACCCATGTTGGGGCAGAATTCGGCGAGTGGTGCGGTTGGATTGCTATTTTCACTTTCCATCAACCGTCTCGACGTCCGTCGCGGAGAGTTCTTGTGGGATAACCAGCGAATTCCTCTGGACTTTATTGCTAACGACCTCTCCGCCGATATGACCTACTCTCTGCTGCAACGCCGCTACGAGGGAAATCTCCGGATGGGCAAGGTGGATACACACTTCAAAGACTACCGCCCAATTGCATGGATGGCGGAAGCGCAATTCAGCCTGGGACAAAACAACATTGATGTAAGTTCGCTGAAAGCAACTTCGGGACGCTCGAGCGTCACGGGCAGCGGCCGCATCCAGAACTTCCGCGAACCGAAGATCGAGGCCGCGTACGATGCGGCGATTGATTTGGTTGAGACCGCGGCGATCATGCGTCGTCCCGAAGTACGTCGCGGCGTTGTTCATGCTATCGGGCAAGGTTATTGGTCGAAGGCAGATTTCTCCTCTGTCGGGAAACTTCTGCTGAAGGACTTCGATTGGCGCGACCAATCCGTCAAGCTGCATGACGTGGCGCTGAATGCGCGGTTCTCGGTTAATCCACAGCACCTTACGTTTTCCCAAATCCAGGCACGAATGCTGGGAGGTAGTGTCTCTGGCAACGCAGAGATCGTAAACTGGAGCGTTCCAACGAGTGCGAAACTCGCCAAGGGAAAAAGATTCGAAGAGCAAAAGGGAACGGTCCGTCTTCAAATGAAAGATTTGTCGGCAGCGGAGATAGCCACCGCGCTGGCCACGCCCACCCGGCCGTTCAACCGCATCAACTTTGCCGGCGCCACGGATGGTTCCGTAGAAGCTGGCTGGACAGGTTCACCACGAAACACTAAAGCGAAGATCATCCTGGAGGTTGTCCCCCCATCACGAGTGGCTCCCGGCCAGCTGCCGCTGACCGCCCGCGCTCGGGCTACTTATCACGCCGGATCCGGAGAGCTTGATCTGGCTGAATTCAGCGCCGCTACAACCGCCAGCAAAGTCGCGGCTTCAGGCACGCTCTCTTCCACCGCGAGCCTGAATGTTTCCGTTTCCACTACCGACGTAGGGGAATGGCAGCCCATTCTTGCCGCTGCCGGTTACCAGGAACGAATCCCGGTTAAGCTGCACGGTCACGCAACGTTCAACGGCACAGCCAGCGGCAAACTTTCCGCCATATCGTTTGTGGGCGATCTTCAGTCACAGGATTTCGATTGGTTGATCCCGGCCACTCCCAGGACTCCAGAAAGACAAGTCCATTGGGATTCACTGGCCGCCCGCATTCAGATTTCACCGAATGCGTTCGCGGCGCGCCGCGGGACCCTCCGTCATGGCACTACGATTGTCAATTTTGATCTGGGAGCTGGTCTACAGCAAAGGCAATTTGTCGACAGCAGCCCTTTCACTGCCCGCTTGGATATGCAGAATGCGGATGTCTCCGAAATTCTCGCCTTGGCTCAACTCGACTATCCCGTCAAAGGGACGATGAACGTTTTCATGCAAGCCGCGGGGACGAAAGCGGAGCCACGCGGCAGTGGGCGCATCCAGATCACCAATGGATCAATTTATGGCGAGCCGGTCGAGCATTTCGATTCGGAGTTGCGCCTCGATCGAGGACAGGCCGAACTGCGTGACATCCAGCTCACCCATTACGACTCAAGAGTCACAGGAGATGTCAACTTCAACCTCTCCACCCGTGCTTTCCACTTTAATCTCGCGGGAACGAATTTTGATCTTACGCGAATTCCGCAGCTGCAGAACCGCGGCATGACAGTGGAAGGTCGCATGGACTTCACCGCTATCGGTTCGGGAACAGCCGATACACCCGCTGTTACAGCAACTATCCAACTGCACGACCTCACCTTCGATCACGAGCGCGCCGGCGACTTCACGATGAATGCAGTGACACAGGGAGCAGATCTGCGCCTTACCGGGCAATCGCAGTTCGGGCAGGCAGAATTGTCCGTCGACGGCAATGTTCATCTGCGTGGTGACTGGCCATCGACCGTAAACCTGCATTTCAATCAGCTCGACATTGACGCGTTGCTGCGAACCTACCTGAAGGGGCGGATCACCGGCCATTCTTCCATCGGCGGTGACTTGCAGTTGCAAGGACCGCTTCGAAGGCCGCGCGAATTGAACGTCGTGGGAAATCTGACTCAGTTTTACGCGGACGTGGAAAACATCAAACTGCGCAACAATGGGCCAGTGCGTTTTGACATATCCAGGCAGCTTCTCCGGATTCAAGAATTCCGCTTCACGGGCGAAGGCACCGATCTGCTGGCAGCCGGAAC
>Ga0207646_10004983_pt1 | contig 14172 bp, 9 predicted proteins | sample KBSK5502metaG_FD_184343 | JGI IMG/M metagenome (GOLD analysis project Ga0207646, IMG submission 184343) | Corn, switchgrass and miscanthus rhizosphere microbial communities from Kellogg Biological Station, Michigan, USA - KBS K5-50-2 metaG... | ecosystem: Host-associated > Plants > Roots >... | reverse complement strand
CCGGCAATCACGGGGGAGACGGCAAACGGCAGGTCGACCATCCCGTTGACGAATCGCCGGCCCGGGAACTTCCGGTCGCGCACGAGCAGCCAGGCCGCCGCGACGCCGAACACCGTGTTGAGCGCGGTCGCCCCGAGGGCAAGAAGAAAAGTGAGCTTGAGAGCCGACAGCGCGTCGGGCGTCGAGACGGCGGCGAAGAAGGCATGGATCCCGCGGGAGAGCGCGCCCCGGGCCAGCGCGACGAGCGGAGCGAAGAGAAGCAGGAACGCGTAGGACAGCGCGACCCCGACCACCACCCACTCGCCGAGCCGCGGGCGGGCACGCCCGCCGGCCGCGGTTTCCTGAATTTCGGCCGCGACGTCGCTCTCGAGCGAGCGCGCCGACTCAGGCACCCAGGATCTCCGCCCTCCGGCGCTGCCGCCAGTCGAGAAGCAGGAGCAGTCCGAAGGAGAGCGCCAGGAGGACGACGGACATCGCGCTCGCTCCGCGCTCGTTGTGGGCTTCGACTTCCCCGAAGACGTACACGGGCGACGTCAGCGTCCGCCTCGGGATGTTGCCGGCCACGACGACGATCGAGCCGAACTCCCCGAGCGCCCGCGCGAAGGAGAGCAGCGCCCCCGAGACGGCGGCCGGAAAGATTGTCGGCAGCACGATGCGGCGGAAGTTCGTCCAACGGGATGCGCCGAGCGTGAAGGCCGCTTCCTCCTCGTGCCGCTCCGCTTCCAGGAGCACCGGAGCAACGGTGCGGATGACGAACGGGTAGGTCACGAACAGGAGCGCCAGCACGATGCCGGGCTTTGCGAAGATGATCGAGATGCCCCGCGACTCGAACCAGCTCCCGAGCACGCCGGAGGGGCCGTAAAGAACGACGAGCATGACTCCGGTGACGAGAGTCGGAATGGCGAAAGGCATGTCCACGAGGCTGTCCAGGACGCTCCGGCCCGGAAACTGATAGCGGGCGAGCACGTAAGCGGTCAGCGTACCGAGCACGAGGTTGACCGCGGCGGTGATTGCCGCCGCGGTGACCGTGAGCTTCAGCGCGTCGAACGCAATCGGGTTGGAGAGCTCACGCCAGAAGGCACGGAGACCAGCGGAGAACCCCCGTTCGACGACCGCGAGGAGCGGCACCGCGATCATCAAGGCGAGGTAGGCGAGGACGGCGCCCCGAAGTCCCCAGAGTCCCCACGCCCGCCCGCCCTCCGGCCGCCGCGGCCACGCCGCGCTCATCGCTTCGAGCCGAGCTCCGAGAAGACCTGCGTAAATGCGCCGTCGGGTCCGTACAGCTCCCGAGAAACTTTCTTCCAGCCTCCCAGGTAGTCGATTTTCCAGAGGTCCTGGACGGGCGGCAGCTTCGAAGCGTTTTCCTTCGCCACCGCCTCGTCAACGGAGCGCAGGCCGTATCGCGCGTAAAGGCGCTGCGCCTCCGGCCCGTGGAGAAAGGTCACGAACGCCTCGGCCACCGCGCGCACGCCATGCTGGTCGACGTACTTGTCCACCAGGGCAACGGGGTTCTCGATCAGGATCGTCGACCGTGGAACGACGGAGTCGTACTTCTGGCCCGCCTGCCGGCCGATCAGGACTTCGTTTTCGTAGGTGATGGCGACGTCTCCAACGCCCTTCTCGAAGGTCGTGATCGACTCGCGCGCGCCCTTGTCCATGATCGAGACGTTGCGGAAGACCCTTTTCAGGAAATCCTTCGCCGCGGCGCGGTCGTCCTTCGGCACTCCCGCGAAGCCACGCAGAGCGGCGCCGTACATCGCGTTGATGTTCCACTGCGCGCCGCCCGACGTCTTCGGGTCGGGCGTCAGGACGTTTGTGCCGGGACGCGTCAGGTCCGGCCAGTCGAGGATTTTCTTCGGGTTGCCGGGCCGGACGGCCAGGACCACGATCGAAGTGCTGACCATCCCTCCGTGCGGCGCGGCCTTCCAGTCGTGGGTAATGAGACCGGCTTGGGTGATTTTGTCGATGTCTCCTTCGAGCGAGAGGGCGGCGACGTCCGCCTCGAAGCCTCCCACGATCGCGCGGGACTGCGCGCCGCTGCCCTGATAGGACTCGCGAAACTCGACCCCCTTCCCGCTCTTCTCCTGCCAGTGCTTCTCGAACGCGGGGATGATCGCCTTTCCGTAGACCTCGCGAGGCGTCGTGAAGGCGCCGAAGATGAGCGTGACGGGCTTCGAAGACGTGCCGGCTGCGCTCGTCCTCGTTTCTCCTCGGCAGCCGGCGAGGGCGATCGAGCTCAGGAGGCCCAGGGCCGCGAAGAATCCGGCGGCTCCGCGACGGCCTCTGTGCATGCATCGAAGCATTTCACGGGGTCCACGGCGGGGCAAGAACGGGCAGGCAGCGAAAGGCCTTCGGTCGATGCCGCTTCGCAACGAGCGTTCCATTCGATCGAGACGCGAGATTCAGAACGAGATCTTCATCGCGGCGCGAAAGAGACGGGGATCCTGACGGGTGACGATCTTGCCGTAATTGCGGTTGTTCGAGGGAACGTTGGGGTCATAGAGGGTGTTCGGGTATCCCGGCGGCGGGCGCACCGTGTAGTTGACGTCCCGCTGGGTCTCGATCTGATTGTTGAAGAGGTTGAAGAGATACGCCTGGAGCGTGACGGTGACGGGCCCCACCGCCATCGGATATCCGAGCGTCAGGTTCGCCTCCCAGAGAGTGGGGAGCCGCCCGGCCTGTCCTCTGGGCACGAGCTGGATCGGGGATCCGAAGATTGCGTTCCCGTTGAAATACCCGAGCTTGTCGAGCGGCGCGCCCGACTGGACGAATCCCTGCAGGCCCACGAAAAGCCGGAAGGGCGCCGTGTAGCTGACATCGGCGCGAAAGCTGTGCGGACGGTCGAGAAAGAGCTTTCCGTAGGCGTTGTGTAACCAGAATTGGGGAAAGTCGAAGTCGAAGGAAACGCCGGGGTTCGTCTCGCCGGAGCTCTCGCTGACCCCCCCGTCGTAGTTGCCTCGCAGCGACGAATAGACGTAGGAAGCCTGGAGCCAGAATTTTTCGTCGAAGCTCTTCCGGGCGAGCAGCTCGATGCCGCGGTAGAGACGGCGGGCGTTGGGCGTCGGGGGCACACCCTGCTGACACTGACGGAACGGGTCATCCAGTCCGTTGCATCCGCGGAAGCTGCCCCGAGCGTATCGGCCGTCTGACCCCAGGTTCACGATGGCGCACCTGGAGCCGTTGTTCTCGGGCGCGTTGTCGTCGAGATCGCAGCGGTCCTCGATCGCGCGGCCAAGCCGGCGATACGTTCCCTTGACGCCCACGGAGAACATCGGATCCAGCAGCCTCTCCACCCCCACGGTCAACTCGTCCTGGTAGATCCCCTTGATACCCCGGTCCACCTGGTCCCCACCGGACGGCGAGGGGGGCGGGTTTGGATGCCCGATGACGTCGGGGCTCGGCGTCTTGTCGACGGGATCGAAGTTGTAGGTCGTTTCGAAGACTATGGAGGAGGCGAAGGCGGACAGATCCGTCGGTATCGACCAGTAGAACCGGCCGGCCGAGACGTAGACCTTCGTCTTTCCCCTCCCGACGGGGTCCCACACCACGCCGAGACGCGGCTGCCACCCGGCGGTCGTCTTGAAAAGGGATCTGTCCAGGTAGTCGCGAGCGTCTCCCTGGTCCCATCGCAGGCCGACGTTGACCGTCAGGCTGGAGGCTGCCTTCCACGAATCTTGAAGATAGAGGCTCTTCTCGAGGACGTGAGGTCGAACGACGGAGTCGACCGGCGTCAGATCCGTCGTGCTCCTCACGATGAAGTCGTGCTCGTAGTAGACCTCGCCGAACTCGTTGAACTTCTTGACCTCTTGTCCGCCGGTGTAGCCGGTAATGAACGTGGACCTTCCGTTCTGATAGTCACCGCCCAGCCGGATTTCGTGGTTTCCCAAGTAAAGAGCCAGATCGGCACGGAGTTGGTCCCGCCGCGAGAAGTTCCGCTGCCGGGGCCCGCCGATGATGCCCAGGCCGCCCGACACGGAGTTGGCAACACCCGGGGGCTGGCACGGACCTCCGGGCGTTTCGGGTACGCAAGTCCAATCCTCGGTGCGAACGCTGGATCCGGCTCCTGACGGGAAGAGCTGGAAGCGATCCCGGTGGCGCGAGGCCTGTAGAACCAGGACCGCGACGGACCCGAGAAGCTGGTTCGACCGCAACCCGAAGTCCGTCCCCCCGATCTCACGCCGTGATTCCCAGGTTCCAGGGTCCGGGCTCGAAATGAGGCCCAGCCCGGTACCAACGCGAGCCGCCCCGGTGATCTCCGAAGGATCGGAGAAGGCCGTCGCGACGATCGTGGTGCGATTGGCGACGTTCCAGGTGAGCTTGCCGGAATACAGGTTGTCCGTTTGGTCCCTGGGAAACTGCATCGTGGCCGGAACCCGGCGGTTGGAGAAGTACCGAGAGGTCGTTCCCGGCGTGTCGATGCGGTCGTACGCACCGAAGAACCAGAGGCGGTCCTTGAGGAGGAACCCGCCGAGGTCTGCTCCGAAGTCCGCACGCCGAGTCGGGGTGATGCGCATGCCGGCCGGCGAGTCTCGAGCGGTGACGATCTGCTCCGCCCGCGTGCTCGCCGAGTCGTGGTAGAGGAAGGCATCTCCGCGGAACTGGTTTCCGCCGGACTTCGTGATCACGTTGACGATACCGCCGAGAGCCCGGCCGTACTCCGCCTGGTAGCCGCCGGTCTTGACCTCGACTTCTTGGATGAACTCGTTGTCGAGGGCCTTTCCCTGGAAGCCTTTGATGACGTTGGTCGTGTTGATCCCGTCGATGATCCACTGGTTCTCGACCGACGTCGCGCCATAGATCGAGAGCGCGAGCGCGCGTCCCTGCATCTCTCCGCGGTCCGCCGTGACGCCGGGATTGGAGCGCACGATGTCGGCGTAGTTTCGCTGGACGGGAAGTCCGGCGATGACCCGGCTCGTGTAATTGGTGCCGGTCGTTGTCGAGGTCGTATCGACGAGCGGAGCCTCGCCGGAGACCACGACCTGTTCCTCCGCTGCGAGCTGGAGGGTCAGATCTCCAGTCGCCGTGGCGTCCAGTGAGACGGTGGCATTCACGGCGGCGGAGCGAAAACCGTCCAGGCGTGTCTCGACGCGATAGTTCCCCGGCGGCACGGCCGGGATCCGATACGACCCGTCGCGCCCGGTCACAGCGGTGCGGACTCCCTGAAGGCTCGGGCTGGTCGCAGAGACGGTGACGCCCGGCATCGGGGACCCGGAAGAATCCGTGATGCGGCCCTCGATCGAGCCCGTTGTCTGCCCGGGCGCGGCACCGCTCGTGAACAGCGAGAGTGACACCGCGAAGGCGATCGAGAAGCGCCGCCTTCGCATCACGTGACCCGGTCGGCTCGCCCCGGAGTCGAGAATCGCGTATGCGATTCGTTCGGCGTACCGATTTCCATTGAAATGGCCTGCCGAAGTCTGTCGTCTTTCCGAGAGTCGGTCAACTTCGCGGCGAGTCAGTCCTCACCTGAGACCCGTGACGAGATAAAGGTCGGTCGGTAGGTAAAACGGCGAGTACGCGTAGGCCTTGCCGTCGGGTGTCATTGCAAAGTAGTACATGTCGGAAAGCGCCGCCCGGTCCGGTGGCGCGAACTCGCGCCAGAACTCCCTTTTGCCGGTCGCCAGGTCGAGGCGGAAGATTCTCAGCGGAAGCCTGCCGCTTTGACCGACGTACAGTGAACGCCCGTCGGAGCTCCACGCCAGCGGTCCTTCTCTTCCCGCTTCGAAGCCCGGAATCGGCCGGGACGCTCCACCCTCGACGGGATAGATGACGCCTTCGCCTTTCGGTCCCGTACAGGCCATTTCCCTTCCGTCCGGCGAGACGACCAGGCATGAGGTACCGCTCGGCGCGACCACGCGCAACTTTCCAGTCTGGAGATCGATCAAGCAACTTCGGTCTCCGACGGCGAGAAGCTGCTTTCCGTCGGGAAAGAACGCGGCCTCCTCGAACCCGTGGCCCTCGCTGTCGAGAACCTTCGGCTCCCCGGCTCCGGTCGGCAGGAGCACGAGCTGAGATCTCCTTCCGGCGGCGTTCGCCGCTACCCAATGTCCGTCTGGCGAGATCGCCAGCGACCTTCCCTCACCGATGCGTTTTGCCGGTGAGCCATCCATCGGACGGACATAGATCGTGTGGAAGTAACCCTCTCCTCCTTCGTCAAAGAGCATCGTCTTCCCGTCGGGAGTCAAACCCTTTACGAAGGACCCGTCGTGCCAGGAGAGGTCGCGTTCCCGGCTCACGCCCGGGGCCAACGCACGAATGGTCGAGTGCATCGTCAAGAGCGATACGAGAGCCCGGCCGTCTCGAGAGACGTCCTGGAGATTGATCCACGTGGGCAGTCGCATCACGAGACGTTGTCTGCCCGCCAGCGTGACGGCGTAGAGCGGCGTTTTCCATCCGCGTTCGTTGGCGCTGAACCAGATCTCGCTGCCATCGGCCGACCAGGCGAGACCGTAACTTCGTTTCCAGCCGCGCGAAAGGACGCTGTGCTTGCCGGTCCGGTCGACCGTCTCGACCGAAACGTCCGTGTCCGCCCGCGCGACGAGAAAGGCGATTCGATCCCCTCCCGGCGACAATCGGAGGGATCTGATCTGGTCGGTTGTCTCAAAGAGGGTCTTGCCGATCGGAAACTCGAGACGGGCTTTTCCCTCGACCTGCCGGATGATCGCCAGAGTCTTGCCGTCCGCAGACCAGTCGGCACCGGAGACCCCTTCGATCATTTCCCGAGGCGCCCCGCCCGTCAGCGGGACTCGAGCGAGCGTGCCGGCAAGAACCGAAAACTGCGTTCCGACTCCAGCAGCACCGTAAGGCGGGCCGATCGTGCGACTCAGCAGCATCGCGATCTCGCCTTGAGAAGACACCGAGAGAACGTCGGCTTCGGGCAGCTCCAGACGAGTCGAGTCACGGCCGTCCGTCCGCGTCGAGAAGAGATGGTTCGGCGCTCCGTCCCATGCAGCGCCGTAGACGATCGTGCGGCCGTCCGGAGCGAAGCGGGCGGACCGAACTGTCCCACGTTGAAACGTGAGGCGTTGGAAGTCGGGAAGCGGCCAGTCGCCGGCCCGCTTTCCGACGAAGAAGATTCCGACGAATCCGGCGAGCACCGCGGCCATCACCAGCAAGCCCCACAGACGAAATCTACTCGGCGCAGCGGCTTCGACCGCTGCGGCCGACGTGCCGGACATTTCGGTCAAGTGAGCGCGGACGACTTTCAGCTCCCGGGCCAGGTCCTCCGTCGACGCGTAGCGGTGCGACGGCTCCTTGGCCAGGCACCGCTCCACGGCCCAGCGCAGAGGCGCGGGGACCCGCGGGTTGGTCTTCTCGATCGGCTCGGGCTCGTCGTTGATGATCGCCGCCATCGTCTCCGCTGCGCTCCTCCCCAGGAACGCGCGATGTCCGGTGGCCATGTCGTAAAGAACAGACCCGAACGAGAACTGATCCGACCGGTAATCGACCGCATCCCCGCGCGCCTGCTCCGGCGACATGTAGCCGACCGTCCCGACGATCCCACCGTCCTGGGTCTGCTCGTTCGGCACCGAGAGCGTCGTACCTTGGAAGCCCTCGGCCCGCGCTGTGGAAGCGAAGTATTTCGCCAGGCCGAAATCCGCGATCTTGGGAGTGCCGTCGGAGGAAAGAAGGATGTTCTCCGGCTTCAAATCGCGATGGACGATTCCGCTCGCGTGGGCCGCCGCGAGAGCCTCCGCTACCGAAATTCCCAGATCGAGAAGTCTCCGTGTCGGCAGCGGTCCTCGATCGAGAACTGACTTGAGCGTTCCTCCCAGTACCAGCTCGGAGACGATGTATGAGGTGCCGGACTCCTGACCGACGTCGTAGACCGCCACGATGTTGGGATGGGAAAGAGCCGCGGCAGCCCGTGCCTCCGACTGGAACCGTCGAAATCGTTCCGAATTCTCGCCGGTCGAATCGATGAGGATCTTCAGGGCCACGTCCCGCGCGAGCCGCGTGTCGCGAGCGCGGTACACCTCTCCCATCCCGCCTGCTCCGAGGAAAGAGAGGATCTCGTAAGGGCCCAGCCGGGACCCGGAGGCCAAGGCCACGCGGTCGTCGCCGGCGTGCCGGCCGGCCTGAGTTCCTTCGGTCATGCGCTCTCTCGCTCACGGCTGGCGCTCCGCGTGGATTCGGGGCTCCCCGAGGCGCGAAACCTGAGTGACAGGTTACCGAGCCGGATCTCGTCTCCGTCGCGAAGGGGCGCCGGCGTATCGATCCGGCGTTGTCCGAGGAACGTCCCGTTTCGGCTCGAGAGGTCCTCGAGGACCGCGCTCTCCTTCTCGACCCGGATGAGCGCGTGCTTCCGGGAGACGGTGTCGTCGTCAATCCAGAGGACGGACTCGGGCCCCCGCCCCAGGATGTTGTCGCCTTCCATGAGGCTCGCCTGGGAGTCCGGACCGATCACCCGGCAGAAATATCCGCCACCCGCCGGCCGGTGCACGTCCTGCGCCTCCCCGCTGAACGCGTAGCCGAAGGCCGGGATCGTCCGGATGAATCGTGGCGCGCGGGCGTCATCTCCGATGGCCGCGCGAAGCTCCTTGACCAGCCCCGTGAGCGTCGTATCCGCGACGAACGTTTTCGGCCAGAGAACACTGTGGAGCTGGTCCTTGGAGACTGCGCTGGGCCTTTTCTCGATCAGGACCTGGAGCAGCTGAAACGCCTTCGGTGAGGCGCGAGCCGCACGACCCGCGCGAAGGAGCTCGTGGGTTTCCGAGTCGAGGACGCAATCACCGAATCGGACGCGCATTCGTTTCCACGGAAAAACCACAGATCGCCCATGGATTCGCCACGACAGGCGGGGCGGTGCGGCGCAATCGTGATTATCGCTCAAGGAGGCAGAGTCATGAAGGGAACCTCGAACAAACATTGGTCACTGTTTCTGGTCGCGCTCGTGCTTGTGGCAGTCGGAGTCTCCCGCCCGGCGGCAGCGCAGGTCATCACCGAGTTCCGCGTGCCGCCATCCGGTGGCCAACCCCTCGAGATCGCCTCGGGTCCGGGCGGGATGTGGTTCACGGAGTTCGGAGCGAATCGAATCGGACTGGTCACGCTCGACGGGAACTTTTCGGATTTCGCGGTCCCGCGTCGGGCCCGCGGCATTGTTGCCGGTCCCGACGGCAACCTCTGGTTCACGTCCGACGGGTTCGTATCGCGGATGACGACCAACGGCGTCGTCACCGACTTCGTCAGCGACCACTTCAGCTTAGACGGCTATCCCGCCTCCATTACGGTGGGTCCCGATCAACTCCTCTGGTTTACCGATGCAGACATTGAAGGCGGTCGGATCGGCCATTCGACCGTCGCTGGCCAGGTCGGCGAACAATACGTTTGGAGCATTCATGCCCCCGATCCGGCCGGCATTACCTGGGGCCCCGACGGAAACCTCTGGTTCACCGTGTTCGGGCAATACGGGGACGCCGGGGTCGATCGCCTGACGCCGTCCGGCGTCCTGTCCGAGTTTCCGCTTCCCGGGATGAGCGGTGTCTTGGGCATCGTTGCCGGTCCAGACGGCAACCTCTGGTTCACCGAAACAAATGCGAACAAGGTGGGGCGGATCACGCCTTCGGGTGACGTCACCGAGTTCACCGTGTCGGGCAGTCCTCGGGGAATCGCTGCCGGGTCCGACGGCAATCTCTGGTTCACCGAGAACACCGGGAACAAGATCGGCCGAATCAGCACGCGCGGGGACCTCGCCGAGTTCGAAATTCCCACGCCCGACGCTCGACCATGGGGCATCAGCGCGGGACCCGACGGGAAGATCTGGTTCACCGAACTGAATGCCAACAGGATCGGCCGAATCACGGTGGGCCGAACTCCTGCCATCGAAACGCGGATCCTTCCCGTCGTCGGGTCGACTCCTGGCGCAAACGGCACGTTCTTCCGCACATCAGCTCAGATCCACAACTCCTCGAGCGCCCCGATCGCCGGGCGAATCGTCTTCCACGCGTCTGGCGTTTCGGGCAACGACGCGGACCCCGCGCTTTTCTACTCGCTCGCCGCGGGGCAGACCCAGAGCTATGCCGACCTTCTTCCCGCGATGGGCCGCTCGGGAGTCGGGAGCGCCGATATCGAGGTCACCTCCGGGCCTGCGCCCGTCGTGATGGTGCGCGTCTTCAACGACGCCGGTGCCTCGGGGACGACCGGCTTTACCGAAGAGCCGATGCGCCCGGAGGACGCGTTGGGACCAGAGCGGCCGGGAGTCCTGCTGATTCCTTCCGATCTCGTCGCCTTCCGATTCAACATCGGGGTCCGGACACTTGAAGCGGCAACGTCGATGACGTTGACGGTGCGGAACGCGTCCGGAGCGATCGTCGCGACGGTGCCGCGGAGTTTTCCGGCGGTCGACCACGTCCAGCAGGGAGCGTCGGAGTTTCTCGGAGGAGCGACGCTTCCCGCCGGCGGCTCCGTCACCGTGGCCGTCGACTCCGGCAACGCGATCCTCTACGGCGCAACTGTCGACAACTCGACCGGAGACCCCAGCCTCCAGATCGCGAGAGCAACGCCATGAAAGAAAATCGCGAGACCCCAATCGCTCGTCGCACGCACTGTCTCCTCCTTTTTCTGGCGAGTCTTCTGCTCCTTCAGGGCGTCGCATCCGCGCAGACCATCACGGAGTTTCCGCTGCCTACGACGGGCAGCCCGTTCCGCATCGCGGTCGGACCCAACGGAAACCTGTGGTTCACGGAGTTCGTCGAACACGGCAGGATCGGCCGCATCACGATCGAAGGTTCAGTCACAGAGTTCGCGCTTCCGACACCTTTCGATTCGACGCCCGCCGGCATCGCGGCCGGGCCGGATGGGAACCTCTGGTTCACCGCTGCGGACTTCGAACTCGGCATCGGTGCCTCCCTGATCGGCCGAATCGCCCCGGACGGCGCGATCACTGAATTCACGGGCGCCGCTTCTCCATACGACATCGCCGCCGGCGCGGACGGGAACTTGTGGTTCACCGAAGCCGATTCGGCGGTAAACAGCATCGGGCGGATTACAACCATGGGCGTGATCAGGGAGTTCCCGATCCCCACGCCGGGCTATCCGTCAAGTATTACTTCCGGCCCCGATGGGAACCTCTGGTTCACGGAAGTTCGTTCCAACAAGATCGGCCAAATCACTACCTCGGGCGTCATCACCGAGTTCTCCATCTCGACGGCCGCAAGCGAACCGTCTGACATCGCGGCCGGGCCGGACGGGAACATCTGGTTCACCGAACAGCACGGCAACAAGATCGGGCGGATCACGACTGCAGGCGTCATCACGGAGTTCGTGATCCCGACGGCGGCGAGCTTGCCCAGTGGAATCACAGCCGGCCCCGAAGGGAATATCTGGTTTACAGAGCGTTTCGGCAACAGGATTGGCCGCATCACGACTGCCGGCGTCGTTACGGAATTCCCAGTTCCAACTGCTTCGAGCGAACCCGTCGGCATCACCGCGGGTCCCGACGGGACCGTGTGGTTCACCGAACTGAGCGCCAACAAGATCGGCCGGATCGCAGTTGACCGATCTCCTGCCCTCGAAACGCGAATTCTTCCGGTCGTCGGCTCGACTCCTGGTGCGAATGGGACTTTCTTCCGCACGTCCGTGCAGCTCCACAACTCGAGCAGCACCCCGATCGCCGGACGGATCGTCTTCCATCCGTCGGGCATTCCGGGAAGCAAAACCGATCCTGCCGTCTTCTACTCTCTCGCGCCGAGTCTGACGGAGTTTTTTCCGGACCTTCTTCCCGCGATGGGTCGCTCCGGCGTCGGCAGTGCCGATGTCGAGGTGACCTCCGGGTCGGCGCCCGTCGTGATGGCGCGCGTCTTCAACGACGCCGGCGCCTCGGGGACCACGGGCTTCACCGAAGAGCCCATGCGCTCGGAGGACGCGTTGGGACCGGAGAGACAGGGAGTCCTGCTTATCCCCTCCGATCTCGTCGCCTTTCGATTCAACATCGGGGTCCGGACACTTGAAGCGGCCGCGTCGATGACGTTGACGGTGCGGAACGCGGCGGGAGCGATCGTCGCGACAGTGCCGCGGAGCTTTCCGGCGATCTACCACGTCCAGCAGGGAGCGTTGGAGTTTCTCGAAGGAGCGACGCTTCCAGCCGGCGGCTCCGTCACTGTGGCCGTCGACTCCGGCAACGCGATCCTCTACGGCGCAACTGTCGACAACTCGACCGGAGACCCCAGCCTCCAGATCGCGAGGGCGGCGCCTTAGAACGGAACGCCTTTGCAACCGAACACATCAGAGCCGAAGGACGCCCACTCGGAAACATGGGCCTACGTTACGAAAGGAGAAGGATCATGAAAGGCACCCAGGCTCGACTCTCTCTTGGATTGGTACTGGCAATGGCCGTCGGTCTGCTCGTCGGGGTCTCGCCCGCGGTCCGCGCCGAAGAGCGAAATACCGACAGCCCGTGCTCGAACGCGACTTTGAACGGCTCGTATGGGTTCTATAGAACTGGGTCGACTCCGGCAGGCCCACTGGCCGCGATCGGACTCCTCTCTTTCGACGGGAAGGGGAACTCGACGGTTATCCAAAACATCAGCCGGAACGGAGAGTTCGAATTCGACGTTACTTTCCCCGGTCTGTATGAGGTGGCTGCGGATTGCACCGGGAAGGGATTCACGCCCGAAGGCGTCGAGTTCGTCCGCCTCGTTGTCGTCGACAACGGAAAGGGCTTCTACATCTTCAGCGAGTCGCACGGCAATGCGATCTATGGAGTCGGGACGAAGATCCACACCGATCAATAAGACGACGATGACCACTTGGGTTGGGGTCCGGACCGCGGCCTGTGATTCTGGCCAGGCCGGACCCCTCTCTGGTCTTCCGAGTCGGAAAGTGAGGGAACGAGATAATGAAAAGAAAACTAGTCTTCTTCTTATCGATCGTCGTTGTGACGCTGGCGATCATCTTCGATGAGGGTTGCAAAGGCTCGGACAACATCACGGCGCCGCGGGTCGGCATCTCGGGATCCTGGACGGGAACCTTCGACCCCTTCGACGTTGTTGATTTTGATTGTGGTAGCGGCACTCCTGCACGCGCGAGCTTTACGCAGGAGGGATCGACCGTCACGGGGACTCTCAACGCAACGGAAAACCTCTGCGGGTTTACGGACGTCGCATTCCGAGGCACACTTCAGGGAAATGCGCTCTCCGGAACTCTCACGGGGGACCGCTTCCGGAACGGCACCGCGATCGGGACGTTTTCGGATGCGACGCTCGAATTCGTGCTCCGTGACGGTTCCGGATTCCTGTGGGGCAGCATGCATCTCCATCGCTAGGCCTCTCGCGCGTTTCCCGGCGATCGGCGCCGTCGCCATGCGGGACGACACGCGACGTAGGATTGCCTCGAAACGCGCACGGGGCGCTCCGCCTCGTGCGGGAACGGGGAGGCCCGACGATGCTTCCTTCCATCGGCGTGATGACCGCCTGTCTGCTCGTCGCCGCCACTCTGGTCGGCAGTGACGTGACGGTCAGTCCACCCCGGAGCACCCATTACGAGGACCTGGTCTCACTCTTCGGTGAGTGGCGATCCTTCCAGAAGCCGAAGCTCGTCGGCGGCGTGCCGGATTACACCGCCGCCGCCATGGCCGCTCAACGGAGAGAGCTCGTCAACTGGCAGCGCCGCCTGGCGGCAATCGATCCGAGCGGCTGGCCCATCAGCCGGCAGGTCGACTACCACGTCGTGCGCGCGGAAATGAACGGTCTCGACTTCGATCACCGAGTGCTGAAGCCGTGGGCCCGGAACCCCGGTTTCTACGTCACGGTCTTCACCGAGGAGAGCGACCAGCCGGCGCGAGAAGGGCCGCTCTCATACGGCGCGGTCGAGCTCTGGACCTACACGTTTCCGTTGACCGCGGAGCGCGCCGCGCAGTTGGACTCCGGAATCCGAACGATCCCGAAGCTTCTGGCGCAGGCGAAGACCAACCTGGTCGAAAACGGCACGGATCTCTGGACCTTCGGCATGAAGAGCATCCGTCAGCAGAGCGCCGACCTTGCGCAACTCGCATCGCGGCTGGCCGATGCCCCGGGCAGTCTCAAGGCGGACGTCGAAAACGCGAAGAAGTCGACGGACGACTTTGCGGCGTGGCTCGACTCGCAGGCGGCATCCCGGAAGGGACCGTCGGGCGTGGGCGTGGACAACTACGACTGGTACCTGAAGAACGTCCAGCTCGCGCCGTACACGTGGCAGGAC
>Ga0207646_10004982_pt1 | contig 14174 bp, 10 predicted proteins | sample KBSK5502metaG_FD_184343 | JGI IMG/M metagenome (GOLD analysis project Ga0207646, IMG submission 184343) | Corn, switchgrass and miscanthus rhizosphere microbial communities from Kellogg Biological Station, Michigan, USA - KBS K5-50-2 metaG... | ecosystem: Host-associated > Plants > Roots >... | reverse complement strand
GACCTGGCCACGTGCGTGCCGCCGCACAGCTCGCGCGAGTAATCGCCGACCTCGACCACCCGGACCTGGTCGCCGTACTTCTCCCCGAACAGCGCGAGCGCGCCCAGCTGACGCGCCTCCTCCTGGGAGGTGTAGAACGCGTGCACGTCCAGGTCGTTGACCAGGACCTCGTTGACCTCGTCCTCGCTATCCCGCAGCACCGAGACCGGCACCGCGGCCTGCGCGGTGAAGTCGAACCGCAGCCGACCGGGCGAGTTCTCCGAGCCCGCCTGCGCCGCCGACTCGCCCAGCGCGCTGCGCAGCGCCCGGTGCACCAGGTGCGTCGCAGTGTGCGACCTGGACAGCGCCCGGCGGCGCTCGACGTCGATCTCGGCGAACGCGGGCGCGCCCACCGTGATCTCACCGGAGCTGACCTGCCCGCGGTGCACGATGAGGCCGGGCAGCGGTGTCTGCACGTCGCGCACCGTGAACTCGCCGCCAGCCACCCGGATCGTGCCCGCATCGGCAAGCTGGCCGCCGCCCTCGGCATAGAACGGGGTGCGGTCGAGGACAAGGTCGACCTCGGTGCCCGCGCCCGCCGAGGGCACCGGCACGCCGTTGACCAGCAGGCCGAGAATGGTCGCCTCGCCGGAGATCTGGTCATAACCGGTGAAGGTGACCGCACCGGACCGCTCGAGCATCTCCGCGAACGCGGTGATGTCGGCGTTGCCGGTCTTCTTCTCCGCCGCGTCCCGCTTGGCGCGGTCCCGCTGCTCGGACATGAGCCGCCGGAAGCCGTCCTCGTCCACGTTCAGGCCCTGCTCGGCCGCCATCTCCAGGGTCAGGTCGATCGGGAAGCCGTAGGTGTCGTGCAGCTGGAAGGCCTGGGCGCCGGACAGCGTGGTGGAGTTCTTGCGGCGGTTCTCTTCGACCGACGCGTCGAAGATCGCGGTGCCGGTGCGAAGGGTGCTGGCAAACGCCGTCTCCTCCGCGTCGATGACCGTGTGGATGTTGGCCGCGACGCTCCTCAGCTCCGGGTACAGCTCCCCCATCGCCTCCAGCGCGACGGAGGTGAGCTCGTGCATGAAGCGCTCGCCTGTCGCCGGGGTCGCGCCGGTGCCGCCGCGGTGGCCGCCGGCCAGCACGCGCAGGTTCCTGATGCTGCGCCGGACGATGCGGCGCAGCACGTAGCCGCGGCCCTCGTTGCCCGGCAGGACGCCGTCCCCGATCAGCATCACCGCGCTGCGCACGTGGTCCGCGATGACCCGCAGCGCCACGTCGGCGCGGTGGTCGCGGCCGTAGCTCTGCTCGGTGAGTTCGGCCGCCCGGTCGAGGATCTTCCAGGTGGTGTCGATCTCGTAGAGGTTGTCGACGCCCTGCAGGATGGATGCCATCCGCTCCAGCCCCATGCCGGTGTCGACGTTCTTCGACGGCAGCAGGCCCTCGATGTCGAAGTCGTCCTTGGCCCGGACCTTGCTCAGCTGGTCCTGCATGAAGACCAGGTTCCAGACCTCGAGGAAGCGGTCCTCGTCGGCGATCGGGCCGCCGTCACGGCCGTATTCGGGGCCGCGGTCGTAGTAGATCTCCGAGCACGGGCCGCCGGGCCCGGGCACGCCCATGTGCCAGTAGTTGTCAGCCAGGCCGCGGTGCTGGATCCGCTCGGCAGGCAGGCCGATCTCGTTCCGCCAGATCGCGTACGCCTCGTCGTCCCCGTGCAGGACCGTGGCCCACAGCTTGCCCTCCGGGAAGCCGAACCCGCCGTCCGCCTCGGACTTGGTCAGCAGCTCCCAGGCGTACCTGATCGCGCCTTCCTTGAAGTAGTCGCCGAACGACCAGTTGCCTAGCATCTGGAAGAACGTGGCGTGCCTGGTGGTCTTGCCCACCTCTTCGATGTCCAGTGTCCGAACGCATTTCTGCACGTCCGCGGCCCGCTTGTACGGCGGCGTCAGCTGGCCGGTCAGGTACGGCTTGAACGGCTGCATGCCCGCGATGACGAAGAGCACCGTAGGGTCATCGGCAACCAGGGAGGCCGAAGGCACGATGGTGTGCCCTTGCTGCTCGAAGTACGCAAGGAAGCGGCGGGCGATCTCTGCCGACTCCATCAGTGGCCATCCTCAGGGTGTGCGTCGGGGTCGGTGGTGCGGTCTGTTAGGAGGGTAGAGCCTGCGGGCCCCGGATGCCGAGCCATATAGAGCTCCATGCCGTCGCGGACGTCGCGGGTGAACCGGTAGGTCTCCCTGCCCAGCGCGATCGCCCCGCGGCGGGCCCGCCTGCTGGCCAGCCGGGTATCCGCGAGCTTGAGCGTCCCCCCGGGGGTAAGGCTGGCAGACACACGCCGCCCGGCCGCGGCGACACGCCGGTAACCCCAGATACCGGTCACCGCCCCGGCGGTGAGCCAGAATCCCCTGCGGATCATCGCTTTACCCCGCTTCTCGTTAGCTCGCCACGTTCCACGACGCGGCCGGGCAGCGTGCGCCGCGAGGTCCGGCGCAGGCTCACGGCATGCCGCAGCCCGTAGGCGAGCGCGCCCGCCCGGCCGACTGGGCCGCCCGCGATGGCACGGCCAAGCCCGGCCAGCGCCGTGACCTGGCCGGCGAGTTCGCTCATCCCGGCGCCGAGTTCGTCCATGCTGGCCGTGACGGATTCGGACCGGTCGAGCTGGCGTCCGGCCCGGTCCACGGCCTGCTGCGCCCCGTCCACCGCCGCCTGCGCCCGGGCGAGCAGCACGTCCCCCCGCTCGCGCACGTCGGCGACCAGCTTGCTGCTCTCGGACAGCAGCCGTCCCAGCCGGAATAGCACGAACACGCCGACGCAGACCAGCAGCGCCCAGAACACGGCGGCGATCAGCGCGGCGAGTTCGGCCGCGTTCATGCTCATGCCCGATCCGTCCGTGTCATGGCTGCTCCTTCCCGGTCTGGCCGGCTGTGTCGGCCCGGCCGGCTGTGTCGGCCCGGCCGGCCGTGTCGGCCTGGTCGAGGATGGCCCGGATGCGCTCGGCCCGTTCGGCGACGCGAGCCTCCAGGCCATGCCGCGACGGCTCGTAGTACCTGCGGTCCGCCACCGGGTCGGGTGCGTAACGCTGCGGGACAATGCCGCCGTCGAAGTCGTGCGGGTACAGGTAGCCCTCGCCGTGGCCGACCTTGCCCGCCCCAGGATAGTGCGCGTCGCGCAGGTGCGCGGGCACCGCGCCTATTAGGCCGTTTCGCACGTCGGCGTCGGCCGCCCCGATGGCCTTGATCACCGCGTTGGACTTGGGTGCCAGCGAGATGTGGATCACCGCCTGGGCCAGGTTGATCCGCGCCTCGGGCAGCCCGACGAACTCGACCGCCTGGGCCGCGGCCACGGCGGTCTGCAGCGCGGTCGGGTCGGCCATCCCGATGTCCTCGCTGGCGTGCACGATGAGCCGCCTGGCGATGAACCGCGGGTCCTCCCCCGCCGCGATCATCCGGGCCATGTAGTGCAGCGCGGCGTCCACGTCGCTGCCCCGCATGGACTTGATGAACGCGCTGATCACGTCGTAGTGCTGGTCACCGTCCCGGTCGTAGCGAACCGCGGCCCGGTCTACCGCCTTTTCCAGCACGTGGACGTCGATACGGCCGCCTTCCGGCACGCCGAGCGCGGCGGCCTCCAGGTAGGAGAGCGTGCGCCGGGCGTCGCCGCCCGCCAGCCTGACCAGATGCTCGGCCGCGTCCTCGTCGAGCGTGACCGCGCCGCCGAACCCGCGCGGGCGGGGTTCTGTGAGTGCGCGGCGGATCACTTCGCGCACGTCGTCATCCGTCAGCGGCTGCAAGGTGAGCAGCAGCGATCGCGACAGCAGCGGGGAGACCACGGAGAAGAACGGGTTCTCCGTGGTCGCGCCGATGAACGACACCCAGCGGTTTTCCACCGCGGGCAGCAGGGCGTCCTGCTGCGTCTTGGAGAACCGGTGCACCTCGTCGATGAACAGGACCGTCTGCGCGCCGCTCATGCCCAGCGTGCGCCGGGCGGCGTCGACCGCAGCGCGCACGTCCTTGACCCCGGCGTTGACCGCGGAAAGTTCCACGAAGCGCCGCCTGGTCACCCGGCTGACCACGTAGGCCAGCGTGGTCTTGCCGGTACCCGGCGGTCCCCAGAGCAGCAGCGACATCGGCGCGTCGTTATCGATCAGCTTGCGGAACGGCGTGCCGGCGCTGGTCAGGTGCTGCTGGCCGATCACCTCGTCCAGGGTCCGCGGACGCATCCGGACCGCGAGCGGGGCGGCCGCGCTCGCGGCTGCCTCTTCTGCCTCGTCGAACAGGCTCTCGGACTGCCCACCCACCTCGCCACCCCCCCTCACGGCTCTGGCCATCCTCAGACCCTATCTCGCCTGACAGGCCTAGTTATCCACAGAAAAGCCGGCCCAGCCCAAGTTATCCACAGGTTCCGGCCGACCGCTGGCTGGTGCTGAGCGACTCCGGCACAGTGACCGCATGCCAATCGACATGCCTGATCGGTCCGTTGAGTTGCTCGCGTTCCAGGGTGGTGCCGTAGCCCGCCGTCAGGCCGCCGGGGCCGGCATCGCGCCGTACACGATACGCAGCCGTGTGCGTAGTGGCCGCTGGCAGCGGCTCCAGCGCGGCGTTTATGCCAGCTTCTCCGGGATGCCGGCCCGGGAGACGGCGCTCTGGGCGGCGCTGCTCCGCGCCGGTCCCGGTGCAGTCCTCAGTCATCAGACGGCAGCCGAGCGACACGGCCTAATCGACGAGCCGAGCTCGCTCATCGTCATCACCGTTCCTCTGTCGAGGACGCCAACGCGGGCGAAGATCCCCGGCGTCATCATCCACCGGTCGGACGCGATCTTGCGGACCACGCACTCGGCCATGGTCCCGCCGTGTACCCGCGTGGAGGACACGGTGCTCGACTTGATCCAGATCGCGCCGACCTTCGATGACGCGTATGCATGGATCTGCCGGGCCGTCGGGCGGCGGCGCACCACCGCTGAGCGGATACGCCAGGCCATGGACGCGCGCAAGAAGATGCGCTGGCGCCGTGAGCTTACGGTGGCGTTGGGTGAGGCCGAAGATGGCGTCTTGTCCGTGCTGGAGTACCGCTACGTTCACCGGGTGGAACGCCCGCACGGGCTGCCCGCTGCTCGTCGCCAGGTGAGGATCAGGCAGCGCACCGGGAACAGGTACCTTGACAACCTCTATCAGGAGTACGGGGTGTGCTCGGAACTCGACGGGACCGCGGCCCATCCCGCTGACGAGCAGTGGCGTGACAAGCGTCGCGACAACGCCAACCTAGTGGGCGGAATCGTCACGCTCAGATTCGGCTTTGCCGACCTGGGCGATCGCCGCTGTCAGACCGCGGCCGACGTCGCCGCCGTGCTGCGCCGACGCGGCTGGACGGGCGTTGCGCACCCGTGCCCTCGCCAACCCTGCGTCCTTCGGGACGCGGTTTCATGATCGTGAGCGGTTTTGGGCGCTATTTGTCGCAAACCGCTCACGATCATGAAAGGGGCGGGGTGGGGGTGGCGTCGATGCCGGCTTCGCGGCGCTGGGCGGGGGTGATGGGGGTGGGGGCGCCGGTCAGGGGGTCTAGGCCGGAGGCCGCCTTGGGGAAGGCGATCACGTCGCGGATGCTGGCCGCCCCGGTGAGCAGCATCACCACCCGGTCCCAGCCGAACGCGATGCCGCCATGCGGGGGCGGGCCGTACTTGAACGCGTCGAGCAGGAAGCCGAACTGGGAGCGGGCCTCCTCGGCGGACAGGCCGATCACGTCGAACACCGCCTGCTGCATCGCGGACTTGTGGATACGGATCGAGCCGCCGCCGATCTCGTAGCCGTTGCACACGATGTCGTACGCATCGGCCAGCGCTCCGCCGGGCTCGGCCGTGAACTTGTCCGCCCATTCGGGCAGCGGCGCGGTGAACGGGTGGTGCACCGACGTCCACCCGCCCTCGCTGGTTTCCTCGAACATCGGGGCGTCTACCACCCACAGGAAGGACCAGGCTGACTCGTCGATCAGGCCGCACCGCTGACCGATCTCCAGCCGGGCCGCACCGAGCAGCTCCCGGGCGGCCGAGGCGGGGCCGGCCGCGAAGAACACCGCGTCACCCGGGGCGGCGCCGGTCGCCGCGGCCAGGCCGGACCGCTCCGCCTCGGATAGGTTCTTGGCCACCGGTCCGGTGATCTCGCCATCCGCGCCGATCAGCGCGTAGGCGAGCCCGCGGGCACCGCGGGAGCGCGCCCACTCCTGCCAGCCGTCGAGCTCGCGTCGCGACTGCGAGGCGCCCCCTGGCATCACCACGGCGCCCACGTACTGCGCCTGGAACACCCGGAAGTCCGTCCCGGCGAAGTAGTCGGTCAGGTCGGTGAGCTCGCAGCCGAAGCGCAGGTCGGGCTTGTCCGAGCCATACCGAGCCATCGCCTCGGCGTAGGTCATCCTGGGTAGCGGGGTGGGCACCTGGTAGCCGGCCTGCTCGGACCAGAGCCGGGTCACGATGTCCTCGGCCACGGCGATGACGTCGTCGCGGGTCACGAACGACATCTCCAGGTCGATCTGGGTGAACTCGGGCTGCCGGTCCTTGCGGAAGTCCTCGTCCCTGAAGCAGCGGGCCAGCTGGTAGTACCGCTCCAGGCCGCCGACCATGAGCAGCTGCTTGAACAGCTGCGGCGACTGCGGCAGCGCGTACCAGTTGCCTGGCCGCAGCCGGACCGGGACCAGGAAGTCGCGCGCCCCCTCCGGGGTGGACCGGGTCAGGTAGGGCGTCTCCACGTTCACGAACCTGTGCTCGCGCATGACGTCGGAGAGCAGGTAGGCGGCCTGCGACCGGACCCGCAGCGAGCGCGCGGTGTCGTCGCGCCTGATGTCCAGGTACCGGTACTTGAGCCGGACGTCCTCGCTGACCTCGGCGGAGCCCTCGACGGGGAACGGCAGCGGGTCGGCCACGCTGAGCACCTCGACCTCGTCCGCCACGACCTCGATCTCGCCGGTGGGCAGCTCGGGGTTCTCGTTCCCGGCCGGACGGGCGCGCACCGTCCCGGTCACCAGCACGCAGAATTCGGCCCTGAGGTCATGAGCCACGGCTTCTTCACCGCGCCACACCACCTGCACGACGCCGCTGGCGTCCCGGAGGTCGATGAAGACGACGCCGCCGTGGTCCCGGCGCCGCGCTACCCAGCCGGCCAGCACCACGTGCTCACCGGCGTGCGCAGCGCGCAGCGTCCCCGCCTCATGGGTGCGGATCATCGAGCCCTGCCCTTCTCGTTCATTTCCTCGCCGATCTTCGCTTACAGCCCCCGGCGGGGTCCCGACTCCGGCGTCAGGCCCGTCAGGAACGGATTGGTCCGGCGTTCGGCGCCGATGTTTGTCTGCGGCCCGTGCCCGGACAGCACGACGGTCTCGTCCGGCAGGGCCAGGCAGACCCGTGCCAGGCTGCGCAGGATCGTGGGGTAATCCCCGCCGGGCAGGTCGGTCCGCCCGATCGACCCGGCGAACAGCAAGTCACCGGAGAACAATATGCCACCGGGGTCGCCCGCCGCCGCGCTTGCCGTTTCCGCGGCACCGATTTTGCTTTTACCTTGTGCTGTATCCGGCGGGTCCAATGGCAGCCGGAATGTCACTGACCCTTCGGTGTGCCCGGGCGCGTGGTTCACGACGATCTCAAGCCCGACCAGACTCAAAGTCATCCCGTCGGTCAGTTCCTTTACGTCATCGGGTTCGGTGAATTCCAGGCCGCCGAACAGTTGCTGTCCGGCCCCGAGCGGCAGACCCTTGGCCGGATCGCTGAGCAATGCGCGGTCGTCCGGGTGGATATAGGCAGGGATGCCCTTGGCGCCGCACACCGGGGCGACGGACCAGACGTGGTCGATGTGACCGTGCGTGAGCAGGACCGCGGCGGGCATGAGCCGGTGCTCGGCGAGGACCTCCTCGGTGCCGGGCTCCGCGTCCTGGCCCGGGTCGATGATCACGCACTGCTCACCCGGCGCGGGCGCGACTATATAACAGTTAGCGGCGAACGCGCCGGCCGGGAACCCTGCGACGAGCACAAGCGTCCTTTCTCACGGTACGGTGTCTCAGGCTACCGAGGGGACCCGCATGGCCGCGAACCGGTAACGAAGGGTGCCTGCCCAGCCATCTGGCAGGTACGATTCGCGGACGATCGCGACTATTGCGGGGATTCCGGGGGGCGAGCCCGGAGCATGCCTGAGTCTGCGGATCAGAGGTATGCATCGGGTTCGTCGGCCTGCCTCCCGTGAATACCAGCGGTAGCCGATTAGGTGCGACAGGCCAAGGAGGACGCGACCGGTGGCGGGTAAGAACGAACGCCAGCGCAGGCAAGCCAGGGAACGATACCGCCGCCAGCAGGAGCAGCGGAGCGTCAGACAGCGGCAGGTGCGCCAGCGCTGGCTGATCGGGCTCAGCGGGGTGCTTGTCCTGGCCCTTGTCGGGTCCCTGCTCGCGGTGTTCCTCCCCGGCGGTAAGCCCAAGAAGGCGTCGGCCTCGGCGAGCAAGTCGCCGAGCGCCTCCCCCACCGCTAGCGCCACGGCCGTGGCCGAGCCCGCGCATCACTGCAGCTACACGGCGGCCACGCCGGTGGCGAAGAAGGTGAGCCTCCCGCCGGCCACGCCGGACTTCACGGGCAGCTACCAGGCCACGATCAACACCAACCAGGGCAAGATCACGTTCAACCTGCTTAACAACAAGGCCACCTGCACCGTCAGCTCATTCGTCCACCTGGCCGAGGCGGGCTACTTCAACAACACCCAGTGTCACCGGATGCTGACCAGCGGCATCTACGTGCTGCAGTGCGGCGACCCGTACGCGACCGCCACGGCCAAGCTGACCTGCAGCACGACCAGCAAGATCGGCACCGGCACGCCGGGTTACGATTTCGCCAGTGAGAATCTCAAGGGCGCCAAATACCCGGCGGGAACAGTGGCGATGGCCAACGAAGGCAGCGCGAGCACAAACGGCAGCCAGTTCTTCATCGTGTACAAGGACAGCACATCGGGGCTAACGGCTTCATATACACCGTTCGCCACGGTGTCCTCCGGGCTGGGTATCGTCCAGAATGTGGCTAAGGGTGGATACTCGTGTCAGTATGCACAAGCTGGCGGCGGCGTTCCCAAGAAGAAGGTCATCATTGACAGTGTGACGATCAAGAAAGCCTGACACGAGCACGACACGCAGGAGGTTCGCCGTGACCACCGCCTATCATCCGTGGGGCCGGGTAGACCCCGACGGGACGGTCTATGTCCGTACCGTCGACGGCGAGCGGGTGATCGGCTCGTGGCAGGCGGGGAGCCCGGAGGAGGCGATCGCCTTCTTCTCGCGGAAATACGAGGCGCTCGAGACCGAGGTGGTCCTGCTCGAGCAGCGGATCGCGGCTACCGACATGGCTCCCGCCCAGGCCTCGGCCAGCGTCCAGCGACTGCTCCAGCACCTCACCGACGCCAACGCCCTGGGAGACCTCGACGGGCTCAGGGCCCGCCTGGAGCGGCTGACCGAGGACGTCGGCCACCGCCGCGAGGAGGCCAAGGCGGCCCGGGAGCAGGCGCGCGTGGCGGCGCGGGAGGTCAAGGAGCAGATCGTCGCCGAGGCCGAGCAGATCGCCGCCGAGGCGACCCACTGGAAGAGCAGCGGTGAGCGGATGCGCGAGCTGCTCGAGGAGTGGAAGGCAGCGCCGCACGCCGAGCGGGCCGCCGAGGCGGTGCTGTGGAAGCGGCTGTCCGCCGCCCGCAACGCGTTCACCAAGCGGCGCAAGGCGTACTTCGCCAACCTGGAGGCCGAACGCGACGACGTCCGGGCGCGCAAGGAGAAGCTGTGCGACGACGCAGAGGCGCTGTCCGGGTCCACCGACTGGGGCCCGACCGCCAGCGCGTTCCGTGAGCTGATGCGGCAGTGGAAGGCGGCAGGCCGGGCGGACCGGGATTCTGAGGCCGAGTTGTGGAAGCGGTTCCGGGCGGCCCAGGACAAGTTCTTCACCGCCCGCTCCGAGGTGTTCTCGGCCAAGGACGCCGCGCTGCGCGAGCACGCCGAGGCCAAGGAGCAGCTCCTCGGCCAGGCCCAGGCACTGCTCCCGGTGACCGACATCCGCTCGGCCAGGTCCGCGCTGCGCGGCATCCAGGAGAACTGGGAGCAGATCGGGGCGGTGCCCAGGGAGTCCCGCGAGCACCTGGAAGCCGGGCTGCGGCGGGTCGAGGAAGCGGTACGCAAGACGGAGGAAACCCAGTGGCGCCGGTCCAACCCGGAGGCGCTGGCGCGGGCCGAGGGCACGGTGGCCCAGCTGCGCTCGACCATCGCCCAGCTCGAGCAGCAACTGGCCCGGGCGCGCGAACGCGGCGACGCCAGGGCCGAGCACACCGCGGAGGAAGCGCTGACCGCCCGGCGGGCCTGGCTCGCCGAAGCCGAGCACACCCTCGCGGAGTTCAGTCAGTAGCCCCCGGGGGGAACGACCCCCCGGAACCCCCCGATCATGGGGGAAACCTTTCCCCCCATACCCCCTCGGCCCCTGCGGGGGGACCCAACTCGCTGTTAGCTCGTTACGCGGTAGACGTCGTAGACGCCGTCGATGGCGCGGACGGCGCGCAGCACGTGGCCGAGGTGCTTGGGGTCGCCCATCTCGAACGTGAACCGGCTGAACGCCACCCGGTCCCGGCTGGTCGTCACCGTCGCCGACAAGATGTTCACGTGCTGGTCGGACAGCACCCGGGTCACGTCGGAGAGCAGCCGGGTCCGGTCCAGCGCCTCCACCTGGATGGCGACCAGGAAGACCGAGCCCTCGGTCGGTGCCCAGTGCACGTCGACCATCCGCTCCCGCTGGGTCCCGGTCAGATGGGCCAGGTTCACGCAGTCGACCCGGTGCACGGACACGCCGTGCCCGTGGGTCACGAAGCCGAGGATCTCGTCGCCAGGCACCGGGGTGCAGCACCGGGACAGCCGCACCCACACGTCCGGCGCGCCGTTGACCTCGACGCCGGAGTCCCCGGTCGTCCTGGGCTGCGGCGTCTTGGTCGGCAGCGTCGTCTCGGCCAGGTCCTCCTGCGCGCCGTCGAGGCCGCCGACCGACTTGACCAGCTTCTCGACCACGGACTGGGCGCTGACCCGGCCCTCGCCGACCGCCGCGTACAGCGCGGAGACGTCGAGGTAGTGCAGCTCGCGGGCCAGGTCGCGCAGGCTGTCGCCGGCGGCGATCCGCTGCAGCGGCAGGCCCTGCTTGCGCATCGCCCGGGCGATCTGGTCCTTGCCCGCGTCGACCGCGGCTTCCCGGCGCTCCTTGGAGAACCACTGCCTGATCTTGTTCCTGGCCCGGGGGCTCTGCACGAACTTGAGCCAGTCCCGGCTCGGCCCGGCCTCGGGCGCCTTGGAGGTGAAGATCTCCACCGTGTCGCCGTTGTCCAGGGCGGACTCGAGCGCGACCAGGCGGCCGTTGACCCGGGCCCCGACGGTACGGTGCCCGACCTCGGTGTGGATGGCGTAGGCGAAGTCCACCGGCGTCGCGCCCTGCGGCAGCGCCACCACCTCGCCGCGCGGGGTGAACACGTAGACCTCGCCGACGGCCAGGTCGAAGCGGAGCGACTCGAGGAACTCGGCCGGGTCCTCGGTCTCGCGCTGCCAGTCGACGAGCTGCCGCAGCCAGGCCATCTCCTGGCCGTCGTCCTTGGCGTCCTTGAGCCGCCCGAAGACGGTCTCTTCCTTGTACTTCCAGTGCGCCGCGACGCCGTATTCGGCCCGCCGGTGCATGTCCCAGGTCCGGATCTGCAGTTCCACCGACCTGCCGCCCGGCCCGATGACCGTGGTGTGCAGCGACTGGTACATGTTGAACTTGGGCATCGCGATGTAGTCCTTGAACCGTCCGGGGACGGGATTCCACCGCGCGTGGATGATGCCGAGCGCCGCGTAGCAGTCCTTGACCGAATCGACCAGGACCCGGATGCCCACCAGGTCGTAGATGTCGTCGAAGCCGACGTCCCTGGCGATCATCTTCTGGTAGATCGAGTAGTAGTGCTTGGGGCGGCCCGTGACCTTCTGGTTGATCTTGGCCTCGCGCAGGTCGGCGCTGACGTCCTGGATCACTTCCTGCAGGAACGCCTCGCGCCGCGGCGCCCGGTTGGACACCAGGCGGACGATCTCGTCGAACCGCTTGGAATACAGGGTCGCGAAGGCAAGGTCCTCGAGCTCCCACTTCACCGTGTTCATGCCGAGGCGGTGAGCGAGCGGGGCGAAGATCTCCAGGGTTTCCCGGGACTTGCGCTCCTGCTTGTCCCGGGACAGGTAGCGCAGCGTCCGCATGTTATGCAGCCGGTCAGCGAGCTTGATCACCAGCACCCGGATGTCGCGGGACATCGCGACCACCATCTTGCGGACGGTCTCCGCCTCGGCCGACTCTCCGTACTTGACCTTGTCCAGCTTGGTGACGCCATCGACCAGCGTCGTGATGTCCTCGCCGAACTCGGCCCGCAGTTGCGTCAGCGTGTAGGGCGTGTCCTCCACCGTGTCGTGGAGCAGCGCGGCGCAGATCGTCTCGGTGTTCATGCCGAGCTCGGCCAGGATCGTCGCCACCGCGAGCGGGTGGGTGATATACGGGTCGCCGCTGCGCCGCTTCTGATCCCGGTGCCAGTAGGCGGCCGACTCATAGGCCCGTTCGATGAGCCGCACGTCGGCCTTTGGGTGGGTGGCGCGCACGGTCTTGATGAGCGGCTCGAGGACCGGGTTGATGTTCGCGCCGCGCTGGGCGCCGAGGCGTGCCAGCCGCCGCCGGACGCCGACCCCGGGCACCGCCGCGTCGGCGGCCTGGGTCTGGGTGGCCCCCACCCGGGCCCGCTGGGCCCGGGCCGTCCCGGCCCCCGTACCCCGGGGCGACTGTGGTGCGGCCGGGGTCCCGTTGAGCGCGCGCGGCTCCGGCACGTCTGCCGCTACCGCCGCCTCGGCCTGTTCCGCGTCCTGGGCTGAAGGATTCGTGCCCGGCTGCGCGTCCGCCCGGGCAGCGTCAGCAGCTCTCGTGCCGGTCGTGATCACCTCACCGGCCACTCGCGCTCCTCACATCTGCCAAGTCATCAGTGTACTTGGACGACTTAAACGCCAGATCAGGTACGCGCGATTCCCCTAGACGGTCAGCAGGGCGGTGACCGGGAGTTCGGCCAGCTTGGCCCGGCCGTTCAGGAAGGAGAGCTCGAGCAGCACGGCCAGCCCGGCCACCTGCGCGCCGGCCCGCTGGACCAGGTCGGCGGTGGCACGGGCGGTACCGCCGGTGGCCAGCACGTCGTCGATGACGAGCACGCGCTCGGCCGGGGCGAAGGCGTCGGTCAGTACCTCGATGGTCGCGGTGCCGTACTCCAGCTTGTAGTCCTCCGCGAAGGTGGCCCCGGGCAGCTTGCCCTTCTTGCGGATCGGCACGAAGCCCGCGCCGAGGCGGCACGCGACCGGGGCGGCGAGGATGAAACCGCGCGCCTCGATGCCGGCCACCTTGTCCACCGGCCCGTAGATCGAGGCCAGCGCGTCGACCACCGCGGCGAACGCCTTGCCGTCGGCGAGCAGCGGGGTGATGTCCTTGAAGATCACGCCGGGCTGCGGGTAGTCCGGGACGTCACGGACGAGGGTCGCGATGAGCCGGGTCAGCTCATCACCGGCCTGACCGGTCATCGGCTAGCGCCGCTTCCTCTTGCCCGCCGGGCGGTGCCGGGACGTGCTGCTGCCGCTACGGCGCGGCTGCTGCCGCGGGCCCGGCCGGCCGGCCGCCGGCGCGGCGCGGCTGGCCGGGGCGCCCGGGGCGCGCGACGCAGTGGCGGTCAGCTCGTCCGCGGTCGGCTCCGTCCCGTCGACCTCGTCGGCGAAGCCGACGTCGTCCTGTTCTTCCTCGGCGAGCTGTGCTGATGCCAGCCCGGCGCCCGAGGCGCCGGGCCGGGTGCGGCCTGCTGCCTCCGCCTTGGCCGCGCCCCGCTTGGCCGCCCGGCCGCCGGAGGCGCGTACCGCCACCCGCTTGGCCAGCGCCTGGTACTGCGGCTGGCGCTCCTTCAGGTCGGCCAGCACCGGGGTCGCGATGAAGATCGAGGAGTAGGTGCCGGACAGCATGCCGACGAACAGGACGAGCGCGAGTTCCTCGAGCTCGTTGTTGGCGCCGAGCAGGGCGATCGACACGACCAGGATCCCGGTGACCGGCAGCAGCGCGATCAGCGAGGTGTTGATCGATCTGACCAGGGTCTGGTTCAGCGCCAGGTTGGCCGCCTGGCTGT